>FTCD01000313.1_pt1 | contig 41929 bp, 33 predicted proteins | sample 1639501 | NCBI WGS metagenome assembly FTCD01 (sample SAMEA3914864, study PRJEB12502) | metagenome | biome: forest; material: soil | place: USA | collected 2012-03-12 | depth 0.3 m
ATCTGCGCCAGCCCAACCACCTGGCCAGCCTCATGATGTGGTCGTGCATCGCCGCCGTCTTCATCACGGAAAAGCGCGGCTGGCGATGGGCGCTGGCGCCGCTGCTCTTCCTGTTCGTCTTCACCGTCGTGCTCAGCGCGTCGCGCACCGGCTACATCGGCATCGCCGTGCTGGCCGTGTGGGGCGTGGCGGACCGCCGGCTGTCGCGCAGCGCGCGGCTGTGCCTGCTCGCCACGCCGATCATGCTGGGCATCAGCTGGCAGGGCATGGCCTTGTGGTCGACCGAAAGCGGCCACGCCTTCCGCGCCGCCGCGCGGCTGGCCGAAGGCGCGGGTTCGCCGTCGCGCCTGGCCATCCTGCGGGACGCCTGGGCGCTGACCCAGGCCAACCCGCTGCTCGGTGTCGGCTGGGGCGAGTTCAATTTCGCCTGGAGCCTGACGCCCTTCCCGGACCGCCCCATCGCCTTCTTCGACCACACCCACAACATCGCGTCCCAGCTCGCCGTCGAACTGGGCCTGCCCTGGGCGGCCGCCGTGCTGGTGCTGCTGGCCTGGGCGCTGCTGAGTGCCTGGCTTGGCGCATTGGGCAAGGTCATCAGCCGGCAGCGCAAAGCCCTGCTGCTGCTGGCGCTGCTGATCGTGCCGCTGCTGCCGCTGTGGGGCTTGTGGAAGAGCTGGCAGAGCCCGCCGGCCGAAGCACCGGACAACACCTCGCTGCGTCGCGCCGCGCTGATGATCGTGCTGGCCATCGCCCTGCACAGCCTGGTGGAGTACCCGCTCTGGTATGCCTACTTCCTGCTGCCGGCCTGCTTCGCCCTCGGCCTGGCGCTGCCGGCCACGGCAGCGGCCCGCCCCGCGGGCCCTGTGCCCTGGTGGACTGTCGGCGGCGTGCTCGTCGCCGGCTCCATCTTCGCGGTGGTGGACTACCAGCGCGTCGTCGACATCTACATGCCGAGCGCGGACGCCGTGCCACTGGGCGAGCGCATCGCCAGCGGCCAGCGCTCGGTGTTCTTCAGCCACCAGGCGGACTATGCGGCGGCCACCAGTCAGCCGCCCAGCCCGCTCGCGCTGGAAGCGGCGCGCCGCACCGCCTTCAACCTGATCGATGCGCGGCTGCTGATGTACTGGTCGAAGTCGCTGGAGTCGACCGGCAACGTGGAGGCCGCGCGCTACCTCGCCGACCGCCTGCGCGAGTTCCGCAACCCGACCGGCGATGTCTGGTTCGACACCTGCGCCAACGCCGCCAAGGCGGCGTCCATGCCGCAATGCGAGCCGGCCTCCACCGTCATCGACTGGCGGACGCTGCGCTGACTACTCGATGGCGTGCCACTCGCCGGACTTGCCGCCCTGCTTCTCCAGCACGCGCACGCGGTCGATGACCATGCCGCGGTCGGCCGCCTTGCACATGTCGTAGATGGTCAGCAGGCCCACCTGCACGGCACAAAGCGCCTCCATCTCGACACCGGTGCGCCCCAGGGTCTCGACCTGGGCCCGGCACAGCACACGGCTGCCGGCTTCGTCGAGGTCGAAATCCACCTTGACGCGGGTGATGGGCAGCGGATGGCAAAGCGGTACCAGGTCCGAGCAGCGCTTGGCGCCCTGGATGGCCGCAATGCGCGCCACGCCCAGCACATCGCCCTTCTTGGCCGTGCCGCTGGCAATCAGCGCGAAGGTCTCGGGCTGCATGCGGATCTCGCCGGCCGCGACGGCGACGCGATGGGTCTCGGCCTTGGCCGACACATCCACCATGTGCGCCTGGCCCTGGGCGTCGAAGTGAGTCAGCGGGGTTGTCATGGCAGTAGCGCCCGGTCGCCCGTAGCTACTGAAGCGCGCCCGCGGGGGGCAGCTCGCAGCGCGAGCAGGGGGGTTGTCATTTCAGGAAACAAATACGAAACCGAGTTGCAGGCATCATAGACAGCCGGCTATCGCCGGCCGGAGTCCCTGTTCGATGAAGAAGTCTCTCGCCTCCCGCACCTTGTTGACCCTGGTCGCGGCCGCCTGCCTCATCACCACCGCCCCCATCCAGGCCCAGGTCAATTTGCCCGCCCTGGGCGATTCGGTGTCGCAAGACCTCGACGTCGGCTCCGAGCGCCGCCTGGGTGACCAGGTCATGCGCCAGATCCGCATCGACCCCGACTATGTGCAGGACCCGCTGCTGCAGGAGTATCTGGAAAGCATCTGGGACCCGCTGGTGAAAGCCGCGCGCAAGCTGGGCCAGATCGGTGACGAGACGCAAGCCCGCTTCGCCTGGGAGCCCTTCCTCGTGCGCGACCGCAGCGTCAACGCCTTCGCGCTGCCGGGCGGCTTCGTCGGCACTCACCTCGGCCTGATCCAGATGACGGTGTCGCGGGACGAGCTCGCGTCCGTGCTCGCCCACGAGCTGTCCCACATCACCCAGCGCCACATCGCCCGCCGCATCGCCGGCGACTCCAAGAACAGCATGGTGGCCATCGCCGGCCTGCTGCTCGGCGTGCTGGCCGCCTCGCGCGGCAACATCGACATGGCCCAGGCCGGCATCGTCGGCGGCCAGGCCGCCGCGACGCAGCTATCGCTGAACTTCTCGCGCGACATGGAACGCGAGGCCGACCGCGTCGGCTTCAACGTCATGACCGAGGCCGGCTTTGCACCCAGCGGCATGGTCAGCATGTTCGAGCGCATGGAGCAGGCTTACCACCTGATGGACAACGGCGCCTACCCGTATCTGCGCTCCCACCCGCTGACCGGCGAGCGCATCGGGGACGCTCGCACCAAGCTCGCGCTGGTGCCGTTCGAGCGCCCGCGCGGCCTGGCCGAGCACGCGCTGATGGCGGCGCGTTCCCGCGTGCTGATGGACCCGCGCGTGGATGCCTGGAAAGTGCTTGAGAATTACGACGCCGGCGCCCGCAACATCAAGGAGAGTGGCGGCTACGAGCAGCTGGGCGCCCGGTATGCCGCCGCCCTCGCCTCCATCAAGCTGCGCAACTTCGACCGCGCGGAAGCCACGCTGCACAGCGCCGAGGTGACGCTCAAGCTCATCAACCCCAGCCCTGCCGAGACCGCCGCGGCAACCCGCCAGCTGACCTATCTGCGCGCCGAACTGGCCGAGGCGCGCGGGCGGCCGCTGGACGGCATCGCCGCGCTGGACACGCTGAGCGGTGAGAGGTCCCGCCCGATGCTGATGCAGCGCGTCGGGCTGGCCCTGGCCTCGGGGCCCGTGTCCATGTCGGCGCCGGCCCTGCGCGAGGCGGCCGATGCCTTGCAGACCCACGTCAGCCTGGAACCCAACGACGCACTGGCTTGGCACGAACTCGCGCTGGTCTGGGAAAAGCTTGGCCAGCCGCTGCGTGCCGTGCGCGCGCAGGCGGAGACCCGCGCCGCCGCCGGTGATCTCAATGGCGCCATCGACCGGCTGCGTTCCGGCCTGCGCCAGTCGCGCGGGCCCGACGCCGACCAGGTCGAGGCCTCGGTCATCGACGCCCGCCTGCGCACCCTGGTCTATCAGCGCCAGTCCATCCTGGGCGAGATGTTCAAGGGCCGCTACATCCCGCCGGACGTCGAACTGCCGAATTGATGCCCCTCGTCCAGTCCTGCATGGCTGAACGCCAGCAGGCCCAGCCGGTCCCGCGAGGGGACGGCGATGCTTGCGGTCGAGCCGCAAGCACATCGCCAGATGGGCCGGCTCGGGAACGGCCCAGCGCTCGGCCCGAATGACGACTGCTTCAGGCGCGGGCGCGCTGCTCCTCCTGGTAAAGCGCGAACTCCTCGCGCAGCGCGCGAGCCACGGCGTCGCGCTGGCCGATGCGGCGGTGGTAGGCCTGGACGGCCGGCCACGCGCCCAGGTCGACGCCGGCATAGGGCGCCCAGTTCAGCACGACAGCGAGATAGATGTCGGCGATGCCGTAGCCGCCCTCCAGGTGTTCGTGCTGCTGCAGATGCACCTCCAGCGTGTCCAGGCGCAGCGCGGCCTTGTCCATGGAATAGGCCTTCACTTCGGCGCTGGCCTTGGGGTCCAGCAGCGGGACGAAGACGGCCTTGTGCAATTCTGTGCCGATGAAGCCCAGCCACTGGCGCACCCGGGCGCGCGCATCAGCGTCGGCGGGCAGCAGGCCGGCGGCCGGGAAGGCCTCGGCCAGGTACTGCAGCACGGCGGCGTTCTCGGTCAACAGCCAACCCTGCGGCGTGCGCAAGGCTGGCACCTGGCCCATCGGATTGATCTGCCAGTAGTCGCGGTCGTCCCGGGTGCGCTTGGCCTTGCCGTCCACCTGCGTGAAGCGGGCGTCGGCGCCCACCTCGTACAGCACGGTGCGGCTCGCCAGCGAACAGGCCATGGGGGAAAAGAACAACTCCATCTCGGTCTCCAGCAGTGTTTTTGTACTGTATTGAATAGAATTAACTGTCGTCAATGAATTTCATTCATCGTGGTACAAAAATCAAGAGACCCGGACAAGCCTGCCCCTCGGCCACGCGGCCGGCCGCGCAGCTTCGACACGGAGGCGACGCTGGCCCAGGCCACGCTGGCCTTCTGGCGCCAGGGCTATGCGCCCACATCGATGGACGACCTCAGCGCCGCCACCGGCCTGAACCGGCCCAGCCTGTATGGCGCTTTCGGCGACAAACACGCCCTGTATCTGCAGGCCCTGCGCCTGTACACCGAGCAGTCCAACATCGGCATCGCCGCGGCCTTCGCGGACCGTTCGCTGAGTGACGGTCTGATGCGCGTCTACGAGCTGGCCCTGCAGCTCTACTGCCCGGCCGACGAGGCCGCGCGCGGCTGCCTGCTGATCGGCACGGCCGCCACCGAGGCGCCGCGCGACGAGGCCATCCGCCGACAGCTCGGCGATTCACTGCGCGGCTTCAATGCAGCCTTCGAGGCGCGGCTGCAGCAAGCCGTGGTCAGCGGCGAGCTGCCAGCGGGGACGGATGTCGCCATGCGTGCACAGCTGGCTTCGGCTGTGCTGCATTCGATGGCCTTGCGTGCCCGTGCGGGCGACCCGCGCGATGAACTCGCCGCCTTGGCGCGGGCCGGCGTCGCGATGGTCAGTCGCTAGGAAAGACCCGCTCGATGACGACGTCGATGACCATGCCGCACAGGCTGTAGATCAGCGAGCCGATCAGCGCGGCGGCGAAGCCGGTCACGGCCAGGCCGTCCAGCACCGTGGCGGCCATCCAGAACATCAGCGCGTTGATGACGAAGAGGAAGAGGCCGAGGCTGAGCACCGTCACGGGCAGCGTCAGCAGCACCAGGATGGGCCGCAGCAGCGTGTTCAGCAGGCCCAGCACGAAGGCTGCGATCAGCGCCGACGTGAAGCTCTTGACGACGACGCCGGGATAGAGGTGGGCCACCAGCAAAAGCGCACCGGCGAGCAGCAGCCAACGAACGAGGACCTTGGTCATGGCCGCCAGCATATCGGCCGGCAGGCGCGGCGGTGTCGCGCCTCTGCCTCATTGCATCCAACGCGCAAATAGGAATTGTTCGCATTCGTGTTAACATTTTTCAATCGAATCTGGCACTGACCTGTCTGTGAAGCCCGCCCTCGCCTTTGTTGCTCCCAATTCGGCCGCCCCCGCGCCCGTCGCCGTGCCGTCGCGCCCGGCCATGGTGGTGCCGCCGCAATTGAAGGAGCCACGGCCGAGCTTTGCCGAGCTGTCACGCCCGTCCTTCAAGCGCCGTCTGGTGATGGCGGGCATCGTCGGCCTGCATCTGCTGGGCCTGTGGGGCCTGAGCCAGGTGCAGGACCTGCGCGGCAAGATCGCGCGCGTCGCGCCCGTTGTCGTGCGCCTGATTGCACCGGCCGAGCCGCCCAAGCCGCTGCCGCCCCCGCCCATCGCGATGCCCCAGCTCAAGGTGCCGGTGCTGACCATGGTCGACCCGCCGCTGATCGCGGTGGCGACGGCGCCCGCGCCCTCACCGGTCTTTGCCGCCATTCCCACGCCGCCGCCGGCGCCCGTGCCCGTGCAGACATCGCCAACGCCCGTGCTGCCGGTCGTGCAGCCGCCCCTGCCGCAGATCAAGCAGATTCCTGCCAGCGCCGTGCGCTACCTGAAGGAACCGCGCATGACGGTGCCGCTGATGTCCAAGCGGCTGCGCGAATCGGGCGTGGTGCATCTGCGCGTCATCGTCGACGTGCGTGGGCAGCCGCGCGAAATCACGCTGGCGAAGTCATCCGGCTTCGCCCGCCTGGACGAGCAGGCGCTGCAGGACATGCGCAGCGCCCGCTTCGCCCCGTACACAGAAAACGGTCAGGCCGTCGAGTGGGAGGTCATCGCACCGATGTCCTACGAAGTCGACCGCTGATCCCCTTTCTTTCCCAAGAGTAGCCATGCCGTGGACGGCGCCTTGCGCCGTCGTGGGCAAAGCCATGCCCATTCAAAACGATCCCTCGGAGAAATCCATGTCCCGCAAGAACAAGAAGTCCAACAAGGCCCCGGTCCTGCTGCCTCTGGGCGCTCTGGCCGCCGGTTTCGGCCTGGCCACCGCTGCGTTGGCCCAGACCGCTGCCCCCGCGCCCAAGACGCCCGCCAAGGAAGAGAGCGTGCTGCCCACCGTGCGCGCCAAGGCCAGCGCGGAGCCGCAAGGCAAGGATGGCTACCAGACCACCGAGACCCGCATCGGCAAGGGCAAGCAGGATCTGCGCGACATCCCGCAGTCGCTGACCATCGTCACCGAGAAACTCATCGACGACCGCAACCTCGACAACGTCAAGGAAGTGCTGAAGAACACGGCCGGCATCACCTTCCAGGCGGCCGAGGGCGGCGAGGAAGACATCAAGATCCACGGCATCTCGCTGCAGAGCACCGGTGACATCTTCATCGACGGCATGCGCGACCCGGCCTTCTACGACCGCGACACCTTCTTCCTCGACAAGATCGAACTGCTGCGCGGCTCCGGCGCGCTGATGTTCGGCCGCGGCTCCAGCGGCGGCGCCGTCAACCAGGTCACCAAGCAGGCCCTGCTGGCCGACCAGAACGAGATCAACGTCACGGCTTACAGCCACAGCGGCCTGCGCGTCGTCGGTGACTTCAACACGCGCTCCGGCGAGACAACGGCCTGGCGCATCGGCACCATGGTCAACCGCGCCGACAACGACGGCTCGGGCAGCATGATCAACAAGGCCGGCCTGGCCGGCTCGGTGCGCACCGGCATCGGCGAAACCGACGAGTTCGGCCTGACGCTCTATGCCCTGGACAACAACAACGGCATGAACTACGGCATGCCCTGGATCAAGCCGACGCTGACCGCGCCCACCAGCACGACGACGCTGATCCCGGTGGACCCCACCGCCTACTACGGCATGGCCAGCGACCGCAACAAGGGCACGGCCAACTATGTGATGGGCTCGCACACCCACCGCTTCGGCCCCGACATCGAGCTGGTCACCAAGGCCCGCTACGCCAGCTACACGCGGGACCAGCGCGCCGGCACCGTGCGCTTCGCCGCCGCGGCCCAGCAGCCCACCAAGGTCGGCGTGGCCCTGGACACCTTCGGCCCTGGCACCGTCATCAACCGCGGTACCCAGCTCAAAGTGCAGGACATGCAGACCGTCACCGTGCAGAGCGACCTGAGCGCCAAGTTCAAGGCCGCCGGCATGGACCACAACCTGCAGACCGGCCTGGACTTCGCCCAGGAGAAGAAGCAGGTCTACGCCGCCTACTCGGCGGCCCAGGGCGGCGTCGTGCCAACCAAGCCGACGACGACCATCGGCGCACCGGACGACGGCGCCTGGATCGACGAGAGCAAGCGCAGCTTCCGCACCAACAACGACTATGTCTCCAAGGGCTATGGCGCCTATCTGCAGGACATGGTCACCATCGCGCCGATGTGGAAGGTGCTGGCCGGCCTGCGCTATGACAAGCTCGACGGCGACTACAACGTCTACAGCATTCCCAACAACGCGCCGTCGCCGGTCACGACCCAGCCCTATGCGATGCGCATCTCCGAATGGAGCAAGCGCGCCGCCGTGCTGTTCCAGCCCAACGCCCAGCTGTCCTTCCACCTGATGGGCGCGACGTCCTTCAACACCTCGGGTGACACCTATTCTCTGAGCGCCGCCAACGCCAACATCCCGCCCGAGAAGTCGGTCAACATCGAGCTCGGCGGCCAGTACGACAGCGCCGACGGCAAGCTGACGACGCGCTTCGGCATCTTCCGCGCCACCAAGCTGCATGAGCGCAACACCGACCCGCTGACCAACCTGGTCGAGCTGTCCGGCAAGCGTCACGCACAGGGCATCGACGTCGACGTCACCGGCCGCATCACGCCGGAATGGGAAGTTTTCGGCACCTTCACCTGGATGCCGACGGCCATCATCGACATCGGCGCCGAAGGTGCGGAAGGCCAGGGCACGCGCCCGTCGCTGACGCCGCGCTATTCGGGCAGCCTGTGGACGACCTACAAGATCACGCCGCAATGGCGCGTCGGTGGCGGCTTCAATGCCCGCAGTGGCCAGCAGCCCAACCGCAACCCGGGCTTCTACGCGCCGAAGTTCATCGTCGGCAATCTGATGGCCGAGTACACCGTCACCGAAGACGCGCTGATCTTCCGCCTCAACGTCGACAATGTGACCAACAAGCTCTACGCCGACACCCTCTACACGGGCCACTACATCCCGGGCAAGGGCCGTGTCGTCGCGCTGACGGGCACCTACAAGTTCTGACCCTGAAAGGCCCGCACCACGCCATGCTGCTGAAGGTTCCCCAGATCCTCGACGCTGCCGGCCTGGCCCGGGCCCGCGAACTGCTGGCCATCGCTCCCTGGGCCGACGGCCGAACGACCGCCGGCCGCCAGGCCGCGCAGGTCAAGAACAACCAGCAACTGCAGCCCGGCAGCGACCAGCACCGCGAGCTGCAGGCCCTCGTGCTGCAGGCCTTGGAGAAGCACCCGCTGTTCTTCTCGGCGACGCTCCCGAAGCGCGTGTTGCCGCCGCTGTTCAACCGCTACAGCGGCGCCGCCAACGCCTACGGCAGCCATGTCGACCAGGCCGTGCGCTACCTGCCCGGCGGCACGCAGCGCGTGCGCACCGACATCTCCTGCACCCTTTTCCTCAGCGAGCCGGCCGACTATGACGGCGGCGAACTCGTCATCGCCGACACCTTCGGCGAGCAGCGCGTCAAGCTCGCGGCCGGCGACCTCGTCGTCTACCCCGGCAGCAGCGTGCACCGCGTCGAGCCCGTCACCCGCGGCACCCGCCTGGCCAGCTTCTTCTGGATCGAGAGCATGGTGCGCGCCGACGAACAGCGCCGCCTGCTCTATGAGATGGACATGAGCCTGATGAAGCTGCGCGGCGAGCTGGGCGAGACCGAAGCATTGGTGCAGCTCACCGGCACGTATCACAACCTCCTGCGCATGTGGGCCGACACGTGAGCGCGCCGGCCATCGAGACCCTGCCCGAGGGCCTGGCCAATCTGGCCGACTTCGAGGCGCCCGCCAAGGCGCGCGTGACCGAAGCCGCCTGGGCCTATCTGAATGGCGGCGCCGCCGACGAACTGACGCTGCGCGCCAACCGCGCGGCCTGGGATGCCATCCGGCTGCTGCCCCGCGTGCTGCGCGACCTGAGCCATGGCCATACCCGGGTGAACCTGCTTGGCCGCGAGCTGCGCCATCCCCTCCTGCTGGCGCCCATCGCCTACCAGCGCCTCTTCCACGCCGACGGCGAGCTGGCCATCGCCCACGCCGCTGCGGCCCAGGAAGCCGGCCTCATCCTCAGCGCCCAGGCCAGTGTCGACATGGAGGCCGTTGCCGCGCCCATGCTCGCCGACGCCGACGCCGGCCCGCTGTGGTTCCAGCTCTACTGGCGCGACGACCACGACTTCATGCGCGCCCTGCTCCGGCGCATCGAAGCTGCCGGCTACCAGGCCCTGGTGCTGACCGTCGACGCGCCCGTGCATGGCGCGCGTGACCGTGAACGCCGCATCGGCTTCAAGCTGCCCGACGACATCCGCGCCGTCAACCTGGGTGGCCTGAAGAAGCCGCTGAACCTGCAGCCCGGCCAGAGTGCCCTGTTCGATGGCCTGATGCCGCGCGCCGCCACCTGGCGCGAGGTCGACTGGCTGCTCTGCGAGAGCAAGCTGCCGCTGCTGCTCAAGGGCGTCACTCATGCCAACGATGCGCGCGAGGCCCTGGCCCGCGGCGCCACCGGCTTCGTCGTCAGCAACCATGGGGGCCGCGCCCTGGACACGCTGCCGCCCACCGCCGAACTGCTGCCGCCGCTGCGCGCCGCCCTTGGCCCCGAGGTGCCCCTGCTGGTCGATGGCGGCATCCGCCGCGGCACCGACGTGCTCAAGGCCATGGCTTTGGGCGCCAACGCCGTGCTGCTCGGCCGCCCCTACGTCCACGCCCTTGCCACCAGCGGCGCCCTCGGCGTGGCCCACGCGCTGCGCCTGCTGCGCGACGAACTCGAGATCGCCATGGCGCTCTCCGGCTGCAAGACTCTCGCCGACGCCGGCCCGGCGCTGCTCTGGCCTGGCACCTTTCCTGTCGCTCCCCGTTGAAGGCCTCCCCATGAAACTCCTCGCCACCCTGCTGCTCGCTTTCACCGCCTCCGCCGCCTTCGCCCACGGCAACGTCTCCTGCCCGGTCGTGCCCAAGGAAGAGAAGCGCGGCCAGATGGAACTGCAGAAGAAGCTCGAGGCCGAAGGCTGGAAGGTCCGCAAGGTCCAGAACTACAACAACTGCTACGAGGTCTACGGCTTCGACGACAAGGGCGCCAAGGCCGAGGCCTTCTTCCACCCCAAGACCTTCGAGCGTGTCTACCCCGAGGGCGAGCAGCCGTCCGACAAGAAGTAAGCCGCCATGCGCATCCGCGTCTGGGACGGCCTCGTTCGCACGCTGCACTGGACGCTGGCCGCCGCGGTGGCCACGTGCTGGATCAGCGGCCACTGGCCGCCCAGCCACTTCGATGCCTGGCACCACACCGCCGGCTATGTGGCCGGCGCCGCCGTGGTGCTGCGGCTGATCTGGGGCTTTGTCGGCAGCCGCCATGCGCGACTCGCGCAGTTCGTGCGCGGCCCGCGCGCCACGCTGGCCTATGCGCGCTCCATGCGTGCCGGCCATGAGCCGCGCTACATCGGCCATAACCCGCTGGGTGGATGGATGGTGCTGGCGCTGTGGTCCGCGGCCGCGGCCTTGTCGCTGACCGGCTGGCTCTACACGACCGACTGGCTGTGGGGCTACGAGTGGCTGTCGGACCTGCACGCCTGGCTGGCCTGGGGCATCGCGACCCTCGTCATCGGCCATCTCGGTGGCGTCGTCGTCACCAGTTGGCGGCATCGGGAGAACCTCGTGAGCGCCATGTTCAGCGGCATGAAGCGCGCGCCGCAGGGCGACGATGTGGACTGAGCGCAGTGCCGGGCCGCCCCAAACAAGCTCGCTCCCGCCTGGCGGGACAGGCCGCAGGCCGAAGGGTGCACCGGCGACTGCAAGCCTCGCGAAGGCCCAAGTGATGCGGCCTCGCGACAAGCAAAGCCTCAAAGGCCCGATTTCATGGGCCTCTGCGGGTCATCCCCTCTATGAAATGCTTCTCTTCCTACAGGGAAGCGCAGTACCATCGCCGCCGCAGGGTGCTAGAGAGTATTGAAGGCTTACGCGGCCTTCACCCGGACCCGGCACATCAACAACCTTTGATGGAGTGAATCGACATGGCAACTGCGAAGAAGGCCGCGCCCGCGAAGAAGGCGGCGGCACCGGCCAAGAAGGCTGCACCGGCGAAGAAGGCAGCGCCCGCGAAGGCGCCTGCTGCAAAGAAGGCAGCTCCGGCCAAGAAAGCCGCTGCTCCTGCGAAGAAGGCAGCTCCGGCCAAGAAGGCCGCAGCACCCGCCAAGAAGCGCACGCCCAACGCCGCCTTCATGAAGGCCCTCACCCCCAGCGCCGCTCTGGCGGCCATCGTCGGCGCAGCCCCGCTGCCGCGCACCGACGTGACCAAGAAGGTCTGGGAATACATCAAGAAGAACAAGCTGCAGGACGAGCTGCAGAAGCGCGTCATCAACGCCGACGCCAAGCTGAAGGAAATCTTCGGCAAGGCCAAGGCCGACATGTTCGAGATGACCAAGCTGATCAACAGCCACCTGAAGTGAAGCGACGCCGCGCTTGCCGCGGCCTCGTCAACACAAGCCCGCCTCAAGCGGGCTTTTTTTCGTCCTTAGCGCAGTCCAATCGCGCTGCGGCCGAGCGCTAGGCCGCTCCTAGCCGGCTCGCCTCGGGCGATGTGCTTGCCGGTCATTCCGGCAAGCATCGCCGTCCCCTCGGGGGCTGAGGCCGGACACGGCAAGTCCTGCGGACTTGTCGTGCCTGCCGAAGTGCAGCCGCTGTGCCGGCTGCGCGGTCTGCAAGACCGACCGGGCTGGCCTGCGTCCAGCGGCCAGACTGGGCGAGGGGCGTCTACCCCAGCAGCTTGCGCAGCCCGGCTTGCAGCTCCGGCACGTCAATGGGCTTGAGCCAGTAGTCGTCGAAGCCTGCCGCGCGGGCGGCCCGCACGACGGACCCCGGGTTGTCGGCCGACAGAGCCACCCAGCGCGTGTCCGAAAGCGCAGCGGCGAGATCGGTGTCGGCGGCCACGCGCTGACGCAGCTCAAGGCCCGTCATGTCGGGCAGGTTCATGTCCACCAGCACCAGGGCCGGCCGGCGTTCCGCCAGCGTCTGCAGCGCCTCGGCGCCGGTCTCGGCTGTGCACAACTCCCAGTCCGGCAGCAACCGGAACACCTCCTCCATCAGGATCAGGTGGATGCGGTCGTCTTCGACGTAAAGCACCAGCGGCGCGGCGCGGTCGGGCATGGCGGGTGGGGGACGGCAGGAAGCGTCGGCACGATAGCAGCAATGCCGCTCCGGGCCGGCAAAGCCACTCTGACAATCGTTTTCAGGGATTCGCGTGACTTATCGCACTGGGCCGACACCCCATCTTCGGGGGTCTTCAACGCGTAAAAACCCTGGGCATCCCTAGTATGTCGGACATGCGCCCTGATTCGGGCGCGACCCTTTTCTGGGCCCTGAAATGTCCCTGATCGCCACCCTCGCCCTCGCCGTTTCCGCCGGCACCACGCTGCCCCAGTGCAGCTGGGACCGCCCCGGTGTCAACCCGTTCATGGGTGACGTGGTCGCGGCCGTCGATCATTACCCGGACATCCCGGTGGCGACGCGCGAGAAGCTCAAGGCCCGCATGAAGGCCCGCAGCTATGACGACATCGCCGTCATCGAGCGCGACGGCATCACCGGCAAGGCGACCTACGCCCCGGAGATCCGCGACATGCATTTCGGCCCCGGCGCCGTCTGCCGCACGGTGACCCGCACCAAGTGGACCGCAAAGACCCAGGAGCGCGGCCTGGTCTATTGCGAAGACGGCCAGTGCATCCTGGTACCCACCGTCTGCCGCAACGTCAGCCGCATTCGCCGCCTGGACAAGCCGACCGCCGTCGCACCGGCCCGCGCCGCCAACGTCGCCTCGTCGACCCGCGAGGGCGAAGAAGCCACGCCGCTGGAATTCGAAGCCCCGGCCGCCGGCCCCATGGCCGCCGCCGCGCCCGAAAGCTTTGCCTCCACGTCTGGCGTGCCCTCGCTGACGAGTTCGCCCACCCCGGGCGGCGGCATCCTGACCGGCGGCAACACCCCCAGCCCGGCGACGCCCGGCGGCGGTGGCGGCCCCGGCCTGGTGAGCATCGGGATGCCGGCCCTGCCGCCCGGCACGGTGCGCCCGGGCGACGGCCCGGTGGGCGACTTCCCCGGCGGCACGCCGGCCGTGCCCGAACCCGGCACCTGGGCCATGATCGCCTTGGGCCTGCTGGTCGTCGTCTTCAGGGCGCGCCAGAGGCGCTGAGACTCTCGTCCAGCGCTCGGCCCGCAAATGCCGGCGTCGATCAGCGCCTGAGCAGCGGGGCCAGGTAGCGCCCCGTGTGGCTGGCCTCGCAGGCCGCCACGTCCTCGGGCGTGCCCGCCACCAGCAGGGTGCCGCCGCCCGCGCCGCCTTCCGGCCCCATGTCGATGAGCCAGTCGACCGTCTTGATGACGTCCAGGTTGTGCTCGATGACGACGATGGTGTTGCCGGCGTCGCGCAGCTGGTGCAGCACCTTCATCAGCAGGGCAATATCGGCGAAATGCAGGCCGGTGGTCGGCTCGTCCAGGATGTAGAGGGTGCGGCCGGTGTCGCGCTTGGACAGCTCCAGGGCCAGCTTGACGCGCTGGGCCTCGCCACCCGAGAGCGTCGTCGCGCTCTGGCCCAGCTTCACATAGCCCAGGCCGACGTCCAGCAGCGTCTGCAGCTTGCGCGCGAGCGTGGGCACGGCGTTGAACAGCTCGAAGGCGTCCTCCACCGTCATGTTCAGCACCTGGGTGATGTTCTTGCCCTTGTAGAGCACCTCCAGCGTCTCGCGGTTGTAGCGCCGGCCCTGGCAGACGTCGCAGGGCACATAGACGTCGGGCAGGAAATGCATTTCCACCTTCAGCACGCCGTCGCCCTGGCAGGCCTCGCAGCGGCCGCCGGCGACGTTGAAGCTGAAGCGCCCGGCGCCATAGCCGCGCTCGCGGGCCGTCGGCATCTCGGCGAACAGCTCGCGGATGGGCGTGAACAGGCCGGTGTAGGTGGCCGGGTTGGAGCGCGGCGTGCGGCCGATGGGGCTCTGGTCGACGTTGATGACCTTGTCGAACGCGTCCAGGCCCTCGATGGTGTCGTGTTCCGCCGGGTCGGCATGGCTCTGATAGAGCTTCTTGGCGACGGCGGCATAGAGCGTGTCGTTGACCAGCGTGCTCTTGCCCGAGCCGGACACGCCGGTCACGCAGGTGAACAGGCCAACCGGGATCTCGACCGTCACGCCCTTGAGGTTGTTGCCGCGCGCATTGACGATGCGCATGGGCTCGGCCGTGGGCTTGTGGCGCGCGGCTGGCACCTCGATGCGGGCCGCGCCGCTGAGGTATTGGCCGGTCAACGAGTTGGGGTTGGCCGCCACCTCGTCGGGCGTGCCCTGAGCCATGACCTGGCCGCCATGCGCACCGGCGCCTGGGCCGAGATCCAGCACCCAGTCGGCAGCGCGGATGGCGTCCTCGTCGTGCTCCACCACCAGCACCGAATTGCCGAGGTCGCGCAGTCGCCGCAGCGTCGCGATCAGGCGGTCGTTGTCGCGCTGGTGCAGGCCGATGCTGGGCTCGTCCAGCACATACATGACACCGGTCAGGCCGGAGCCGATCTGGCTGGCCAGCCGGATGCGCTGGGCCTCGCCGCCGGACAGGGTCTCGGCGCTGCGGTCCAGGCTCAGGTAGTTCAGGCCGACGTCATTCAGGAAGCGCAGCCGCGACGCGATCTCGCGCACGACCTTGTCGCCGATCTCGGCCTTGTTGCCCTTGAGCTTGAGCCCCTCGAAATAGTCCAGGCACTCGCGCAGCGTCGAATGCTCGACCTCGAAGATGGGCCGGCCCCGCACGCCCGCGGGCGCATCGGCGGGCTGCAGCACCACGTTGCGCGCCTCGCGCCGCAGCCGCGAGCCCTCGCAGGACGGACAGGGCTTGGCCGCCATGTAGCGGGCCAGGTCTTCGCGCACGGCGGCCGAATCGGTCTCCTTGTAGCGCCGCTGCAGATTGGGCAGGATGCCTTCGAAGGGGTGGCTGCGCTTGACCGAGCGCTTCTTGCCCGAGGCGGTCTCGGCCTGGTAGATGAAGCTGATGTCTTCGGCTCCCGAGCCGCGCAGCAGCACTTCCTGGGCCGTCGGCGGCAGGCTTTCCCAGGGCGCCTCGACGTCGAACTTGTAATGGGCCGCCACCGACTCCAGCAGCGAGAAGGTGTAGGGGTTGCGGCGGTCCCAGCCCTTGACGGCACCGCTGGCGAGCGACAGCGTCGGGAAGGCGACGACGCGGTCGGCGTCGAAGACCGTCACCTGGCCCAGGCCCTCGCAGCTGGGGCAGGCGCCCACCGGCGAGTTGAAGGAGAACAGCCGCGGCTCCAGCTCCGGCAGCGAGTAGGAGCAGACCGGGCACGCGAACTTGCTGGAAAACAGCGTCGTCTGCTCGCTGTCCATGTTCAGCACCAGGGCCCGACCGTCGGCCAGGCGCAGGGCGGCCTCGAAGCTCTCCGCCAGGCGCTGGCGCAGGCTGTCGGCCGAGTCGTGGCGCAATTTGATGCGGTCGATGACGACGTCGATGTCGTGCTTCTCGGCCTTCTTCAGCGCCGGAACGTCAGGGGCCTCCACCGTCGCGCCGTCGACACGGAAACGCACATAGCCCTGGGCCTGCAGGTCGGCAAACAGCTCGACGAACTCGCCCTTGCGGTCGCGCACCACCGGCGCCAGCAGCATCAGCTTGCTTTCATCGGGCATGGCCAGCACCGCGTCCACCATCTGGCTGACCGACTGGGCCTCCAACGGCAGGTCGTGGTCGGGGCAGAACGGCGTGCCGGCGCGGGCGTAGAGCAGGCGCAGGTAGTCGTGGATCTCGGTGACGGTGCCGACGGTGGAGCGCGGGTTGTGCGAAGTCGCCTTCTGCTCGATGGAAATCGCCGGCGACAGGCCTTCGATGATGTCCACATCGGGCTTGTCCATCAGCTGCAGGAACTGGCGCGCGTAGCTGGACAGGCTCTCCACATAGCGCCGCTGGCCCTCGGCGTACAGGGTGTCGAAGGCCAGGGACGACTTGCCCGAGCCCGACAGCCCCGTGATGACGACCAGGGCATGCCGCGGCAGGTCGACGTCGATGTTCTTCAGGTTGTGGGTGCGCGCGCCGCGCACGCGGATGAATTTCGACTCAGGGGACGACATGGGGAGTTTTCACGAGCGAACCGGCCATGATAGGTCGCCACAATCGCCGGCGTCCCAACACCGACAGGGAGGTCCCGATGAGGACATGGCTCGGCACACTGGCGCTCACCCTCGCCGCAACGCTTGGTTTCACCGTTACACCGGCAGCGGCCGAACCGCCGCCCATCGCGGCCTTCTTCAAGCGCCCGGCCATCAGCAAGCCCAAGCTCAGCCCCGGCGGCCGCTACCTGGCCGTGCTGGCCGCCGGCAAGGGCGACCGCATCTGGCTGGCCGTCATCGACCTGCAGGAGCTGAGCAGCCCCAAGGTCGTCGCCGGCTTCCATGACGCCGACATCGGCAACCACCACTGGGTCAACGAAAACCGCCTGGTCTTCCAGGTGACCAACTCCCCCGACGGCAGCACCCGTGTCTTCCAGCCCGGCCTGTGGGCGGTGGACCGCGACGGCAGCAAATACCGCCAGCTGATCAACAGCGACAAGCAATGGGTCAGCAACACCAGCAGCCTCATCAACGACCGGCGGCTGGAAGCCAACTGGAGCTTTTTCGACACCCTGCCCGATGGCGGCGACGAGATCCTCGTCAAGCGCCTGCCCTGGCTGGGCGAAAAGGAGACGGCCGGCGTGCAACTGTCGCGCCTGAACACCAGCACCGGCCTGACGCGCAACCTCAACCAGGGCCTGCCCGACAGCGTCTACGACTGGACCGTGGACTGGCGCGGCGAGCCTCGCGCCGTCGAGGCCATCGCCAAGGGCCGGGTCAAGGGCTATCTGCGCCAGGCTGACGGCAGTTGGAAGCCTTGGTACGAGGACGAGGCCAACGGCCGCAAGGGCTTCCGCCCCTACTGGTTCGGCCCGGACGGCCAGGCCCTGGTCGAGGCCAGCCACCACGGCTTCGACGCCATCTTCCGCCTCGACCCCAAGACCGACAAACCCGAGGCCGAGCCGCTGATCAGCTTCAAGGGCTATGACTTCCACGGCGAGCTGGTCTTCGACCCGGTCGCCAAGCGCCTGCTCGGCCTGCACTACGAAACCGATGCGCCCGGCAGTGTGTGGCTGGACGCGACCATGAAGGCCCGCCAGGCCGACATCGACGCCCAGCTGCGCGGCACCGTCAACCGCATCGAATGCGAGCGCTGTCTGGACGCCAGCTACCTCGTCGTCACCTCCATCTCCGACCAGATCCCGCCGCGCTACTGGCTGTACAAGCCGGCCGACAAGAGCATCCAGCCCCTGGCCGGCACCCGGCCGGACCTGCCGCTGCGCGAGATGGGCCAGCGCGATGTCGTGCGCTTCAAGGCCCGCGATGGCCTGGAGATCCCGCTGCTCGTCACGCAGCCGCCCGGCAAGCCCGCGCCCCGCCCGACCGTCGTGCTGGTGCACGGCGGCCCCTATGTGCGCGGCACGCACTGGCGCTGGGAGCCCATGGCCCAGTTCCTCGCCAGCCGCGGCTATCTGGTGCTGGAGCCCGAGTACCGCGGCAGCACCGGCTACGGCTTCAGGCTTTTCCACGCCGGCTGGAAGCAATGGGGCCTGGCCATGCAGGATGACCTGGCCGACACCCTGGCCTTCGCCGTCAAGCAGGGTTGGGCCGACCCCCAGCGCGCCTGCATCATGGGCGCCAGCTACGGGGGCTACGCCGCCATGATGGGCGCGGTCACCCAGGGCGACATCTTCAAGTGCGCCGTCAACTGGGTCGGCGTCACCGACATCGGGCTGATGAGCAGCATCCACTGGAGCGACTTCTCGGAAGAGTGGAAGCAGTACGGCATGAAGCGGCTCGTCGCCGACCCCGACACCGATGCCGAGCAGATGAAGAAGACCTCGCCGCTGCTGCGTGCCGGCGAGATCCGCATGCCGCTGCTGATGGCCTATGGCGGCGAGGACCGCCGCGTGCCGCTGAAGCACGGCACCGACATGAAGGCCGCCCTGCGCGCCGATCAGCCGCTCGAGTGGGTGGTCTACCCCGACGAGGGCCACGGCTGGTTCGACTTGAAGACCAATGAAGATTTCTGGGGACGCGTCGAGCGCTTCCTGGCCCGCAACATCGGCAACGAGAAACCGTGATGAAACTGACCCTGCTGTCTCTGTTGTTCGCCGCTTCGGTCGCCCAGGCCGCGCCACCGCCAATCTCGGCGTTCTTCAACCGCCCGGCCGTCCGCGAGCCCAAGCTCAGCCCGAGCGGGCGCTATCTCGCCGTCCAGGCGGCCGGTAAGGACGACCGCATGTGGCTGGCTGTGCTGGACCTGGAGACCAGGCAGGCGCCCCAGTTCATCGCGGGGTTCAATGACGCGGATGTGTCGGCACACCACTGGATCGGCGAAGACCGGTTGGTGTTCCACATCAGCAACTCGCCGGACGGCACGACACGCGTTTCCGGTCAGGGCCTGTGGGCGGTGGATCGCGATGGCAGCAACTTCCGCCAGTTGATCAAGAGCGACAACGGGATGACCTCCAAGGCGACCACGCTGGTCGTCGATCGCCGTCCGGAGTCCAACTGGGAGTTGCACCGCGCGCCGGCGGCGCTGGATGGCGGCGAGATCACGGTGCTGCGCCGGCTGCTGCGCCGGTTTTGGTCGACCGAACGTGAATCCACGGGCGTGCAACTGGCGCGGCTGGACACCCGGACCGGGTTCACCCGCACGCTCAGCGAAGGCATCCCATGCAGGACGACATCGCCGACACCCTGGCCTGGGCCGTCAAGCAGGGCTGGGCCGACCCCAAGCGCGCTTGCATCATGGGCGCCAGCTATGGCGGCTACGCGGCGCTGATGGGCGCCGTCACGCAGGGCGATCTGTTCAAGTGCGCCATCAACTGGGTGGGCGTGACCGACATCGACCTGTTGGGCAGCATCAGCTGGAGCGACCTGTCCGACGAGTGGCGGGACTACGGCATGAAGCGCCTCGTGGCCGACCCCGACACCGACGCCGCACAGATGCGCAAGACCTCGCCGCTCCTGCGCGCCGGCGAGATCCGCATGCCGCTGCTGATGGCCTATGGCGGCGAGGACCCCCGCGTGCCTCTGAAGCACGGCACGGAGATGAAGGCCGCGCTGCGCGCCGACCAGTCCCTCGAGTGGGTCGTCTACCCCAATGAAGGCCATGGCTGGTTCAACCTCAAGACCAACGAAGACTTCTGGGGCCGCGTCGAACGCTTCCTGGATCACCACATCGGTAAAGCCGCGCCCTGATGAAACTGAAACTGCTTTTCCCCCTCCTCATCACCGCTTCCATCGTCCAGGCCGCGCCACCCAGCATCGAAGACTTCCAGCGTCCGCCGGCCTTCTCGGGCCCGGTGCTGTCGCCCGATGGCCTTCACGTGGCCGCCATCATCAATCCCGACGGCAAGACCACCAGCCTGGCCGTCATCGCGACGGACAAGCCCGGCGAGGCCCTCCCCATCAAGGCCTTCGGCCAGGCCGACATCGGTGAGGTCTTCTGGATCGACAACGATCGGCTGGCCTTCACCGTGCGCTCACGCGTCGACGGCGAGGGCTGGCGGGTCGTGCCGGGCCTGTGGACGCTGAACCGCGACGGCAGCGGCTTCAAGCAATGGGTGGACACCGGGCCGCAGCCCGGGACCGCGCCGCAATGGGCCGAAACCCCGGATGGCCGGCGCCGGCCGCTGAGCAGTCGGGAGGGTTTTGGCAGCCGCGAAGGCACGCCCCAGGGCAGCCGCTTGTTCGAGGGCAACTGGAGCCTGTACCAGGCGCCTTCGCCGGATCGGCCGGGCGAGCTGGTCATGCGCCACCTCACCGGCAATCTGCAGCGCCAGCTCAGCCACGTCGAACTCGCCCGCCTGGACATCGCCACCGGGCATCGCAGCGCCCTGACCGAAGGCGCCCCCGAACGCATCACGCGCTGGGTGCTGGACGCCGCCAACAACCCGGTCTTCGCCATCGGCAGCGACGGACGCGGCGGCACGCGCATCCAGTGGCGCGACGGCGATGCAGGCTGGAAGACCTGGCACGAAACCGGCGATGGGGAGCCGCTGCGCTGGCCGCTGGCCATCGACCGCGCCGGCCGCCTCTATCTGCTCGTCGCCGAGAACAGTCGCTGGACCCTGCACCGCGCCGACGGCGTGGCACCGGATGCGCCCAGCACGCGCGTGGTCGGCTCCAGCACGCATGACGTGCAGCCGCGGCTGCTGCGCGATGCCGACAGCGACCAGCTGCTCGGCGTCTACTTCGAGGCCGATGCGCCCCAGACGACCTGGTTTTCACCGGATCTCGCCGAAAGCCAGGCCGAGATCGACCGTCGCCTGCCAGGCACGGCCAACCAGATCCAGTGCCAGCGCTGCCTGGCCGTGCCCCAGTGGCTGGTGGCCTCCTACAGCGACCGCCGCCCGGTGCGCTACTACCTCTTCAACCGTGAGACGCGCCAGCTGACGCCGCTGGCCGCCTCCAGGCCCTGGATGGCCGAGGGCCGTCCCCGCCAGGTCGCCGCGACGGCCGCCCGCGACGGCCTGCGCCTGCCCATGGTCATCACCCATCCCGACCTTGCCGGGCCGGCGCCCACCGTCGTGCTCGCGCACGGTGGCCCTTGGGTGAGGGGCAACTTCTGGGAATGGCAGCCCGAGCCGCAGTTCTATGCCTCGCGCGGCTATCTGGTGCTGGAAGTCGACTTCCGTGGCAGCGCCGGCTACGGCCGCCGCTGTCTGCATGCAGGTGACAAGCAATGGGGCCAGAAGATGCAGGACGACCTGGACGATGCCCTGGCCTGGGCCGTCAAGCAGGGCTTGGCCGACCCCCAGCGGGTCTGCATCGTCGGCGCCAGCTACGGAGGCTATGCCGCCCTGATGGGCCTGGCGCGCGGGAAAGTCGCTTGCGCCGTGGCCGCCTTCGCGCCCACCGACCTGACCAAGCTCACGTCACGCCATTGGTCCGACGTCGCCCTGGAGGTGGTCAACTTCAGCATCCCCAAGCATGTGGGCAACGCCCAGACCGAGGCTGCGATGCTCAGCAGCAACTCCCCCATCCGCCTTGTCGACAAGCTGCAGGGTCCGCTGCTGCTGGCCTATGGCGAGCGTGACGAGCGCGTGCCGCTGGCCCATGGCACGGAGCTGCGCGACGCCCTGGCCGCCGCCGGTCGCCCGCCTGAATGGGTGTCCTACCCGGGCGAGGGCCAGGGTCTCTACAAGTGGGAGCACCGCCAGGACTACTGGCGCCGCGTCGACGCCTTCCTGGCTGCGCATCTGGCGCCCAAAAACTGACCGTCCATCGCGGCCGCATGCAGCTCGCGGCCCGCGTCTTGCGATTCATCGCAGCGCCGTGGCGGCGCGGCGGTCCGGTGACGAAACTGCTTCCATCGACACAGCAATCCCGCTGTGCAGAACCCGAAAGGAAGCATCATGAAGACCACCGCCACCGTCCTGATCCAAGCCGCTGCCGTCGCCGCCTTTGCCTTCACCGCCTTCACCGCCAGCGCTGCCCCGCAGGAAGTCCAGAAGCTGCCCCGCGTCGTCATCACCGGCAAGGCCACGCAGGAACTCGCCCCTCAAGTCGCTCAATTGCCGCGCGTCGTCGTCACCGGCTACGCCGTGCGTGAAGTCGCCCAACTGCCCCGCGTGACCGTCACCGCCCGCCGCGTCTGAAGCCTCGCATGACGATTCAGATGACCCCCGACACCCGAGCCGAGTCGCCGGCGCAGCAGGCCGGTGGCCGGTGCTGCGCCGACGAGTCGGCTTGGCGTCAACATTTATTCGCACTCTGAAAGACAATCCAGGCTTCTGACTGGAGCCTGCTTGTGAAAGAAGAGCTGCGCAAACGCCGGTCCTGGCTGGATGGCTTCATGGCTTATCCGGCGCCGGCCGGCCTGAGCGAAACCGCACTGCGCGAAAACATCATCCTGCTGGACCAGGCCCTCTACACACTGTGGGGCCTGGGCGACAACCTGATCTACGCCTGGACGCCGGAGCCTCGCGGCCTGCGGGTGCTGGTCGCGCCGCACCAGATGCTGACCGAGTACACCCTGGGCGACGGCACCTCGCCGCTGGCCGAGGTGACGCGGCGCACGCGGCTGCTGGACAAGCTGCTGTCCAGCCAGGAACACCTGGACAAGCAGGCCTTCGACAGCGTGTCGGCGGCCCTGGGCGTGGTGCCCAAGCTCATCGACCTGCCTTTCAATCCCGAGCGCGGCCTGGGCCTGCCGCTGATCGCGGCCATCGCGGCGCGCTACGGCATCCGCCTCGTCGAGGACCGTGCCGTCATCCTGTTCGACGCGGTCGGCTTCTCGCTGCTGACGCCGCTGCAGCAGGTGGTGCAGCTCAACAGCCTGTCCTGCTCGGTCAACGCGGCCTATGCCAAGCTGCTGGATCGCGAGATCAACATCAATTTCGCCCGCACGACGACGGGCGACGGCTTCTACATCTGGAACCGCATGCGCGGCGTCGAGGCCAATGTGGAGCTGTATCAGCTGATGCAGTTCATCCTGGCCGACAACGCCCTGGCACGCGAGCGCGCCACGCGGCCCGAGTCGGTGCCCAAGCTGCGCGCCTGCTTCCACGTCGGCTCGCACTACGAGTTCTACCAGTCCGAGGGCCTGAACCCGACGTCCTTCAGCTATTTGGTCGGCCAGGTCACCATCGAGCTGGCCCGCATGATCGAGCGCGCCGAGCCGGGCCAGATCCTGGTGGGCAAGTTCAACACGCTGATGCACGACGAGGCCAACGGCGAGGACGTGCGCATCGACAGCCTGGACTTCGTCGAGCGCACCCGCGCCCCGCTGCGCAGCCTCAATGGCCTGAAGCTGGCCGGCTCCGAGGTCGACGAGATCGCCTGCTACCTGACGGGCCGCCGCGACTCGACCGGGCTGTGGGGCATCAGCGAATACCAGATGGCCGACAAGCATGGATTGATCCACCGCGTCTACAACGCCAAGATCAACATCCACCGCCGCAACGGCGAGCCCATCTACCTCGGCCTGCGCGAGGAAGACCTGCCCTCGGACGCGCCGCGGACCACGGCAGACACGGATTTCGTGCCATTGCAAGGTTGACGCAAGTCCACAGGCGACACGAGACGCTAGAGCTGGGTCCCCAAAACGGGCTGTTCATGCGGTTGGCTCGATGGTGCAGCGGCTAGGATCGACGCCGCCGTGACCGAGTCCTCCGCTCCCATCGCTGCAATACCTGCCCCCGTCGGCCAACGCCGGCTGTTGACCCTGCTGTTTGTCGACCTCAGCGGCTCGACCGCCATGGCGGAGTGGATGGAGGCCGAGCATTACGCGGCCATGCTGGCCGGGCTGCGTGCGCTGTACGAGCGCGTCGTGCCCCATCATGGCGGCGTCATCGCCCGCATCCAGGGCGACGGCATGCTGGCCGTCTTCGGCCACCCCGAGGTGCGCGAGGACGACGGTCGCCGCGCCACCGAAGCCGCGCTGGAGCTGCACACCGCCGTGCGCGAACTGCTGCCGCCCGGCCCCCGTCCCGCCGACTTCCCCGGCCTGGCCCTGCACAGCGGCATCCACGCCGGCATCGTCCTCGTCAACGACGGCGACCAGATGCGCGGCCGCTTCGAGCTGCTGGGCAACGCTCCCAACATCGCCGCCCGCCTGTCCGAGGCCGCCAAGCGCGACGAGATCATCGCCAGCGAGGAAAGCCTGGGCCTGCAGAGCCAGTTCTTCGACACCGGTCCGCGCTTCACGCTGCAGCTGCGCGGCCGCGCAACGCCGCTGGCCGTCTACCGCGTCTTCGGCCGCGCCCCCGTGGGCCGGCGCTTCGAGGCCAGCATGCGGCGCGGCCTGGCGCCCTTTGTCGGCCGCTCCGCCGAGCTGGCCACGCTGGACGCCGCCCTCGCGCGCACCCTGCACGGGCGCAACACGCTGTGGCTGGGCATACGCGCCGGCGCCGGCGTGGGCAAGACCCGGCTCACCGAGGAATTCCTGCGCCGGGCCGCCGACCAGCATTGCCAGATCCACCGCGGCTATTGCGAGAGCTATCTCAGCGCCGAGCCCCTGCAGCCCTTTCTGCAGATGCTGCGTGCCCTCGATGGCCTGCACGACGCGCCGCCCGAACTCTTCGCCGCTCAGCACAGCCAGGCCGGCCAGCGCGCCGACGCGCTGCTGACCCTGCTGCTGGCGCTGGCGCGGCGCACGCCCCAGCTGGTTTTCATCGACGACCTGCAATGGGCCGACGACGCCTCGCTGCGCCTGCTGCACCGCCTGCGCGTGGGCGCGGAGCGCGAGGGACTGCCGCTGCTGTTGCTGACGGCCAGCCGCCCCATCGCCAGCACCGCCGCTCTCCCCAGCGCCAACGACGGCGACGCCGACCTCATCGAACTGCCGCCGCTGACCGAGACCGAGGCCGCCCGCGCCGTGCAGCAGCTGCTGCCGCAGATTGACCCCTTCATCGCCGCCGAAGTGCAGCGCCACGCCGGCGGCAACCCCCTCTTCATCGAGGAGCTCTGCCATGCCGCGGCCGACACCGGCGAAGGGTTGGTGGCCGGGCAGAGCAGCTCGGCCTGGCTGGCCGCCCTGGTCGAGTCGCGCGTGGGCCGACTGCCTCCGGAGCAGGCCCAGCTGGTGCGCCTGGCCGCCGTCATTGGCAATGTCATTCCGGTCTGGCTGCTGCAGGCGCTGGCCGGCCGTGGCGAGCAGCATCCCGATGTGCAGGCCCTGGCGGCGCAAGACTTCATCTTCCCGGACCAGCGCCCCGGCCATCTGCGCTTCAAGCACGGCATCACGCGCGACGTCGTCTACGAGGCCACCGGCTTGCACGAGCGCCAGGCCCTGCACCGTCGCATCAGCGCCGAGCTGGCTGCCCATGGCGGCAACGAGCTGCACGAACAACTGGCCTATCACGACGCCGCCGCCAACGACTGGCCCGCCGCCGCCCACCATGCCGAAGCCGCCGGCGACCAGGCCCTGGCCGCCTCCGCCCTGGACCGCGCCAAGAAGCAGTTCCGCGCCGCGCTGGCCGCGCTGGAGTTCCTGCCCGATGACGCCGAGCGTCAGCGCCGCTGGGTGGCCATTGCCCAGCGCCTGGGCATGGCCTGTGTCTTCGACGCTTCGCAGGACGACCTGCGCGTGCTCAGGCATGCCGCCGCCCTGGCCAAGGCCAGCCGGGACACCGGCCTGATCGCCCGCACCGAATACTGGCTGTCCTATGTCGGCTACGCCCTGGGCGAGACGCGCGACAGCCTCAAGCACGCCCGCGCGGCCGTCGAGATGGCCCAGGACTGCGGAGACAACGCGCTGCTGGCCCAGCTGCCGGGCACGGTCGGCCAATTGCAGGCCGCCGCCGCCGACTACGCCAACGCCCTGCCCATGCTGGACCTGGCCATCGCCCGCCAGCGCGCCCGCGCCAGCAAGAGCGCGGTCAACCAGATCGGCCTGTCCTTCTCGCTGTGCTGCCGCGCCTATGTGCTGGGCGACCAGGGCCATTTCACCGAGGCCCACGAGATCTTTGCCGAAGCCCTCAAGCCCTTCAACGGCAGCAGCCACGCCGTCGAGGCCAGCATCCAGGGCTGGCGCGCCGCCGTGCTGCTCTGGCAGGGCCGCTGGGCCGAGGCACGCGAGGCCGCCCTCGTCGCGCATCGCGTCGGCGCCCAGGTGCGCAGCATGTTCACCTGCGCCATGGGCCATGCTGCCGGCGCCTACGGCGCCTGGATGCAGGAGGCCGATCCGACGGCTCGCCAGCACATCCTCGACGCCACGGCCTGGCTGGCGCCGCGCGGCGGCGGCCTGTACAGCAGCTTCCAGCACGGCTGGCTGGCCGACATCCTGGCCACGCAGGGCGACGCCGGCGCGGCCCGCCACCATGTCGCGCTGGCGCTGAGGCGCGGCCGCCAGCACGACTGGATCGGCGGCGCCATGGCCTACCGCGCCGCGGCCCGGCTGGCGGCCCGCATGGGTGACAGCGAGCGCGCCAAGCGCTATCTCGGCCTGGCCCGCGGCGCCGGCGAGCAGCGCAACTCCCTGCACGAGGCCGCCGTCACCGCGCTGCTGGAGGCCGAGCTGCGGCTGGACGACCACTGGCAGGCCGCGCGCGACCGCGCCGGTCGGGAGTTCGAGCGCCTGGGCATGACGGGTTTTCTGGAGCGGGCTTTGCAACTCTGAGGGCAGGGTGTAACCGCGGCGTCCTCGTCACCCCGGCGCCGCTACGATGGGACGCAATGCCGCCGTCGCCCGCCACCTCATCACCCGCCCTCGCCGCCCTGCGTGCCGCCACGGCCGCCCAGCACGTCCAGCTGGATGCCGGCCTGCCGCTGTCGCGTGAAGGCGCCACGGCGGCCGACTACCGCGAGCATCTGCAGGTGTTGCGTGGCTGGCTGCACGCCTGCCGGCCGGCGTTGGAGGCCACCTGCCCGGGCGACGCGGCCCTGCTGCTGGGCTGGATGGCGGCCGACATCGGCCCCGACGACGCACCCGCCACGCCCGGCCGTGCCGACTGGGCCCAGCTGCCGGCCGCCTGGGGCGTGGCCTATGTGGTGCAGGGCTCGCAGCTGGGCGGCCAGGTGCTGGCGCGCCGGCTGACCCCCTCGTTGGCACCGCAATCCACCCACTATCTGCAAGGCCGTGGGCGGGAGACCGGCGCCCATTGGCAAGGCTTTCTGCGGAAACTCCACGCCGCGCTCGGCGATGACGCGGCCGCCATCGCGATCGCCTGCCGCGCCGCCGTGCAGGCCTTCGAGCAGTTGCAACAGGCCTTCGAGGCCCGCCTCAGCGAGGCCGCCTCGTGACGATGCCGAGTGAGCCCACGGTCACGCTGGACAACTGCGACCGCGAGCCCATCCACACACCCGGGGCCATCCAGTCCCACGGCGTGCTGCTGGCCTTCGACACCACCGGCGTGCTGCGCCAGGCCAGCGCCAATGCCGCGACCCTGCTGGCACCCTGCACGCTGCCGGCCCTGGGCGCGGCCCTGCAGCCCGAACACTTCGGTGCCGAGCCCGCCGTGCATGCCCTGCTGGCCGAGTCGTTGGCCACGCTGGCCCAGCCCGACGCCCTGATGCCGCTGGCGCAGGAGCTGCGCGTGGGCGAGCAGCTCTTCGACGTCGTGCCGCATCGCAGCGCCGAAGGCCTGCTCATCGTCGAATTCGAGCTGCAGCCGATGTCGGCCGGCCAGCTCACCAGCTTCTCGCTGATGGCTCACCGGGCCATGGACAAGCTCAAGCGCCTGAACAGCATCGACGCGCTGCTGGCCGCCGCCGTCGCCGAGGTGCGCCAGCTGACCGGCTTTGATCGCGTCATGGGCTATCGCTTCCGGCACGACGACTCCGGCGACGTCGTCGCCGAGGCGCGCACCGAGGCGCTGGAGCCCTTCCTGGGCCGCCGCTACCCGGCCAGCGACATCCCGGCCCAAGCGCGCCGCCTCTACGTTGTCAACACCCTGCGCCTGATTGCCGACGTGACGACGACGCCCGTGCCGGTGCAGGCCCTGGCGCCCGACCTGCTGGACATGAGCGGGGCCATCCTGCGCGCGGTGTCGCCCATCCACATCGAGTACCTGCGCAACATGGGCGTGGCGGCGTCCATGAGCATCTCCATCGTCGTCGACGGGCGGCTGTGGGGGCTGCTCGCCTGCCACCACTACGCGCCGCGCCGCGTGCCCTACGCGCTGCGCATGGCCTGCGACGTCGTCGGCCAGCTGCTGGCCTCACGTGTGCAGACCCTGCTGGCCGGCCAGCGCGCCGACGAGCTGCGCACCGCCGCCGCGCTGTCCACCCGCATCGCCGAGCAGGTGCTGCAGGCCGACGACACCCTGAGCGCCCTGGCCGCCGAGGCGCCGGCCCTGTGCCAGCTGCTGCATGCCGGTGCCGTCGTCATCGGCGAGAGCGGCAAGGTGCGCGCGCACGGCGTGGACGGCGCCGCCGCCGAAGCCCTGCTGCGCTGGTTGTCGGACCGCAGTACCGCCGTCTCGCTGCAGGCCGCTCGCAGCGACGTGCTCCACGGCCACGACGCGGCCCAGATGCCCGCGGCCCTGCGGGCACGGCTCGCCCCCCTTTGCGGTGTGCTGGCCCTGCGCTTCGACGCCGCCGCCGATGGCTGGGTGGTGCTGCTGCGGCCGGAGCAGATCGAGACCATCCACTGGGGCGGCAGGCCCGTCAAGGAGTACACGCCCGGCCCGCTCGGCCCGCGCCTGACACCGCGCGGCTCCTTCGATCTCTGGAAGGAGACGGTGCGCGGCCAGGCCGTGCCCTGGACCCTGCTGGAGCTGGACCTGGCCGCCCAACTGCTGGACGGTCTGGTGCGCGCCCATGCGGCCAAGCTGGCCGAGACCATCCGCCTGCGCACCGAGCTGCTGGCCATGCTGGGCCACGACCTGCGCGACCCGCTGCAAAGCATCACCATGGCCGCCCATGTGCTGCAGCGGTCGCCTTCGGGCGACGGCCGCGGCGGCGAGCTGGGCACGCGCATCCGCAACAGCAGCGGCCGCATGCAGCGCCTCATCACCCAGGTGCTGGACCTGTCGCGGGTGAAGAGCGGCTCGGGCCTGCAGCTGGACCGCCGTCCCACCGACCTTGTCGCGCTGGCCCGTGACCTCATCGCCGAGATGCGCCTGGCCCACCCGGCCCGCGTCGTCGACTTCGATGCGCCGCCCCTGCTGATGGCCGACGTCGACGCCGACCGCCTGGCCCAGGTCATCAGCAACCTGCTCAGCAACGCCCGCCACCATGGCGACCAGGCCCAGCCCATCGCCGTGCGGCTGTACAACGACAGCGATGCGCTGCGACTGCGCGTCGCCAACGCCGCCCAGCCCATCGACCCGGCCTTCGTGCCCATGCTGTTCGACCCCTTCAAGCGCGCCGCCAACCGCGAGCGCAACCGCTCCGGCCTGGGCCTGGGCCTGTATCTCGCGCAGCAGATGACCCAAGGCCATGGCGGCACGCTGGCCTATGCCTACGAGGACGGCTTGGTGGTGTTCACGGTGGTGCTGCCCAAGCCCAAGGGCTGAGCCCCGCGCGTCCCGCCCGCAGGGGCCGTGCCCGGCGCAACGCCTTCACGTCACTGCCGCCGGCTTCGTGAAACCACGTATCCAAATTATCGGAACATCGTTCCATAGTTGATTCTCGATGTGCGGCGCTGCCGCACCGACCTGCAGTCGCCGCACTTGAGGCGCGGATCGGCCGGGTGCGACCTGACGTCGGACCGGTGACTCCTCCCTTGCTCCCACCCCCTTCGCGGCAGCCACTCCTGGCCGCCGTGACGGTCCGCTGCGCGCACCCGGACGGACACCGCGCTGCCCCGACAACAACCCCGGAGACACATCGACATGATCACCAAGAAGCTGACACCTCCGCCCCTGCCCGTCGTCCGCACCGCCGGCACGGCGATGTCCCTGCTGCTGGTCGCCTCGGCCGCCCAGGCTGTCGACTGGCCCTCGGGCTATTCCAAATGCGCCGACGAAGGCGAGACCTGCAAGGTCGGCACCAGCACCCGTGCCGTGTCCTACGGCATCAAGGACAAATGGGTCATCAAGAACCTCAAGGGCGACATCGCCTGCACGACGGCCACCTTCGGCTCCGACCCCAACCCGGGCATCACCAAGAAATGCGCCATTGGCCCGGCGGCCTCACCGGCGCCTACGCCCGCACCCACACCTGCGCCGACCCCAGCACCCACACCGGCTCCCACGCCAGCCCCAAGCCCGGCACCTTCTCCCGCTCCAACGCCCGCGCCCGCCCCGGCCGGCGCCAGTGGCGGCTATGCGGGCACGGTGACCGGCGGCGGCAGCAAGACCGCCGTGACGGTCAGCACCGCCGCGGCCATGCAGGCCGCCATCAATGCCTATGACGGCAGCTCCGGTCTGGTGCTGCGCTACACCGGCACCTTCGATTTCGGCACCATCCCCGACGCCTGCACGCAGTGGCAAAAGCCCGCCGGGGTCGTCGTCGAGATCAAGAACAAGGACAACATCACCATCGAAGGCGCCAACGGATCGGCGGCCAACTTCGGCCTGGCCGTGAAGGCCGACTCGCAGAACGTCATCATCCGCAACATGACCATTGGCCTGCTGCCCGGCAGCATCGACGCCATCGGCATCGAGGGCCAGAGCGGCAAGTTCCCCGGCTATATCTGGGTCGACCACAACACCCTGTTCAGCAGCCTGAAGGAGTGTTCCGGCGCGGGTGACCTGGAGTTCGACGGCCTGGTCGACAACAAGGCCGGCGCCCACCACATCACCTACTCGTACAACTACCTCCACGACCACCACAAGGTCGGCCTGATCGGCTCCAGCGACAGCGACGCCAGCGACCGCTTCATCACCTTCCATCACAACCACTACAAGAACGTCGGCTCGCGCCTGCCGCTGCAGCGCGCTGGATACACCCATCTGTACAACAACCTGTACAGCGGCGTGCTGACCTCGGGCGCCAACATCCGCATGGGCGGCTACGCGCTGATCGAGGGCAACTGGTTCGAGAACTCGCAGAACCCGGTCACCTCGCGCGACAGCTCGTCCATCGGCTACTGGCAGCTGCGCAGCAACAACATCACCAGCCCGGCCGACTTCGCGACCTATGGCATCACCTGGGTGGCCAGCGGCTCCTCACCGTCGCGGGATGCGACGGACTGGGTGACGACGGCCAACTACCCGCTTGGCATTCCCTACAGCTATTCGCTGCAGGCGCCGTCCTGCGTGAAGCAGAAGCTGCCGGCAGCGGCGGGGGCGGGGACGGGGCTGGCGAAGGTCGGTTGCTGATGAGCTGACTGTTCAGCCGGCGCCTTTTGAAGGCGTCGGCTGCTCCTGTTGCCTAGGCGGTTGTATTCCAGAAGAAATGAATGAACTCATCTTCGTACTCCGCGAATACCGAAACGACGAAATCTCGTTCCATTGTGTACATCGCCAGGCCGCCGACAAATCCAGTCAGGGGATGGAGGGGCAAATCGATCGGAACGACGAGCCCCTGGACTTGCTCCCGCACCAACCGGTTGAACTCCTGCTCGTCGATAGGACGAAACAGCGAAGCAGCAAGATAGGGCTGAAAGTAGCTCTCGCGATCACGCCAGTCATCGAGGAATTCAGCGTTGATCCAGAACTTGAGCCCGCTGTCGTCGATTTCTTTCGGCGCACGCGCGATACGAATCATCTGTTCTGAATCGGGAAGTGAGAACGCATGCTGGGGGTAGATGCAGTAGCTGAGCCCTCGGTATGCGCTGCGGTAGTCCCAGAGATTCAGGTTCTCGCTGGCGAGAGCTTCGAATTTGGTTCGATCGAACATGTGAAATCAGATATCAAATTCAGCGCTGCCTGGGCTTGCTTCAGCCGCGCTTGAACTCTGCGATTGCCGTTGCGCCTCGTGCCATGCCGTCAGCGTGAGACGAGACAACCCAGCATCGTCCTGTTCAAGCACCAGGGAGATGATCGCAGCGTCAAACCCACCTGGCGACGCACCGGTCTGCAACTGAACGAGGCACGCAAGCACCCGGTGTTGAATCTCGGTGATCCAGCGAAGTTGACTGGGCTTGTCCAGCTCCTCGGCTTGGGGTCGGTAGCTATTGCGTCCACTGATGGTCAACTGGTGAGCCAGTCTGCTCAAAAACCGCAGCTTTTCCTCGTGCCGAAGGCCGACAAGCCAATGGCGCTTCTCCGCCAATTCCTGCATCGAGAGTCTTTGCAACCTCAAACCCCCATCGCCACCACCGTCTGCGCCCCCGTGTAGCGCAGCACCCCCGCATCCAGCACCGCCGCGATGACGCCCAGCATGACGCCCATGCCCATGCCATAGCCGGAGCAGGCGTGGGGCGGACGGCCCTGGGGGTCGTTGCAGTCACCGCCGAAAGCCACATGGTGACGCAGCGGGTCCTGCTGGGTGGCTGAACCCAGGCCGACGACGACGACGCGGCCGGGCGCGATGTCTACCTGCCCGAGCTTGTGCGCCACGCGCGCCTTGCGCCAGATCTGGAAGGGCGTAGGACGCTGGTTCAGCGTGGCGACCAGCGTCGGGCGCAGGCAGGCGACGGCCTCGGCGTAGGGAGGCGAGGCGTTCTGGGTCTCGGGCGGGACCGCGTTCCACTGCGGCTGCAGCTCCCACAGCTTGCGTGTCTGCACCCAGGCGGCCAGCACCGTCACGAGGTTGGCATGCGTGGTGGGCGGGAAGCCCAGCATGATGCCGGCGAGGGTGCGCGCGGGCAGGTCGGGCGTGGCGTCGGGCAGGGCCTTGGCCGCATCGATGATCTTGGCGGCAAGCGGCGGCAGCACGGTGCCAGCCTCGGCCAGCCAGGCCTCGACGGCGGCGGTGAAGCGCTTGCCGGCGGCGCGGCCCTCGGCCTTCACCGCCTCGGTCGGGTGAGGACCGAAGACATGGCGCGAGACCTTGAAGAGGTCGCGCGGGCAGCGCGCGGCGACGCCTTGCGCCGGCGCTTCTGCATGGAACTCGGTGCCCCAGATGTGGCGGCCGTCGGGCTGGCCGAACCAGCCCTGGCACAGCGCGGCCAGCACGCCTTCGCTGAGGCGCTCAAAGTCCAGCGGCGTGTCGGTGGGCAGGTCCTGGGGTTTTTGCGAAGCAGGAAAAGCGTCCAGCAGCGCGCGGGCTTCCTTCTTCAGCTGCAACAGGCCGGCCTTGGCGACGGAATACGCCGTGGCGTAGCAGTACTCCTCGCTGTAGGCCTCGATGGCGGCGTTGATGAGGGGCGCCTGCTCGCGGTGGCCGGTGTCGTCATCCAGGCCCAGATAGCCGACGCCGATGGAGTCGTGCATGCGCTCGCCATAGCCGCCGACCGAATAGCGGTCGGGGACGTTCCTCAGCACCTCGCAAACGCGCTCGGCAGCACCGACGAGCACGCCATAGGCCGTGTCCACCACGCCGCCGGGCTGGGCGCGCACCCAGGCCCAGGCGCCGTCGCGGCTGGTGGTGTCTTCCAGCCAGAGCTGCACGGCGGCCATGTTCTGCAGGTCGGGGATGCGCTCGGGCAGCGGCGTGGGGGCCGGCAGCGGCAGGGGCAGCTCGACGAGCCCGGGCAGGCCCTTCAGCGTGGCGATGGAGGGCACGAAGAAATAAGCGCCCCATTGCAGGGTGACGAAGGGCTCTGGGCCGAGGTCGACCTCGTAGGGCTTGCCTGCGTGCTCGAAGGGAAAGAGGCGCGGCCCGCCGCTGCCGTCCACCACGCCCAGCAGCGGGTCGCTCTGGGCCGAATAGCCACCGCTGGCATTGCCGCCGGCCACCCAGCGCTGCACGACTTCGAACTGCTCGGCCAAATGGGCGTTGTAGGCCATGAAGACCAGGCCGCGGTCCTCGTCATCCGGGGCGTCGGCATGCACCGGCGCGCCATAGCTCATGCCGCGGCGCAGGATGCGCGGCATGCGGCTCCTGGAGAAGGCCGTGCCGGCCAGGTCGCGCGGGTTGGTGCGGCGGATGTGGGCATGGAAGGGGCAGGCCGAGCCTTCCTTGTCCTTGGCGAAATTGAAGTCGTTGCCGTCCGTCCCGGGCGCGGCCAGCGAACGGCCGTCCTGCCAGCGGCCCATCAGCTTGGCCATCACGAGGTCATGGTCCAGGCCGATCTTCTTGGCCTCCTGGTAGGTCCGCTTCGCAAAACGGCCGGTGTACTGGCGCAGCTTGCGCACGACCAGGAAGCTGCCGCGGTCCAGCAGGGCGTCGGGCAGCTCGGGCACGGCATAGCCCTTGTCGCGCTCGGTCGGAAAGCCCTGCAGCACCTCGCCGGTCTTGACGCGGTCGTCCCAGGACTGGCCGGTTGCTTCGCCGCCCAGCACCGGCTGGCTGATGCCGTCCTTGAAGCCGAAGTGTTCCTTGTCGGCCGCATTGCTGCGCATGGGCTCGATGGCCATCAGCGCCAGGCCGGTGTTGACCGTCAGCGCCTCGGCCAGCTCGTTCAGGCGCTTGTCGTCGGCTTCGGTGAAGTTCTCGCCCGGCTCGGCGGCGGCGAAGCGCAGCTGCACCAGCACATGGGCGTTCGCCGGGTCGATGCGGTCGACGCCATTGACATGAGGCGCCAGCACCCAGTGCGCCGGGTGGTTGTGGCGCACGTCGCCGAGCAGGCCGGCGCGGGCGGCCATGCCCTCCTTGAAGGCCTGGGGGAAGCGGTCCAGCCGCGACGCCGGGATACCCAGGGCCTTGAGGCCGCTCAGCGTCAGCGCCACCTGGCGCCAGACGGGCAAGGACTCGCCATCCTGGTTGTCGCGCTGCACGGGCGCCGTGCTGAGCCAGGCCACGGCCTGGGTGGGCTGGGCCACGCGCAGCAGCACCAGGCCGCCGCGGTTGCCGGGCGGCTTGCTCAGCACGCAGCATTGCAGGTCGCCAGGCTTGAGCGACAGCTCGCAAGCCGTCACCGCCGGCTCGTCCAGGGGCTGCTCGAACCAGGCCAGCATCTCGTGGTGGCGCAGGCGCAGCTGGCCACCGGCCGTCTTGCCGCCGTCCTTGGGGAACTGGTGGGCGGTGCCCAGCTCGCGCAGTTCGAACAGCACGTCGTGCGTCGCGCGCAGCAGGCAGTCGCGGTCGGGCGCGGCGTCACCGAAGTAGCGCTGCAGGGTGTACAGGCCCGCCAGCGGCAGCAGGCCACGCGCCGCCATGGCGAAGCGCTCCTTGTCGCCCGTCGGCAGGGGCGGCGTCTCGCCCGAGGCCGGGGCGCGCAGGCGATTGAATTCCAGCTCGTTGGCGCGGCCGCGTTGGGCGGCCTCCAGCTTGGCAAGATATTCGGCGTCGCCGACGCTGCGGCCCGACTCGATGAAGAGGAAGTCGGCCGACACCTCGTGCTCGCGCACCCAGCGCGCATAGCGCTCGAAGCTGCAGGCCCGCGACAGGGTATAGCCCTCGGTGTGGCAGAGCATCAGGTCCAGCGTCGAGCCGAGCTGGTCCCAGATGACGCGCATGTACGGCTCCCAGCCGCCGTCGAAATTGACACTCAGCAGCAGCCGGTCGGGGGCGCCCTCCTTGCCGTCAACGATGCTCCAGCGGAAGGAATGGACGATGCGCCAGCGGGCGACGATGTCGGTGTAGGGCGATGCGGGGGAGCTGGACTCGCGCGAGCCCAGGCGCAGGCCGTTCAGCGTCTTCAGCACCTTGCGCAGGCGGTCGGCGTAGGTGACCACCTCCAGCGCATCGACAAAGCCGCGCTTGATGTCGGCCAGCAGGTTGAGGTCGGTGATGCCGCCGAGCTGGACGTCGTTGCCCCGTGCCATAAGTTTTCCCCCTAGCTTTTAGGGCAGGAGTATCCCGGCGCCGCATGACCGCGGCGTCAGGGCGCGCCCTCAGGCTTGAGGAACTGCTGATCCGCGCCGGACGCATTTCATCCGCGAAAAGCCGCAACCTATCGCAAACCCTTAGATCGGAGACCCCCTCGAGAACACACTGGCGGCACACCAGAGAGAAAGAAGTAAGCCATGAACCGCATCAGCACCACCACCGTCGCCGCCGCCGCGCGCACCCGCCTGCAAGCCGTCAGCGCCGCCATCCTCGTCGCCCTGGTCGCCCTGACCGGCGCCACCTGGATGACCATCACGACGCCCGCCGAAGCGCCCGAAATCGTCAAGCTGGACCGCGTGGTCATCAGCGGCGTGCACACGCCCGACACCGTGGCCAGCATCGAGCAGCTGCCGCGCGTCGTCATCGAAGGCCGCCGCAGCGCCGACACGACCCAGGTTGCCAGCGCCGACCTGACGCCGGGCGTCCGCTGAACCCACGGGCCGCCTCACAGCGGCCTCAGCAAACGCTGGGCACGCTCCCCCCGGAATGCGTGTCCAGCGCGGGGTCTAGGGATTCAGACGCCCTCCCACCAAGCGTACGGTCCACCTCGTCACTCAACGAAGGTGGTCCGAGATGATGTTCCGACATCTGCCATGGCTCCTCGCCGCGCCCCTGATGGCGCAAGCGGCGGACAACCTGGTCACCAACGGCTCGATGAACTTCTCGGGCGCCGGCGCTCCCACCGGCTGGACGCTGGTCGTGCCCACCGGCGAGTCGTGGCAGACCTTCGAGAACCACACCAGCCCGGACGGCGGCTCCTACTTCGGCATCCAGGACCTCGACACCTTCGCGCCCCGCTTCAACGCGGTCGGCATCACGCAGACCCTGTCGGGGCTTCAGGTGGGCGCCAGCTACGAGCTGAGCTTCTACTCGATGTCCAACCACACCTCGCTCGCGCCCACTGCCATGCAGCAATGGCGCGTCAGCTTCGGGTCGCAGACCCAGACCGGCCAGCCAACCTCGGCCAGCGTGCAGACCTGGGTGCAGTCCAAGATGACGTTCACGGCGACGTCCACCGTGCAGGCCCTGACCTTCGCGGCCGAATTCCTGCCGGGCTCCTATCCTGAGATCCTCAATGTCGACGGCATCACGCTGACCGCCGCGGCGGTGCCCGAAGTCTCGCCGCAGCTGCTGCTCGCGGCGGGCCTGCTGGCCCTCGGTGGATTGAAGCTGCGGCGCCGTCAGGCCCCGTAGGCGTGTCTTGAGCCAGGTCTGGCAGCAGTGGCAGGTGCTCGCGGCCTCGCTGCCGCACAAGGCCCTGGGGCTGGCCGCCTGGCTGGGGGCGATGGCCGTCGTCTTCGGCCTGCTGGAGCGACGCTTCGCCATCCGCCGCCAGCGCTTCCTGCGCCGCAACCTGGCGCAGGACATCGGCTACTACTTCCTGGGCGGGCTGCTGCCGCCCTTCCTGACCGTGGTGGCGACGGCCGCCCTGGCGTGGTTCGCCAGTGGCCTCATCCCGGCGGGCTTCTATGCCTGGGTCGCCAGCCTGCCCTTCGCGGTCCGCGTCGCGGCGCTGGTGGTGCTGGGCGACCTGGCCTTCTACTGGGCACACCGCTGGTCGCACGAGAACGAATGGCTGTGGCGGCTGCATGCCGTGCACCACAGCCCCACCGAACTGGACTGGCTGGTCAACACCCGCGCCCACCCCGTCGACCTGGTGTTCGCACGCGTGGTGTCGGCCGTGCCCATCGTCGTGCTCGGCATCCGCCAGGGCAACGACGGGTTGGATGCGGCCGTGGCGGTCTACCTGGCCGTCACCACGCTGTGGGCTTTCTTCATCCACACCAACCTGAAATGGCGGCTGGGCTGGCTGGAGCAGATCGTCGTGACGCCCGCCTTCCACCATTGGCACCACGCCAACACGCCGGGCGCGCTGAACAAGAACTACGCGGCGTTGTTCCCGTGGATCGACCGTCTGTTCGGCACCTATCACCTGCCGGCGAAGCAGTTTCCTGCCTCTTACGGTGCCGACCGAGAGCTGCCCGAGACGCTGGGCAGGCAGTTGATCAGCCCGTTCAGCAAGCGCCTGGGCTGAGCCGTCAGCGCCCGAGCACGCGCAGGATCTCCCGGCCATAGGCCTCGAGCTTCTTGGCCCCCACGCCGCTGATCTCGCCCAGCTCGGCCAGGTCGGCCGGCAGCACGCGCGCCATCTCGGCCAGCGTGGTGTTCTGGAAGATCACATAGGCCGGCAGGCCATGCTCCTTGGCCACCTCGGAGCGCCAGGCCTTCAGCGCCTCGAAGCGCTCCTGACCCTCGGCATCCAGGCCCAGGGCCGGATCGGCCTTGGGCTTGGCCCCACCGCGCGCCGTCTTGGACCGCGTCCTGGCCTTTTTCTCCTCGGCCTCGCGCAGCTGGATCTCCACCTCGCCCTTGAGCACCGCCCGCGCGCTGTCCTGCAAGGCCAGGGTGCTGAAATCGCCCTCGGCGGCCACATGGCCCAGCGCGATCAGCTGGCGCAGCACGGCCCGCCATTGCTGCTCGGACAGGTCGGCCCCGCAGCCCCAGGTCGACAGCGATTCATGGTGGTACTGGCGCGTCTTGTCGGTCGCCTTGCCGCGCAGCACGTCGATGAGATGGCCGGCGCCGAAGCGCTCACCGCGCTGGTGGAAGCGGTAAATGCAGCTCAGCAGCTTGCGCGCCGCCTCGGTGCCATTCCAGGTCTGCGGCGGGTTCAGGCAGTTGTCGCAGTTGCCGCAGGGCTGGGCCTCCTCGCCGAAGTAGTTCAGCAGGCGCACGCGGCGGCAGTCGGTCGCCTCGGCCAGGGCCAGCAGCGCATCGAGCTTGCCGCGCTGCCCCTGCTTGAACGTCTCCTCGGCCGGGCTCTCGTCGATCATGCGGCGCTGGTTGACGACATCGGCCAGGCCATAGGTCATCCAGGCCTCGGCCGGCGCACCGTCGCGGCCGGCGCGACCGGTCTCCTGGTAGTAGGCCTCGATGTTCTTGGGCAGGTCCAGGTGGGCGACGAAGCGCACGTCGGGCTTGTCGATGCCCATGCCGAAGGCGATGGTGGCCACCATGATCAAACCGTCCTCGCGCAGAAAGCGGTCCTGGTGGCGGCGGCGCACGTCGGCGTCCAGGCCGGCGTGGTATGGCAGGGCGTTCAGGCCCTCGCTCTTCAGCCACTCGGCCGTCTCCTCGACCTTCTTGCGGCTCTGGCAGTAGACGACGCCGGCCTCGCCCTCGTGGTCGTCGCTGATGAAGCGCAGCAGCTGCTCGCGCGGCGAGCCGTTCTTCTCGACGATGAGGTAGCGGATGTTGGGGCGGTCAAAGCTGCTGATGAAGACGCGGGCGTCCTGCAGCTGCAGCCTCTGGATGATGTCGGCCCGCGTCAGCTCGTCGGCCGTGGCCGTCAGCGCGATGCGCGGCACGTCCGGGAAGCGCTCGTGCAGCAGGCTCAGCTGCAGATATTCCGAGCGGAAGTCGTGCCCCCACTGGCTGACGCAATGGGCCTCGTCGATGGCGAACATCGACAGCAGGCCGCGCTCGTGCAGCGACGCCAACTGGGCCAGGAAGCGCGGCGTCGTCAGGCGCTCGGGCGCGGCGTAGAGCAGCGTCAGCCGCCCGCTCATCATCTCGCGCTCGATGCGGCTGGCCTCCTCGCCGGTCTGGCTGGAATTCAGGAAGGCCGCGTGCACGCCGGCCTCCTCCAGCGCGCCGACCTGGTCGTGCATCAGCGCGATCAGCGGGCTCACCACCACCGCCACGCCCTGCTGGCGGGTGTGGCGCAGGATGGCCGGCACCTGGTAGCACAGGCTCTTGCCGCCGCCCGTGGGCATCAGCACCAGGGCGTCGCCGCCGTCCGCCACATGCTCGACGATGTCGGCCTGCTGGCCGCGGAAGGCGGTGTAGCCGAAGACTGCTGACAGGACCTGGTGAGCTGCGGATTGCAGGTCGTCGGTCGGGCTTGGAAGATGCACGGGCGGATTCATTCAACCGCCATTGTCCCAGGAGCCTCACGGAGATCCCGATGCCCACTCCCGCCGAACTGCGTCAGACGCTGATCCGCAACTTCAATGAAGCGCCCCGCGAGCGTTTCCTGCGCGAACCGCGCTACGACAGCGAGACCGCCTCGATGACCCAGGGCACGGTCGCCCGGCAGATGGGCGCCAGCTTCGACATCGTCGCGCCCGGCCAGCAGAGCTGCCCCTATCACTACCACTTCGCCGAGGAGGAGATGTTCATCGTCATCCAGGGCGAGGGCACGTTGCGCGTGGCCGGCGAACATGTGCCGATCAGGGCAGGCGACGTCATCACCATCCCGGCGGGGCCCGAGTACCCCCACCACATCATCAACACCTCGGACGCACCGCTGCACTACCTCAGCATCAGCACGATGCAGAAGCCCGAGATCTGCGTCTACCCGGACTCGGGCAAGGTCGGCGCCTTCGCGCCGGGGCTGCGCCTGCTGCAGAAGCAGGACGCCGGGCTGGACTACTGGGTCGACGAACCCTGAAATCAGTCGAGGCCGGCGCTGCCCTGGGGTACCGGACCAGGTCCGGCCCCGAGGTCATCAGTAGTGCGGCGGCAGCTCGTCGCGCAGGCTGCGAGCCTCGCCCGGCTCGGCCGCCGTGGCGCGGTTGCGCAGTTCGACGAGTTCGCGCACCAGGCGGTCGATCTGCTCCTGCTGGCGCACGATGACCTGATTCAGCTGCTCGACCGTGTCCTCGGCGAAGCTGGCCTTGATCTCGAGGTCGGTGATGCGCTGCTCCAGCGCCTGCAAATGGGTGTCCATGGCCGCTATTGGGCCAGAAGCCGACACCCCTAGCTTGATCCGCCCCAGCTTGCATCCATCCGCCGCGCTCTGCGTATGACATGAGCCGCAGCGCTGGTTGTGTCCATCTGTTTGCGGTCCCACCCACGACCCGTCCAACAGGAGACGCCATGAAACTGCCCACCCGCGCGCCCACCCTCGCGCTCATCACCGCCTGCATTCTCGCCGGCCTGGCCGCCTGGCCCGCCCAGGCCTCCAGCCACCGCGAGGCCCCCTCCATCGGCGGCATGCCGCGCGTGGACGGCACCGACTTCTACATGTTCAACAGCTACGAAGGCGTGGCCGCCAACGGCACGGGCGGGCGCGCCGGCTATGTGACGCTGATCGCCAACTACCTGCCCCTGCAGGACGGCTACGGCGGCCCCAACTACTTCAAGCTGGACCCGAACGCGATCTACGAGATCCACATCGACAACAACGGCGACGCCAAGGAAGACCTCACCTTTCAGTTCAGGTTCATGAACACGCTCAAGGGCATCACCCTGCCCATCGGCAACCAGGTCGTGCCCATCCCGCTGACCCAGGCCGGCACGGTCAGCGCACCCAATGCCGCGGCCCTCAACGTCAACGAGAAATTCGCCCTGACGATGATCCGCGGCGACCGCCGCACCGGCACCGCCACGGCCATCCACAACCCGGCGGGCGGCACCTGGTTCGACAAGCCGGTGGACAACATCGGCACCAAGACGATTGCCGACTACCCGGCCTATGCGGCCCAGCACATCTACAGCGTCAGCCTGCCCGGCTGCGCCATGCCGGCCAAGGTCTTCGTCGGCCAGCGCCAGGAAGCCTTCGCGGTCAACCTGGGGCCCATCTTCGACCTGGTGAACGCCGACGTCGGCGTCATCACCGACCGCAGCAAGATCAACGCGGCGGCCGCCAACTCCATCCAGGACAAGAACGTCACGTCCCTCGCGCTGGAGGTGCACAAGAGCTGCCTGACCCAGGGCAACGAGACCGTCATCGGCGGCTGGACGACGGCCAGCGTGCGTCAGAGCCAGATCGTCAGCGCCACCCCGCCCAGCGGCTACGACACGGCGGTGAAGACCGGCGGCGCCTGGGTCCAGGTCTCGCGCCTGGGCAACCCGCTGGTCAACGAGGTCGTCATCGGCCTGCCCGACAAGGACAAGTTCAACGCCTCGGTGCCTTCGGGCGACGGCCAGTTCGCCACCTACGTGACCAACCCGACGCTGCCGGCCCTGCTGTCGGCTGTGCTGCCCATCGGCAACGCCGCGCCGACCAACCTGCCGCGCCTGGACCTGGTGACGACCTTCCTGACCGGCATCCCGGGCGTCAACCAGCCGGCCAACATCGTGGG
>FTCD01000340.1_pt1 | contig 40692 bp, 36 predicted proteins | sample 1639501 | NCBI WGS metagenome assembly FTCD01 (sample SAMEA3914864, study PRJEB12502) | metagenome | biome: forest; material: soil | place: USA | collected 2012-03-12 | depth 0.3 m
CGGGGGGGGTGGCCCAGGTGGGGCGCGCCCCCGCGCCCCGCCACTCGCCCTTGCTGCCGTGGATGGCCGCGAAGCCTTCCGGCGCCGTCTTGGGCTTGTCCAGCCGCCAGTGGTTCTCGTGCTTGCGAAAGGCCTTCAGGACCCGCTCCCAGCGCCAGGTGTCGTCGCCGGTGGCTTCGGCCCAATGCTCGTAGTCGCGGCTCTGGCCGCGCATATAGATCATGCCGTTGATGCTGGAGCTGCCGCCCAGCACTTTGCCGCGCGGATAGCGCAGGCTGCGACCGTTCAGTCCGGCCTCGGCCTCGGTGCTGAAGCACCAGTCGGTGCGCGGGTTGCCGATGCAGTAGAGATAACCGACCGGGATGTGGATCCAGTGGTAGTCGTCCTTGCCGCCGGCCTCGATGAGGAGGACGCGCTTCTCCGGGTTGGCGCTGAGCCGGTTCGCGAGCAGGCAGCCGGCGGTGCCGGCACCCACGATGATGAAGTCGAAACCTTGACGGGCCATGGAGCGCTAACGGGGCGTGCGAGAGGGGCGGCGGGATGCAGCCCCTAGCGTACGTTACTCGGCGGCGGCGGCGCTCAGGCGATACCAGTCCAGCTTGCGCGTGAGTGTCATCACGGTTGCGAGCACGGTGAAGAGCAGGATGGCGCCGATGGCCAGGGCCGCCTGTTCGCGGCTCAGCAGCACATAGAGGGCGCCATAGAGCAGGGCGATGCCGCTGCCGAAGGCCGCGCCGCGCAGCCAGCCGCCGAGCATGGCCGCGGCGTACTGGGTCAGCACCGCGGCGGCGGCACCCGAGGCAATCAGATAGGCGACCAGGAAGGGGAGATGCTCCGACAGGCTCAGCAGCAGCAGGAAGAACAGGCTCAGCGCCAGGCCGACGAGCAGGTATTGCACCGGGTGCACGCGCCGGTCCGTCAGCAGCTCGGTCAGGCCGACGGTGACGAAGGTCAGCGCGATGAACATCAGGCCGTACTTGATGGCGCGGTCGCTCATCACGTAAGGATTGACGGGGTCGATCAGGTCGACGGCCAGGGTGTCCAGGTTGCCCTTGCCGGCGATCACGTCGGCGACGGCGCCGCTGGCCAGCTCGGTGACCTGCCAGCGTGCCTTGAAGCCCTCGTCGCTGACGTCGCTGCTGGTCGGCAGGAAGCGTCCGCCAAAGCTCGGATGCGGCCAGGCCGACTCCAGCGTCACGGTGGTGTCGCTGGCCGTGGGCACGACGGCCAGGCTCTGGGTGCCGGCCAGGTTGACGATCAGCTTCAGCTCCAGGCGCTCGCCGGCTTGCGGCGGCTGCAGCACGGCGTGCAGGCCGGCGGCGTAGGCGGGGTCGGTCGTGCCGGGCCTGACGTTCAGCGCACGGCCGTCGCGCGTCAGCTCGACCTTGCGCAGGCCGCGCACGTCCTTGGCCGAGAACATGGCGACGAGGTCGCCGCATTCGATGCGGCCGCCGACGTTGTCCGGCTTGGGAGCGAGGCCCGAGAGGTCGTCCCAGCGCGCCAGCACCGTCAGCTTGCCCGCATAGGTGTTGATCTTGAACAGGCCGCGGTGGCGCGGCTCGGGCACCAGGTCGCCGCTGAGCTGCAGCTGGGCGGGTGTCAGGCGATGGGTGAAGGTCCGGGTCTGGACACCGTCCTTGTAGGGCGCCCAGGTCTCGGTGCATTGACGCACGAGGACGGGGCCCAACAAGGTCTGCGGGCCGGCCAGCGACTGCTCGACGTTCTGCTCGGCCTCGGTCTGCCGCGCCTGGCGCTCGTGCGCGAGGCCGCGGATCTCGCCGAGCACGACGACCAGCAGCAGAGTGATGACGGCCAGGATGGCCAGCTTGAGGAGGAGGGGGTGCTTGTTCATGCCGCCAGCATCGCCAGCGCCGGTGAGGGCGCAACGAAGTCTGTGAAGCGGGCGTGAAGTCAGCGCGCCAGGATGAGGGTCACACGCAGGCCCGGCTCGGCCGCCTCGAAGGCCAGCCGCCCGCCATGCAGCTCGGCCACGCGCCGGGCGATGGCCAGGCCCAGCCCCGAGCCCTTGACGAGGCTGCCGGGGCGCGCCGTCGAGAAGAAGCGCTTGCCGAGCTGGGCAAAGCCGGCTGGCGGCACGCCGGGGCCCCGGTCGCGCAGGGCCAGGCGCACCGTCGTCGGCGTCGTGTTGACCGCGAGTTCCAGCGTGGAGCCCGCGGGCGCGAAGTCGATGGCGTTGACGAGGACATTGCCGAAGGCCAGTTCCAGCAGCGCACCGTCGGCCTCGACGGCGACGTCCTCGCGTGCCGTCCAGGCGATGTGCAGGCCCTTCTGCGCCAGCCTTGACGCCTGGCGCTCGAGTTGGCCCGTGGTCCAGTCGGCCAGCGCCAGCCGCTGGCGCTCGCCCGGACCGGCCTGCGCCTCGAGCTGTGACAAGGCCAGCACGCGCTCCACCAGGGTCTGCAGACGTGCCGTCTGGTCCAGCACCTGGCCGGCGAAGCGCTGGCGGTCGGCGGCGGGCAGCTCGTCCTGCAGCAGCTCGCCGCTGGCGCGCAGGGCGGCCAGCGGGCTCTTCAGCTCGTGGGTGAGGGCGCGCACATCGTGCTCGAGTTGCTCGCGGCCCTCGAGGCGGCGGCGCATGTCGTCCATGGCAACAGCCAGTTCGCCCAGCTCGCCGGGCACGTCCGGCAGGGTCTGGGCCTGGCCTGCCTGGGCCTGCTGGGCGAAGCGGCGCAGCCGGCGTACCGAGCCCACCAGCCACAGCGTCACGCCCACGCCGACGAGCAGGCTGGTGGCCAGCAGCACGGCACCGGCCCAGAACACGCGGCGCTCGGCGCGGTCGATGAAGGCCTGCACGCTGGCCACCGGCTTGGCCACGCTGACGACACCCAGGGTGCGGCCGTCCTTCAGCACCGGCGCGGCGACGACGAGGATGGTGCTGCGGTCATCGCCCGAATAGCGGGACGCCCGGGCGCCGTAGTCGCCACGCAGTGTCAGCGCCACGTCGCGCCATTGCGAGTAGTCCTGGCCCACGGCCGAGGGCTGGTCGGAGTCGAGCACGACGCGGCCCCTGGCATCGGTCACGTAGACGCGCAGGCTCAGGCTCTGCTTGCGCACGCCCCAGATGGCGACGTCGATGTCACGCTTGGCATAGCGCTGCAGCTGGCTGGCGAGGCGGCCGTCGGGAGCAGGGGTGCCGGCAGCGATCTCATCGACGGCGACCTCGGCCAGCAGATGCGCGGTATCCACCATCAGGTCTTCCATGACCTCGCGCACGCTGGGCTTGACCTCGGCCAGGAAGACCTTGAGCAGCAGCAGGGCGCTCAGGCCGGCGATCAGGAAGAAGCCGAAGAAGACCCTGAGCCCGAGTCTCATGGCTCTAGTGAATACCCAAGGCCGCGGTGCGTCTTGATCGGGTCGCGCGCCGGCGCCGCCTCGCGCAGCTTGGCACGCAGCGTCTTGATGTGGGTGTCCACCGTGCGGTCGGTGCTCTCGGCGCTGCTGCCCCAGACCGCATCCAGCAGGCTGTCGCGCGAGTGGATGCGCTGCGGCGCCTGCAGCAGCTTCAGCAGCAGACCCAGCTCCAGCTTGGTGAGCTGTAGCGGCTGGCCGTCCAGCTTGACGCGTGAGCCGTCGACGACGAAGCCGTGGGCCGGCGGCGGCGCGGCCTGGGCGCGGCGCAGCAGGGCGCGCACGCGGGCGACCAGCTCGCGCGGGCTGAAGGGCTTGGCGAGGTAGTCATCGGCGCCCAGCTCCAGGCCGAGCACGCGGTCCATCTCCTCGCTGCGGGCGCTCAGCACGATGACGGGCAGGCGAGAGAGATGCGAAAGAGGCCCGGCGCGCAGCTCCCGGCACAGGTCCAGGCCGTGGCCGTCGGGCAGGCCGATGTCGAGGATGAGGAGTTCGGGCGCCGGCGCCTGCCTGAGCCGCTCGCGGGCCTCGGCCAGCCAGCCTCGGTGCTCGACGGCGAAGCCTTCGCGCTTGAGCGCGAACATGACGGTGTCCGCGATGGCGGGGTCATCCTCCAGCAGCAGGATGCTCAAGAACGCCAACCTCCGGCCGGCGCCGCCTTGAAGAAGCCCATGGTGCTCACCCCACGGTCCGCGCGGCCAGCACCGGGAAGAGCTTGATCAGGCCGTCGCTCAGCAACTCGACGGCGAGGGCGGCGAGGATGAGGCCCATCAGCCGCGTCATGATGTTGATGCCGGTCTGGCCCAGGACCTTGGCGATCTTGCTGGAGGCCGAGAACACCAGGAAGGTCACGCCGGCGACGACGACGCCATAGCCGCACAGCACGGCCAGTTCCCACCAGACCCGCGTCTTGTCCGCGTAGATGACCATGGTGGAGATGGTGGCCGGTCCGGTCAGCAGCGGGATGGCCAGGGGCACGACGGCGATGCTGGCGCCGGCGTCGGCCTTGCTGTTGCCCTCCGACACGTCCTCCTTGCGCGCCTCGGCCGGCTGGGCATTGAGCATCTGCAGCGAGCTGATCAACAGCAGGCAGCCGCCACCGACCTGGAAGCTGGCCAGCGAGATGCCGAAGAATTCGATGATCTTCAGCCCGAACAGGGCACTCAGCGCGATGACGATGCCGGCCGTGCTGGCGCTGACCAGGATGGTCTTGCGCCGCTGCGTGCGCGAGAACGCGGACGTGAAGTGGATGAAGAAGGGCACCACGCCGACCGGATTCACGATGGCCAGCAGCGCGACAAGGGGCTTGTAGATATCCATGGCGGTGATTGTGCGGCTAGCATCGCTGCGCGGCCGCGGTCCGAGGTCTTCGCGAGCCTTCATCGGCAAGCACTCCGGGGCAACCCCGGGGGTTTTGAATCTCTCGTCCAGCAGGGCGTGGAGCGCAGTGACGCTATGCGTCACCGGGCCTCACGCATCACCCGTCGCTCGGGCAGCGCGCCGCATCTTTCGCAGGGAGACGACAACGGGTGGATCAAGCCCGCACCATGACCGCCCGGGCCCTGGCCCGCGCGATGCTGGCCGGACCTCGCCACGAGCGCGGCCTGGCAGCGCGCATGGCGGTCTGCCTGGACGCGCGTCCGCCCTGGCTTGCGGGGTTGGCGCGGGCCATGGCGCGTGTGCCGGGTGAGATCTGGCGGCGGCTGGACGTGCAGACCCTCGGCGAGCGCATTGAAGTCCATGAAGGCTTTGCCGAAGCCTGGACCAGCGAAGCGCGACCCGAGGCCCGTCGCTGGCTGCTCTTTTCGCCCGATTCACTGCCCTTGGCGCCCGCCGGCCTGGAGCGCCCGCAATGGCCCACCGTCGGTGCGCTGGCGCTGGGCCTGGGCATGACGCCGGCCGGCCTGTGGCGGCTGACCCTGCCCGCCGACTGGCAGCGCCGCCGGCCGCTGGCGCGACAGCACTACCGCCAGGCGCTGGTGTCCAAGCGCGGCGACGGCGCCGGCTGGAGGCTGCTGGAGGTGCCCGCCGCGCATCTGCGCGCCGTGCAGCGGCGTTTGCTGACACAGCTGTTGAACGGGCTGCCGCCCCATGCGGCCGCCTTTGGCTACGCGCGCGGGCGCTCGGTCGCCCAGCACGCGGCGCTGCATGCCGGGCAGGGCCGGCTCCTGCGCTTCGACCTGAGCGACTTCTTCTCGACGGTGAGGGCCGCGCGCATCCACGCCCTCTTCAAGACCTTGGGCTATTCGACGGCCGTGGCGCGCTCGCTGACGGCGCTGTGCACGACGTCGGTGCCCGAAGCCTGGTTGCGCCAGGAAAAGCGGCTGAGCTGGTTGCAGAAGCAGCGCCTGCGCGACGCTCATCTGCCCCAGGGCGCGCCGACGTCGCCCGCCCTGGCCAATCTCTGCGCGTTCGGCCTGGACGCGCGCCTGGCCGGCCTGGCCGAGAGCTTCGGGGCGCGCTACAGCCGCTATGCCGACGATCTCGTCATCTCGGGGCCGACCACGCTGCCGGTGCGGACGATCTCGGCGTGGGTCGCGGCCATCGCGGCCGACGAGGGCTTCGCCGTCAACCCACGCAAGACCCGCAGCCTCGGCGTCGCACAGCGCCAGTCGGTCTGCGGCATCGTCGTCAATGCTCGACCCAATCTGCCGCGCGACGAGTTCGACCGGCTCAGGGCGACGCTGCACCGCTGCGTCGTTGACGGCCCGGCCGGCCAGAACCGCGACGGACACGCCGACTGGCGCGCCCATCTGCAGGGCCGCGTCGCATGGGCGGCCCAGCTCAATCCGGTCAAGGCCGTAAAACTCAGGAAGCTGCTCGATCGCGTGGACTGGTCGCGCTGAGTTCGCGCAGATAGTCCAGCCCCGCCGCGCCGCGCGAACCCCACCAGCTCAGCAGCTCGCCGTCGACCAACTGCACGCGGGCCCCGGGGCAGAGGGCCTGGGCCTCGGCGATGTGTGTCGAGTCGAATCGGTAGGGCTCTGAGCTGAGCAGCACCCGATCGATGTCGTGAAGCCAGGGCTCAATGCCGGCGAGCGCCGGATAGCGGCCGGCGCCGTGCTCGCCGCCCAGCACTTCGGGCCAGGTCTGCCAGCCCGCTTCGGCGAGCAGGGTCGAGATATAGGTGTCGCGCGCCACCGTCATCCAGGGCTGGCGCCAGATCAGGTAGAGCACCTTCTCGCCGAGCCATGACGCGGCCCGGCAGCGGGCCAGGGCGGCGCTGAACTCTGCCGACAGCGCCGCGGCGCGTTCGTTGACGCCGGGCTGGGCGGCAAACGACGCCCGCAGCTGCTCGAACAGGGCCAGGTTGTCCTCGGGGCGGCTGGGATGGGTGACGATGACCTCGGGCACGAAGTTCCGCAGCGCTTCGGCCGTTTCCCGCCGGTTCTCATCAACATTGACGACAACATGCGTGGGCGCCAGCTTCTTCAGCTTGGCCAGGTTCACGTCCTTCGTGCCCCCCACCTTGGGCACACGGCCGACCACTTCGGCCGGGTGGATGCAGAAGCCGGTGCGGGCGACCAGGTGCTCGCCCAGGCCGAGCGCTACCAGCGTCTCGGTCGCGCTCGGCACCAGCGAGGCGATGCGAGGCGCCGTCATTCCGGGTCGCTGACCGCCAGGTAGACCGCGCAGCAGGCGCGCAGCCAGACCAGGGTCGGCAGCACCAGGGCGATGGCGAAGACGACACCGCCGCCGATCAGGGCCGCCAAGCCCAGCGACCCGCCCTCCAGCGGCAGGCCGCTGGCGCCGAAGCCCCGCGGCCCCAGGCCCATGACGCCGGCCAGCAGCTGCCGGGCCGGCAGGTCGATGCCGGCGCCGACGATGGCCAGCCCTGCGATCAAGCGCCCGCCGCTGACGACGACGAAACTGACGGCCGCCGTGGCCAGGGCCGTCATCAGGTAGACGGCAGCCATCAAGAGCGCGGTTTCCGGCAGCCCATGGCGCAGGCGCTCGCGCAGGAAGCCCAGCACCCCGGCGCTGCGCCGCCCGGCCCAGACCGCCGGCCCGGCCAGCGGCCCGACGAGCACGATGAGGACGAAGCTGAGGCCGCCCAGGGTCAGCACGCCGACGGGCAGCACCACCGCCAGCAACGGCGCGCCCACGACCGGCCAGCGGGTCGCCCACAGCAGGCCTGCCAGCACGAGCACGACGATGCCGGCCAGGGTCAGGCAGGCCAGCAGGGCCAGCAGCACCCGGTGGCCGCTGCGCAACGCATCGGCCAAAGCATCCTGGGGGTCGCGCACCGGCAGGCCGCGGGCCTGGTCCATCAGCATCAGCCCGGTTGCGTTGACGCCAAAAAAAGCGACAGCCAGCGACAGGCCCAGCCAGACGGCGCTGAGCAGGTCCTGTTCGCGCGTCAGGGCCGACTGGGCCATGGCCACGAGCAGGCCGGCAAAGCAAAAGCTGGCCAACAGGCCGTAGAGGGCGCGCAGATTGCGCAACGCGTCGACGCTGGCGAGGACGCGGGACAGGGCGGAAATCAGGTTGGGCGTCATGGTTTCAGTCGGGCGCCGGCGATGGTATCGATGACGGCACCGTGATGGCTTGAAGTCGCCAGGGTTTGTGCTAGCTCGGAAAAACAACACTTGCCGGAGTGCCTACCCGCAATCTTTACCCTCGCCACCATAATCAATTGCCTGTGTCTGGACGCCGCACCTTCGCTTGAATGGTTCACGATGGGTTGAAGCTCCACATGGTTTTTTGGTTTTGAGAAGAGAAGGGCTTCCCCATGGGAAACAAGCTTTATGTGGGCAACCTCGCCTACAGCGTGCGTGACGAATCGCTCCAGGAAGCGTTCGGTCAGTTCGGGACCGTGACCTCTGCAAAGGTCATGATGGATCGTGAAACCGGTCGCTCCAAGGGTTTCGGCTTCGTGGAAATGGGCTCTGACGCTGAGGCGCAGGCCGCTATCAATGGCATGAACGGCCAGGCCCTCGAAGGCCGCGCCATCGTCGTCAATGAGGCGCGTCCCCGTGAAGAGCGTCCGGGCGGCTTCGGTGGCGGCGGTGGCCGTTCCGGCGGCGGCGGCTACGGTGGTGGCGGCGGCTACGGCGGCGGCGGTGGTGGCTACGGCGGTGGCGGCGGTGGCCGTTCCGGCGGTGGCGGCTATGGCGGTGGCGGCGGTGGCCGTTCCGGCGGTGGCGGCTACGGCGGCGGTGGCGGCGGCTACGGTGGTGGTGGCGGTGGCCGCTCCGGCGGTGGCGGCGGCTACGGCGGCGGCGGTGGTGGCTACGGCGGCGGTGGCCGTTCCGGCGGCTACTGATCCCCCGACCTCGCAAGAGATCTGAGCAAAGCGCCCTTCGGGGCGCTTTGTCGTTTCTAGGCTTGCTTGCCTAGAAGCTCAACGTGGCCTTGGCGAAGACCTCGTTGGCGCGGATGCTTCCCGGCTGCTCGCGGGCCCGGTTCAGGCCCAGGCTGATGACGCGGGACAGGCCGATGCGATGCTGGAACATCAAGGACAGCACGCGGCCGTGATCGTCCTGTGCGGCCAGGCTGGCGGCGGGGTCGTCGCGGCGGTTGAAGCGGGTCTGCTGGTAGATGAGCCGCAGCGACTCCCGCGGGCTCAGGTGCAGCACGACCAGGCTCTGGGCGCTGCGGTCCGTGAAGGCGCGGCGGCCGTCGGGCGCGTCGACCCAGCCGAGTCCGAAGCGCTGTTCGAACTCCAGCCACAAGCCTGCCGGCAGCGGCAGGCGCATCTGGCCCACCGCCTGACCCTGGGCGCCCAGGCCGACGCGATCGGCGTCGAAGTCCAGGCGCCGACCCCATTCGATCTCGGCGTCGACATAGTTCAGTACCTCACCGGGGTTGGACTCGATGCCCAGCAGCAGGGTGCGCGTGTCGTGCAGCTGACCGCCGCTCCTGGCGCGGTGGCTGTCCAGGCCGACATGGCCCCAGACGCCGGTGTTGTGTGCCGCGGCGAACCAGAAGCCCGGCTGCAGCTGACGGTCCACGACCTGGCCACCCGCCACGCCGAGCAGCGGGTCGGTCAGCGTGCGGGTCTCCTGCAGCTTGAGCTGGACCTCGTGGTCGTGCATGGCGATGCCGGCGAACTCGCGCGGGCCCAGGCGCAGCACGCCGAAGGCCGAGGCTCGCCGCACGCCGCTCTGGCTGACGAAGCCGTTGTCATTGGCGAAGCGCGGGCTGATCTCCTCGACGTTGACATTGGCCGACCAGTCGGCCTCCCGGTGGCGCCAGGCCAGCCAGGCGCGGTGACCACGCTCGCGGCTGACGCGCTGCACCCGGCCTTCTTCATCCAGCCCCAGCGTCGTCTCGGACAGCAGCAGATGGCCGCGCCATTGGTCGCTGTCGCTGGCTCGCCAGACGCCATCGCTGCCGACGACCTGGGTGCCGAGCCCGCCGCCGAAGTCGCGCAGCGACACCAGGCCCGCCAGGCCCAGGCCGTCGAACTGCATGCGGCCGCGCGCGAAGCTGGCCTGCGAGCCGCGCGGCTGCACGCCGCTGCGCGTGGCGAAGGCACCGGCGCGCAGCAGCGTGCCGCCGCCGGCATCGCGCAGATGCAGGGCCGTGGCCTCGGCGCCGGCGCCGCGCCAGGTGGCGCGCAGGCCCCAGTCGGGGTCGGTGATGGCGCGGGTGTAGAAGGCGGCCAGGCTGCGGTTCTCGCCCGACTCGTCCGGCTGGGTCGGGCCGACGACATCGGCGCTCTCCAGGAAGAAAGGCCGCTTCTCCGGCACGCTGAGGGCAAAGCGTGTGTTGCCGGCGAGCTGAGGCGCGTCCAGCTCGACCTGGGAGAAATCGGGGTTCAGCGTCGCGTCGATGACCCAGTCGGCGCGCGGGCGCCATTTGAACTCGCCACCGAGGGAAGCCTTGCTTGAGCGGCGGGAGCCGTCGGCCTCGCTGCTGTCGCGGGTCGAGCGCAGTGTCAGTTCGGGGCGCAAGCCGATGAAGCTGCGCTCGCGCACCTGTTCGACCAGGTCGCCCAAGCCGTCCAGCGGCTGCAGCTCGGCGATGAAGCTCAGCGCGTCCTTGGTCAGAGCCGGTGAGCTGACGTTCAGCGTGCGGTCCTCGCGCGGGATGTTGCGCGCCACCATGACACGCCACGGCGCCCCATCGGCGTGGGGAAAGCGCAAGGCTGCCAGCGGCCAGCGCAGCTCGATGCTGTAGCCGTCGGGCAGGCGGGTCGAGGCGGCTTCGACGTCGAAATCCGGGGCCGAGTCTTCGCTGTCCTCCTCGGCGGCGAACGGGCCGCCCTCGACGCCGCCCGCCGCACTGACGCGCACATACTGGGCCGCACGGCGGTGGCCGACGGGGTCGATGAAGACGGCGATGAAGTCCTGGTCGGCCTTGACCTGGTCGCGCCGGGTCAGCGGCGCGCGGATGCGGCCGGGCTCGGGGTCCCAGGCGCGGATGCCGAAGACCAGGGCGTCGTCGGTGACGAGGACCTGCACCGTGGTACGCCAGCGCGCGGCCTGCTTGTCGGTGGGCAGGAATTGCGCGAAGCGCTCGTAGACGGGCGCGCGTTGCCAGGCGGCGTCGTCCAGGCGGCCGTCGACGACGGGCGTGGCGTCGCCGGCGGCCAGGCGCAGGGCCGTGGGATGCTGGATTTCGGGGGCATTGCCCCAAGCGGGCAGGGCCAGGGCCAGCAGGCCCGAGCCGAGGAGGCGGAAGGTCATGGAAGTCGTCCGAGATCGGCTGCCGCGCCGGGCGGGCCGCAGGAATCAGGTGGGCGTGCGCGAGGCGCAGCCGGCGAGCGGCGCTGACGCAGGGTCAGCGCGCGGGCACTAGCAGGGGTGAAGCACCTTGGCCATGATGTCCTCCTGGCTGCGTCGGGCAGCTCTCGGGTCGAAGGCGCGCAGTGTAGCCACGGCGCGCACGCTGTGGCTACTCGCTTGCGCGCTTCTTGCGCGGCCGGCTGCCTAACGCCTTGTCATAGAGCCAGTTGGGCAGCAGGCGCAGGACCTTGGCCAGCACGCCCATCTGCCACGGGATGACGCGGTAGCTGACCTGGGCGCGGATGGTGCGCACGGCCTGGTCGGCGAAGTCCTCGACCTGCATCAGGAAGGGCATGCTGTAGCGGTTGCCGCGCGTCAGCGGCGTGTCGATATAGCCCGGCAGGATGGTGACGACGCGCACACCAAAAGGCCGGCACTCGCCGCGCAGGCTTTCGCAGTAGGCGACGACGGCCGACTTGCTGGCGCAGTAGGCGCCATGCCCCGGCAGGCCGCGGATGGCCGCGACGCTGGCCACGCCGACCAGAGTGCCCGAGCGGCGCTCGTTCATCGCGGCGACAAAGGGATGGAAAGTGGCGGCCAGGCCGACGTTGTTGGTCTCGAAGGTGCGGCGCATGACCTCGAGGTCGTCGAACTGGGTCGTGTCCATGCCGACGCTGATGCCGGCGTTGGCGATGACGACGTCGGGCAGGCCTTGCGCGGCGATGCATTCGCGGCCGATGCGGGCCATGGCCCCGAGGTCGGCCACGTCGGCGCCGTAGACCTTGAAGCGGCTCGCGTCGAGCTTCTGCTCTGCGGCCCAGCGCTCGACCTCGGCAGTGCGGCGCGCCACCAGCGCCAGCCTGGCGCCGTCGCGGTAATAGCGCAGGGCCAGGGCCTGGCCGATGCCGCTGGAGGCGCCGGTGATGAAGACCAGCTCACTCATTTGCCACCACCCTTGGACGTGATCTGCCCCTGAGCCCTGCCGGTGAAATGGACCTGGCCGGTCAGGTGCCGGTATTCGAAGTTCTGCGCATTCAGCGTCGAGCTGCCCTGGCGGATGGTGACGGGCAGGTGGGAGCGCAGGATCTCGCTGTTGGACAGGGCCTGCAGGAATTCGCCACGCACCTCGAGCAGGGCCGGGGCGCCCTCGCCGGCGCCCGGCGGCAGGCGGCGCAGGTGCACGTCGCCGAGCAGCTGCATGTCGCTGCCGTCGCCATTGCTGATGGCGCGCTTGGCGTCGGCGATGGCCAGGCTGCCGTCGGGGGCAATGGCGCGCACGCGGGCCTGGTCGATCTCGACGGTGTCGGTGTCGGGATAGTGGCGCAGCTCGGCCCCGGCGATCTGCACATGCATGCGGCCGTCGGCGCCGATGCGCTGGATCTCGAAGTTGGCCATGCGGTAGTCAGGCACATGGCGCGGCGGTGCGACCTCGCCCGGCGCGTCGATCAGCGGCGTGTTCTTGACCAGCCACCAGGTAGCGCTGGCCAGCACGGCCATCAGCAGCAGGGGCAGGTAGTTGGACAGGGCGCTCTGGACCCGCCACAGCCAGGGCCGGGGCTTCTGGCGGCGGGGCGTCGGCGCCGGCAACGCGGCAGGAGTCAAGGCGAACGGCCTCCGTCCAGCGTGTCGTGGTGGGCGTTGAGCAGGCGCTCGTAGTGGCCCGCCGCCATCAGCAGCACGTCGCAATACTCGCGCGCTGCGCCATAGCCGCCGGCGGCCTCGGTGACGTGGTGGGCGATGGCCAGCACCTCGGCGTGGGCGCCGGGCGGGGCACAGGCAAAGCCGGCGCGCACCATCAGCGGCAGGTCGGGCCAGTCGTCGCCCATGACGGCGATCTCGTCCCAGCCGGCATCCAGCTGGGCCATCAGCGGCTCGGCGGCGGCCAGCTTGTCCTTCACGCCATAGACGGCATGGGACAGACCCAGGTCGGCGACGCGGCGGCGCACGGCCGGGCTGTCGCGGCCGGTGATGATGACCGGCGTGATGCCGGCCTGCTGCAGCGACTTCAGGCCATGGCCGTCCAGGGTGTGGAAGGCCTTGAAGGCCTCGCCGCCCTCGCCGATGTAGATGCGGCCGTCGGTCAGCACGCCGTCGACATCGAAGATGGCCAGCTTGATGGCCAGGCCGCGGCCCTGGGCCTTGACCAGCAGCTCGGGGGGGAAACGCAGGGCGGGTCGCATCTAGATGACCTTGGCGCGCATCAGGTCGTTGATGCTGATGGCGCCCCGCAGGCGCTGGTCGGCATCGACGACGAGGACGACGGTGATGCGGGCGGCTTCCATCAGGTCGGCGGCGTCGACGGCCAGGGCCTCGGCGCCGACGGTGCGCGGCTGGGCATGGGCCACCTCGGCAGCGGTCAGGGCACGCAGGTCGCGGCCCTGTTCGACCAGGCGGCGCAGGTCGCCGTCGGTGAAGATGCCCTGCACGCGGTCCTCGGCGTCGACGATCACCGCCATGCCCAGGGCCTTGGCGCTCATCTCGCGCATCAGGTCGGTGAAGCCGGTGTCGGCGGCCACGCGAGGCAGGGCGTCGCCGCTGCGCATCAGGTCGCGCACATGGGTCAGCAGCTTGCGGCCCAGGGCGCCGCCGGGATGGGAGCGGGCGAAGTCCTCGGCCTTGAAGCCGCGGGTGTCCAGCAGGGCCACGGCCAGGGCGTCGCCCAGGGCCATCTGGGCGGTCGTGCTGGCGGTGGGGGCCAATTGCAGCGGGCAGGCCTCCTCGGCCACGGCGCTGTCCAGCACGATGTCGGCGTGGGCGGCCAGGCTGGATTGAGCGCGGCCGGTCATGGCGACGATGGGCACGCCCAGGCGCTTGAGCACGGGCAGGATGGCGTTGAGCTCGTCGCTCTCGCCGGAGTTGGACAGGGCCAGCACGACGTCGCCGGGAGTGACCATGCCGAGGTCGCCATGGGCGGCTTCGGCGGGGTGGACGAAGAGGGCGGGCGTGCCGGTGGAGGCCAGGGTGGCGGCGATCTTGCGGCCGACATGGCCGCTCTTGCCCATGCCCATGACGGCCACGCGGCCGCGGCAGGCCAGCATCAGCTGCACGGCGCCGGCAAACGCGTCGCCCAGGCGAGGTGCCAGTTCGGCGAGGGCACGGGCCTCGACCTCGAGCGCCTGACGGCCGATGCGCACCGCGCGCTCGGCGGCAAAGACGGGAGAACTCATGCGGCCAGTGTAGGCGGCGCGTCGGCGATGCGACTTCCGGTCGGCCGACCGGCAATCGGGGCTTGCACGGGTCAGCCACCAGCAAGCCAAACCCGGGGTGTCCCAAGACAATGCCGGCACATGCACACCAAGCTGTTAGAACATCACCCCATGCGAGCCTCTGCCCTGCCCACCGGCGTCGTGATGCTGGCGGTGGCCTTGCTGGCGCTGCTGGCCTGGGATATCAGCCACCTCGACCTCTGGGCCATGCGCCAGGTGGGCGATGCCAGCGGCTTTGCGCTGCGCGAGGTCTGGGTCACCCGCGTGCTGATCCACGAAGGCGGCCGCGTGGTGTCCTATGTCGCCATGGTTTTCATCGTGCTGGTCAACCTGGTGCCGCGTCTGTTGCCGGCACTGAGCCGGCAGGAAAGGCGCTGGTGGCTGGTGACGACGCTGGTCTGTCTGGGCGTCATCTCCCTGATGAAGCGCTTCAGCCTGACGAGCTGCCCCTGGGACCTGACCGAGTTCGGCGGTGTGGCCCAGTACGTCTCGCACTGGGTGCTGGGCGCGCGCGATGGCGGCGGCGGCCATTGCTTCCCCTCCGGCCATGCCAGCGCGGCCTTCGCCTATCTGGCCGGCGGCTGGGCGCTGGCACGGGCCTACCCGCGCGCCGCGCGCGCCTGGCTGCTGGCCTTCGTGCTGCTGGGTGTCGTCTACGGCGTCGGGCAGATGCTGCGCGGTGCCCACTATCCCAGCCACACGATGTGGACGGCCTGGATCTGCTGGGCCGTGACCCTGGCGGCGGCCCATGTGGGCCCCTGGCGGCTGCGCCGCCCGGTCATGGGCTGAAACAAGTCCCGCGGGCCGCAAAGGGTTTCCATAGAGCCGGTGTGCGAGCGGCAGTCCTAGACTCGCCGCACAGGGACCTGTTCACATGACGGGAATCGATGCGAGAGGGACTGCGCGGGTGTACGGCTAGGCGCCGCGCTGAAGCCCGGGCTGCATGCCCGGGCGATGCGCGCAACAACGCTGTACGCCCGCGCAATCTCTCTCCCGCAGGGTTGCCACCCAACAGCCCGCGCGCGGCGTTGCGAAGCTTGCTGGGGATGACCCCAGCTTCGTTTCGCGCCTTGCTCGCGGGCTGTTGGGTGGCAACGCGTCCGACTCCCGTCATGTGAACAGGTCCCAACACCACGGAGGAGACACCGTGCAGCGGACCGACATCTCGGACCCGGCCTATTTCCACAAGGTCGTCGATTGCCAATGGGCCTGCCCGGCGCACACGCCGGTGCCCGAATACATCCGGCTCATCGCCCAGGGCCGGCATGACGAGGCCTACTGGGTCAACTGGGTCAGCAACGTCTTTCCCGGCGTGCTGGGGCGAACCTGCGACCGGCCCTGTGAGCCCGCCTGCCGGCGCGGCCGGGTGGAGGAGAAGCAGGCCGCCAAGCCCGAGCCGGTGGCCATCTGCCGGCTCAAGCGTGTCGCGGCTGACAACAAGACCGACGAGTTCCGCGCCCTGCTGCCCAAGGCCGCGGCGAAGAACGGCAAGCGCGTGGCCTGCGTGGGCGCTGGCCCGGCCTCGCTGGCGGTGGCCCGAGATCTGGCGCTGGAAGGCTATGCCGTCACGGTGTTTGACGGCGAGGCCAAGCCGGGCGGCTTCATCCGCACCCAGATCCCGCGCTTTCGCCTGCCGGAACGCGTCATCGACGAGGAGTGCGGCTACATCCTGGGTCTGGGCGTCGAGTGGCGGTCCGGCCAGCGTGTGAATTCGATGAAGGCCCTGCTGGCCGAGGCCTGGGACGCGGTCTTTGTCGGCTGCGGCGCCCCGCGCGGGCGCGACCTGGCCCTGCCCGGCCGCGACGAGACGCGCGCCCAGGTGCATATCGGCATCGACTGGCTGTCCAGCGTCAGCTTCGGCCATGTGACGGCCGTGCAACCGCGCGTCATCGTGCTGGGCGGCGGCAACACGGCCATGGACTGCTGCCGTTCGGCACGCCGCCTGGGCGCCAGCAGCGTGACCGTCGCCGTGCGCAGCGGCTATGCGCAGATGAAGGCCTCGCCCTGGGAGAAGGAGGACGCCGAGCACGAGGGCATCCCCATCCTCGACTTCCATGTGCCGCTGGCCTTTGAACATGTGGACGGCAAACTCACCGGCATGCGCTTCAAGAAGGCCAAGCCTGGGAATGAAGCCGGCGAGGAGGTCGTCATCCCCTGCGACGAGGTGCTGATCGCCGTCGGGCAGGAGAACAGCTTCCCGTGGATAGAGCGCGACGCGGGCATTGCCTTCGACGAGCACGGCCTGCCGGTGCTGGATGCCAAGAGCTTCCAGTCCTCGCTGCCTCATGTCTTCTTTGGCGGCGACGCGGCTTTCGGTCCGAAGAACATCATCACGGCCGTCGCCCATGGCCATGAGGCCGCGGTCAGCATCGATCGCCTGCTGCATGGCGAACCGGTCACGCAGCGCCCGCCGCCGCACGTCAACCTCGTGTCGCAGAAGATGGGCATCCACGAGTGGAGCTACGACAACGCCATCACGCTGGACCTGCGCAGCAAGGTGCCCTGGGCCGCGGCCGAGAAGGCCCTGGCCAGCATCAAGGTCGAGGTGGAACTGGGCTTCGACGCGGCCACGGCCTTCAAGGAGGCCCAGCGCTGCCTGAACTGCGACGTGCAGACCGTGTTCGCGCCCAAGCTCTGCATCGAATGCGATGCCTGCGTGGACATCTGCCCGATGGACTGCATCACCTTCACGGCCGATGGCCCCGAGCTGCGCGAGCGCCTCAATGCGCCGGCGCTGAACCTGGATCAGGCCATCTATGTTGAGGACGGCTTGAAGACCGGCCGCGTGATGGCCAAGGACGAGGACGTCTGCCTGCACTGCGGGCTGTGCGCCGAGCGCTGTCCGACCGGGGCCTGGGACATGCAGAAGTTCCTGCTCGTGACGACCAAGGCGGGGGCGGGCTGCCGTGACCATGCGACGCGCAAGGAGGCGTCTTGATCGCCAGGGTGCGCGGGGTCTTCATCGCTTCGGCGGCAGGCGTGATGCTGGCAGGCTGCATTCCACAGACGCTGGTCCGGTACGAGGTCGACGCGCCGGGAACCAGGCCCAGAGTGAGCAATGGCGTATGCGGGGCCGGGGCGAAGCTGATCAATGGCGCGGAAATGGCGTTCGAGGGCGCGCAGATCAGCTATGGCGTTTTCGAGCATTCAGAGGGCCTGACCTTTCATGTGAGCATCAGGTTGGCAGCCGATACGGTGGCACTGTTCAAGCAGACTGAGGTGCGGCTGTCGGCTCCCGGGCTGGCGGATCCGTTGGTGCTGTCGGCCACGGAGATCGTTCACGAGGAGAACAAGGCCAAGACGGTCTGCACGCGTCCAGCGCCTGCCAAGAACAAGCCTTTCGAGGCCAAGAACTTGCTGGGGCCGGCGCCGCCGGTCTGCGAGCCGGAATACATCGTCAGGGTGCGCAAGTCCCAGCCCATCGACAGTCCCCTTCGTCCAGCCCCGAATGGGCCGCAGCAGGTCTATTTCCCGGTTCCCTATTCGGTGTCCTATGAACTCAAGGGTCGCTTTCCGACCGAGTTTTCGATTGATTCGCCTCTGATCGAAGTCAACCAGAAACCCGTGCCCAAGACCACGCTGCGCTTTCGCCGCAACGCCGAGTTCATCATGCCCATCTTCAACTGCTGAGGAGCGAGCCCATGAGCCGCATCGAAGCCGTCAACGATTTCGTCGTCAAGTTCGCCAATGTCAACGGCTCGGGCTCGGCGTCGGCCAACGAGCTGTTCGCGCGAGCCATCCTGCGCATGGGCGTGCCGGTCAGCCCGCGCAACATCTTCCCGAGCAACATCCAGGGCCTGCCGACCTGGTACGAGGTGCGCGTCTGCGAAGCCGGCTGGCTGGGGCGGCGCGGCGGCGTGGACCTGATGGTGGCCATGAACCCGCAGACCTGGGCCCAGGACCTGGCCGAGATCCAGCCCGGCGGCTATCTGTTCTACGACAGCACCAAGCCCATGCCGGCCAGCGCCTTCCGGCCCGACATCCACGTTATCGGCATGCCGGCCACGGCCATCTGCAACGCCACCTACGACGTGCCGCGCGAGCGCACGCTGTTCAAGAACATCCTCGTGCTCGGTGCCCTCAGCGAGCTGATGGGCATCGAGGCCGCGGTCATCGAGAAGCTGTTCGCCGAGCAGTACAAAGGCAAGGAGAGGCTGCTGGACTCCAATGTGCGCGCGCTGCATGCCGGCCGCGAATTCGCGCGTGACCATCTGTCGGTGCAGCCCTTCGGCTTGAGGGTCAAGACGGCCGATGCGGTCGGCGACAAGATCTTCATGGAAGGCAATGCGGCCACGGCTTTGGGCTGCGTCTATGGCGGCGCCACCGTCTGCGCCTGGTATCCGATCACGCCGTCGTCGTCGGTGGCCGAGGCCTTCGAGAAGTACGCGATCAAATTCCGCACCGATCCCGAGACCGGCGAGAAGCGCTACGCCATCGTGCAGGCCGAGGACGAGATCGCCTCCATCGGCATCATCACCGGCGCCGGCTGGAACGGCGCCCGCGCCTTCACGGCCACGTCCGGCCCCGGCGTGTCGCTGATGACCGAGTTCCTCGGCCTGGCCTATTTCGCCGAGATCCCCTTGGTCGTCATCGACGTGCAGCGCGGCGGCCCCAGCACCGGCATGCCCACGCGCACCCAGCAGGCCGACCTGCTGTCCAGCGCCTATGCCTCGCATGGTGACACCCAGCATGTGCTGCTGCTGCCCGAAGACCCGCATGAGTGCTTCGAGTTCGCTGCCACGGCCCTCGATCTTGCCGAACGGCTGCAGACGCCCGTCTTCCTGATGAGCGACCTCGACATCGGCATGAACCAGCGCCTGTGCGCACCGCTGGCATGGGACGACGAGCGCCGCTACGACCGCGGCAAGGTCATGACGGCCGAGCAGCTCGATGCCGGCAAGGAGTTCGCCCGCTACAAGGACGTCGATGGTGATGGCATCCCCTGGCGCACGCTGCCGGGCACGCATGCCAGCAAGGGCGCGTACTTCACGCGCGGCACGACGCGCAACGAGCAGGCGATCTACTCGGAGCGCGGCGACGACTACATCCGCAACGTCGAGCGCCTGCGCGCCAAGTTCGCGACGGCCGCGCTGCTGGCGCCCCAGCCTCTGGTGCGCGCCGCCGCGCAGAAGACGCGGCTGGGCGTCCTCTACTTCGGCTCCACGGCGCCGGCCATGGACGAAGCCCTGGCGTCTTTGACCGAGGCCGGCATCCACATCGACGCGATGCGGCTGCGGGCCTACCCCTTCCCGCCAGCGGTGGCCGAATTCATCGCAGCCCACGACGCCGTCTTCGTCGTCGAGCAGAACCGCGACGCACAGATGCGCCGCCTGCTGATCAACGAGCTGGAAGTGGCGCCCGCCCAGCTCATCAAAGTGCTGCACTACGACGGCACGCCCGTCACGGCCCGCTTCATCACCGACGCAATCACGCGCCACGTCCACGCGCTCGCCACGGCGCCCAGGAGCGCCGCATGACCTATCTCGCCAAACCCAAGCTGCACCACCCCAGCCTGACCAAGAACGCCGTCGGCTACACACGGCGCGACTACGAAGGCAAGGTCTCCACGCTGTGCGCCGGCTGCGGCCACGATTCCATCTCCGGCGCCATCGTGCAGGCCTGCTGGCAACTGGACATCGAGCCGCACCGCGTAGCCAAGCTCAGCGGCATCGGCTGCTCGAGCAAGACGCCCGACTACTTCCTCGGCGCCAGCCACGGCTTCAACACCGTGCATGGCCGCATGCCCAGCGTGCTGACCGGCGCCTACCTGGCCAACCGCGAGCTGCTCTACCTAGGCGTGTCCGGCGACGGCGACTCGGCCTCCATCGGCCTGGGCCAGTTCGCCCATGCGATGCGGCGCGGCGTGCGCATGGTCTACATCGTCGAGAACAACGGCGTTTACGGCCTGACCAAGGGCCAGTTCAGCGCCACGGCCGACAAGGGCTCGGTGGCCAAGAAGGGCGCCACCAACAACGACACGGCGCTGGACCTCGTCGGCCTGGCCCTGCAGCTGGGTGCCACCTATGTGGGGCGCAGCTTCTCGGGCGACAAGGCCCAGCTCGTACCGCTGATCGAAGGCGCCATCCGCCATGGCGGCGCGGCCTTCATTGACGTCATCAGCCCCTGCGTTGCTTTCAACAACCATGCCGGCTCGACGCGCAGCTACGACCATGTACGCGCCCACAACGAGGCCCTGAACCGCATCGACTTCATCGACCTCGCCGAAGAGCAGGTCGCCGAGCACTCGCCCGACGTCATCGACGTGCCGCAAGCCGACGGCAGCACGCTGCGCCTGCGCAAGGTCGCGCCCGACTACGACCCCACCGACCGGCTGGGCGCGATGAATGCCATGCAGCTGCGCGCGGCGGCCGGCGAGATTGCCACCGGCCTGCTCTATGTCGACCCGGCGGCCAAGGATTGGCATGCGGCTCAGCGCACGGCGTCGCAGGCGCTGAACACACTGGATGAAAAAGCACTGTGCCCAGGCGCGGCGGCGCTCGAAAAAATCAATGCCGGGCTGAGATGATCCGGTCCCATGCGCCTTCAACTCACTCTCCTCGCCGCCACCCTCATCCTGACCGCCTGCGCCAGCGCCAGCCAGGACAAGGTCACCACCGCCGCGACCACGCCGCTGTCCGATCTCAACGTCGTCCGTGCCGACATCCCCGAAGTGCTGAAGGCCGCGGCGGCCGCGCCCTACGCGATGCCTGCTGATGCCAGCTGCGGTGGCTTGGCCGCCGGCATCCGCGCACTGGACGAAGTTCTCGGGCCTGATCTGGATGCCCCGCACACCACCGGCAACCCCGGCCTGCTGGACCGCGGCGAGGATGCCGCCGCGGGAGCGCTGCAACGCACGGCCGAAGGTGTCATCCCCTTTCGCGGCTGGGTGCGCAAGCTCAGCGGCGCCGAGCGCTACGCCCGCCAGGTCAGTGCGGCCATCACGGCCGGCGGCGTGCGTCGCGGCTATCTGCGCGGCCTGTCGACCGCCAAGACCTGCGTGGCGGCCCCGGCGAAGGCAGCGTCGACGGCGAGCTAACGCTCCATCTTCACCGCCTCCATGTCGCGGATGTAGAAAACGCCGTCCCACTGCGCGCCCAGGCCCATGCCGGTGCCCAGCGGGATGCCATAGCCAAACTCCATGCCGCGCGCTGGCAGCCCGATCTTGAGCCTGCGCGGAGCGTTCAGGAAGGCAAAGCCGGCCGGGTCGCTGGCCAAGGCCGACTCGAGACTGCGCGGGTAGGCCGGCGGGATGGCCTGCACCTCGCCCGAGGCGAACTCCATGAAGCGGCCCTGCAGGGCCGTGGTGTTCAGCACGTAGTAGTCGCGGCCCAGCTTCTCGCCCAGGATGTCGCCCGCATAGCGGTGGCTGTCGTCGAACTTCACGCCGCGCGCGACGTGGATGGTGTGGGCCCAGATGATGGCCTTGCGGCCCGGGTAGAGGCGCTGCAGCTGCCACAGCGCGTTGCTGGCCATCTCTTGGTCGCGCAGGTACTCGCCGCGCCAGAAGTTGGCTGCCTGGGCCTGCAGGCCCGCCAGGCTGCGGCACAGCAGCTCGTCGCCACCGGGCTTGCACAGCTTGGCCTTCAGCCGCGCGGCCACCGCGTCGAAGGTCTTGGCGTCGGCAGGCGATGGCGGCGTGCGCTCCATCCGTATCAGCGTGTCGACCAGGCGTTCGAACACCGGCCAATCGGCGGCGTCGCTGGGCAGTGCAGCGCGCAGCCGCTTCGGCAGTTCGCTGCGGCTCAGACCGCCGCTGAGCTGGCTGTCGATGCCCGACAGCAGCAGCGGCTTCGGCCCCGCCTGCGCTTCGTCCAGGTAGCGCAGCAGCGTGCGGCCGGCGTCGCTCTTGGAGTACATGTAGAAGACGTTGCCGGGCGCCAGCGCGTCCAGCTTCTCGCCGCGTTGCATGGCCTGCTGCAGCAGGGCGACGTCGAAGATGCCGCTCTCCAGCAGCAGCACCTCGAAGCCCTTCTTCTCGTGCAGATAGCGTACGAGGCGTGTCTTCAGCTCGAACTCCTGGCGACCGCCATGGGTCTGCTCGCCCAAGGCGACGACGCGTGCGTTGTCGATGGCGTCGCCAAAGGCTTTCAATTGCTCGTCGGTCAGCTCCGCGGCGGAGTTCGCCGCCATCGGCTTCATCTGGGCGCGCACCCAGTCCATCGAGCCTTCTTCAACGGCTTGTGCGCTGCCCATCGTCATCGTCAGCGCCGCCAGCGCCACCCATGTACTGCCCATCGTCACTCCCCCAAAGAGACGGCAGGATAGCGATTGCCAACTGGTATTCGCCGTCAGGCCGCCGCGCCTTGCTGTCCGTGCTTCACTGGTCGGCCTTGCGAAAGGCAGATCGCCAGACGGGCTCGCTCGGAAAGGCGAATCGGTAGGCCGCGACCATCTTCTTGTGCTCGATCTCGATCGCGCCTTTGGCCTTCTGCCTGGCGAGGAACTCTCGAAGCGCCGGCAATTGCGAGCCGTCCAGGAATATGGAATACGCCTCGCGGCGCTTCAGGGTACGAGGCGAGGTCAGCGAGGGCCACCGCGCCGGCCACGAAATGGAAGCGTCGGGGGCATTCGAGTAGTCCCACAGCATGACTTCGACATACGGCGGCATCCAGGGCTGGCTGCCGGGTGCGTCGAATCCGCAGAGCCAGCCATGCAGGGCCTTCAATTCTCGGGGCGGTGCCTGATCCTGAAGGTCGGCGGGCGCTGGTTGCGGCTCGCCGACGCTGTCACCCGGGCATATCGATGCGTAGACCGAAGTGGCGACTTCGCGTTCGCCATCGCGCAGATAGATCATGGCCGTCGACTGGTCCGTGCGTGCGGACTGGAGATAGTTCGCCTTCAGCGGCTTGCCAAGCAGCACGGGCTTCAAGCGTTCTCGAAGCGCTGCCAGGGCCTGCTCATCCAGGGACAGCTTGCGGTGCACCCGCTTGCCGTTGACGGTCTTCAGAAAGATGACGTCGCCGTTCTCATAAACGGCCACCCGCGGCGTGTCCGAGCCGTTGACCATCAGCCAGGGGTCGGACTGGATCAGGACGGCCAGCGGCCGAGGGCCGGCAAAGGCATCAAAGCCGCTCGCGCCGGCTGTCGGGAGCCAGAAGGCGAACCAGCATGCCAACAGGATCTTCAGGGAACGCATCGGTCGGGTGGAATCAGCGCGGCATCACGACAGCCCGAGGCTAGGCTCCTGGGACGCCTCGTCCACGGGCTTGGCTGGTATGGTCGCCAGCGCCAGCTCGGCACTGTTCAAGGCCCCTTCGATGAAGCCTTGATAGTCGGAATAGGCCTCGCCGACGATGTGCAGGTTGCGGGCACCGCTGCCGAAGTCGAAGGCCTTGAAGGCGTCCATGACCTTCCACGAGCGCACCCCCGGCTGCCAGCCGTGGTTGGCCGCGCCATAGGGCGCGCGCGCCCAGTCGCGGATGCCGTAGGTGATGATGGAATTGCGGATGTACTGGCTGGTCTCGGCGAGGCTCAGGTCGCCAAAGATGCGCTTGGCGTTGTCGGTGAGCTTCAAGGCCGACTCGGCGTTCGCATCCGCCGCGCGCTTCACGTCGCGCGCCACGAAAAGGGCGAAGGCGTCGACGATGCGGGCGTTCTGATCCACCTCGGCGCGGTCGTGGCGGTCCCCGTCGATGACGTAGTGGCGCCAGAACTCGGTGGACGGGCGGTCCATGTAGAGCAGCACCATGCCGTGGCCGTCGACATCGGCCTCGGGGGCGCGGCGGAAGTAGTGGATCTCGCGCGTCGGCATGCAGTTGGCGTACTGCTGCGGTGCCTGGCCATAGCTCCACCAGGGCGTGTTGCAGACGAAGAAGACCTTGAGCATGGGGAAGCCGTTGACGCTGTCCAGCTGCGAGGCGATGTGCTCGGGCAGGTGGCGGGTCAGCTTGAGCAGCGGCAGGCGCGGCAGGGCGAGGATGAGGCGTTCCGCGCGCAGTGTCAGCGGCCCGTTCTGCGTCGCCACGTCCAGGGCCAGCGTCGGCTTGCCCAGCTCCACGGGCTGCACGCCTCGGAGCTTGTGGCCGCCGGCCAGCGTCACGTTGGCATGGCCGCGGAGGCGCGCCAGCAGGCCCTCGGTCAATCTGGCCGAACCGCCCTCGATGCTGGCGAGCTGCTGGCCCACGGTCTTCAGCGCGCGCAGCCACCAGATGATCCACTCGGCCGCGTTCAGGTTCTCCGGGATCATGTGATAGAAGGTCCCGGTGTCGCGCAGCTTGACGAGGGCCCGGTGGCTCAGGATGCCCTGGGCCGACAGCGCGTTCCAGAAGCCCATGTCCCACAGCGGCTGGCCGTGCAGCTGGGCATGCTTGCGCAGCCGCATGTAGTCGGCCTCGGTCAGCGAGTCGATCCAGGCCTGGTCGTCGGGCGCCCTGCCCATGATGAGCATGATGCCGCGCTTGAGCATCTGCAGAGAATTCAGGCCGCGTTCGGCCTCGGGCAGGTCGAGGTCGTCGCTGGCCACCTGGTCGGATGAGGGGCCGGAGAAGTCCAGCAGGCCCACGCCCAGCTCCGCGCACAGGGCCGCGAAGCGCGGCTGCAGCGTCGGCTCGAAGCGCATCGGCCCGTACTCGGCGATGAAGCCATCCATGTCCTCGGTCTCGATGCGCCCGCCCCAGCGGTCGGCCGCCGCTTCCAGCACCAGGATGCGGTGGCCGGCATCGGCCAGGCGCAGCGCGCAGTACAGGCCCGACACGCCGCCGCCGGCGATGACGATGTCATAGGTCGTCATGGAATGCTCCACTTGTATGTACAACTGGGGCGAAGCATATCGGAGGCGCCCCTAAAACCGCTGCACCCCGCGCCGGTGGATCTGCGACGACATGACGATGGAGGTCCGCGTCTCGCCGTATTGGTTGATGCTGGAGAGGAAGTCCTCCAGGTCGGGCATGTCCTTGGCGACGACGGTGAACAGGCAGGAGTCGGCGCCCGTCACATGCAGGCATTCCAGCACCTGCGGCTTGGCGCGCAGCACCTCGATGAACTTCTGCTTGTAGGGATGCTGGGTGGTGATGGCCACCACGGCCTTGATGACATAGCCCAGGGCCTCGGGTGCCACCTCGGCGTGGTAGCCGCGAATGAGGCCGGCGGCTTCCATCTTCCTGATGCGCTCGGCGGTGGCGGGCAGCGACAGGCCGGCCACCTCGGCCAGGGTCTTCAGCGAGGCGCGGGCGTCTTCCTGCAGGGCGGCGAGCAGGCGCCAGGATTTCTCATCGACCGTCGGCATGGCAAATCACCTTAATCTTTCAGGCTGATCTCAAAGTCTGCCTGAAATGAGGCATTCAATACGGCGGTCTGGCTGCCTAGACTTTGGGCATGGACACCGCGACCTTTTCCCTCTTCCTGAAGTCGACCCTGATCGGCCTGTCGATCGCCGCGCCAGTCGGCCCCATCGGCCTGCTGTGCATCCAGCGCACCCTGGACCACGGCACCCGCGTGGGCCTGGCGACCGGCTTGGGCGCGGCCGTGGCCGATGCCTTGTACGGCGCCATCGGTGCCTTCGGCGTGACGGCGGTGATCACGCTGCTGACCGGCGCGCACACGCTGCTGGCCGTGGGCGGCGCGCTGTTCCTGCTGTGGCTGGCCTGGAAGGCCTGGCATGACGCCCAGACCAGGCAGGCGGCGGCGGTGCAGGGCGGGGTCAAGGGCTGGCACGCGTTTGGCGGCACTTTTCTGCTGACGATGTCCAACCCCGCCACCATCCTGTCCTTCATCGCGGTTTTTTCGTCGCTGGCCACCGGCATGGGGGCGGTGTCGCCGGGCTGGATGATTGCCGGCGTCTTCCTGGGCTCGGCGGCCTGGTGGCTGGTGCTGGTGGGCCTGGTGGGTCGCCTGCGCGAGCGCTTGCAGATGGCGCACCTGCGCTGGATACGCCGCGGCTCGGCCCTGCTGCTGGCCGGCTTCGCGGCGTATCAGCTGGCGTCGCTGGCCTGAGACTGGGCGTCGAACCGGGCCAGTGCTTCTGCGATCTCGCGCACACCGCGCGGCCGCACGATGCGCGCGATCTCACGCCCGTCCTGCAGCATCACCAGGGTGGGCCACAGCTTGATGCCGAAGGAGCGCCCCAGTGGCCGGCCGCGGCCGTCCTCGATCCGCAGATGGCGAGCGGGTGGCTGGGCCGAAATCGCGTTCTCGATGGCGGGCTGGGCCGCCTGACAAATGCCGCACCAGTTGGCGCCGAACTCCAGCACGGTGCTGCCCGGCAGCGCATCGACCTCGGCGCGGGCCGGTTCGTCGCTCGAATAGGGGGAGAGAAAGCTCATCGGAATCTCCTGGGGGCCGTTTGCCGGTCCGCGGCAAACCCGGTGCCCGGCCGGCTCAGGCTTCCTGCGAAGGATGATTTTCCGTCCGGCCATCGGCATGCCGGGCGAAGCGACCGCTCTCGTCGCCGTGCACCGGCGCTGCGTCGCTCCAGGGCCAGCCGCCGAACTGGGTGCGGCGGTAGTCCTCGAAGGCCTGCCGCAATTCCTGCTCGGTGTTCATGACGAAGGGGCCGTACTGGGCCACCGGTTCGCCGATGGGGCGGCCCTGCAGCATCAGCAACTCCGCCACGCCTTCGCCATTGACCAGGGTGACGGCGTGGCCCGCCTTCACCTCGATGGCCGAACCCGCGCCCACGGTCAACCCGTCGATCTGCATCTGGCCACCGGCAAAGAAATAAAGCTTGCGGCGCGTGCCTTCGCCGGTGGCCGCCGGCAGCGTCCACTGCGCGCCCGGCTCCAGCCGCAGCGTCCACATCGCCAGGTCGGACTGCTGTCGCGAGCCCCAGGAGTCCGGCGGCGGCGCCAGCGGCTGCGTGACCTGCCCGGCCGCGGTCAGCGCGCCCGCAATGCAGACGACCTCCGTGACCCGCCCGGCCGTGTCGCCGAAGCGCAGTCGCGGAATGTCCTGGGCCCAGAACATCGTGAAGTGGGGCTCGACCATCTTGCTCTCGGCCGGCAGGTTGAGCCAGATCTGGAACAGCTCCAGCGGGTTGGCGCGGTCGGTGTGAAGCAGCGGGAACATCTCGGCATGGACGATGCCCTTGCCGGCCGTCAGCCATTGCACGTCGCCGCCGCCAAAGCGCGCGCCGGCGCCCAGCGAGTCGGAATGGTCGATGCGCCCCTGGCGCACGATGGTCACCGTCTCGAAGCCGCGGTGCGGATGGGCCGGAAAGCCCGGCACCTGCTGGCCGTGGTACATGCTCCAGCCGTCCTGGCCCGAGAAGTCCGACCCCATCTGACGGCCCTTCAGCAGGGTGGCATCCGGCCCGTAGGCGCCGTTGCCGCGTGGGTAGGCGTCGTCGTGGTGGACGCAGAACAGGAAGGGGTCCAGCGTCTCCCAGGGCATGCCCAGGGGCGCGACGGAGACGATGGAGGGCGGGCGTGAGGCAGCGGTCGTCATGGCAGGTTCCCAAACCTCCACCCTAGCGCGACTTCGGCGTCCTTGTTGCCGGCAGGGCCGCAAGGCGGGTGCCGCGCGACCCCCTCCCGTCGGCGCGTCAGCCGTCTGCCAGCAGCTTGCCGGCCTTGGCCCACTGTTCGCGTGGCACCTCGTGGATGACGATGTCGACGCTCTCGGGCGGGCACTTCAGGATCTCGACCGTGACGCGGGTCGCCTCGCGGACGAACTCGCGCTTCTGGTCCGGCGTGCGACCGGGGTGCATCTCGAGGCGAAGGATGGGCATGGCGTATCTCCAGTGGTGGCCCGGCGACATGCCGGGGCTGGAGGCAGTCTGCAGGTCGGGCGGCCCGCGATAAACATGCGAGGATTTACCGCATTCCAAACCAGAGGGTTGTGAATCGTGGACAAGCTGGCCGGCATGGAGATGTTCATCCGCGTCGTCGAGGGCGGCAGCTTTGCCGCCGCGGCGGAGCTCAGCGGCGTGTCGGCCACGATGGTGGCCAAGCAGATCCGTGCGATCGAGGACAGGCTGGGCGCGCAGCTGTTGCGTCGCACGACGCGCCGCCACCAGCTCACCGACGTCGGGCAGCTCTACCTCGAGCGTTGCCGCAGCGCGCTCACTGGCGTGGCGCTGGCCGAGGCGAGTGCGCATGAGCTCCAGCAGTCGCCGCGCGGTGCGCTGAAGGTGGTGGCGCCGGTCGGCTTTGGCAGCCGCACGCTCGCGGCGGCGCTGGCCGACTACCTGTCCCGGCATCCGCAGGTGACGGTGGACCTGGCGCTGGACGATCGCCCCGAAGAGCGGGTGAGGCAGGGTGTCGAGCTCGGCATCGTCATGGGCGATCTGCGTGACGAAAGCCTGGTGGCGCGGCCGCTGCAGCCCTACCGCCGCATACTGGCCGCGGCCCCGGCCTATCTTTCGGCGCGGGGCATGCCCTCGCATCCGCGCGAGCTGGCCGCGCACAGTTGCCTGGGCCTGAAGTATTGGCGCCACCACGACCGCTGGCATCTGCTGGGGCCGGCCGGCGAGACCTGCGAAGTGCTGGTGGCCGGCCGTTTCACCGCCGACCAGGGTGATGCGCTGCGCGAGGCCGCCATCGCGGGCGCGGGCATCGTGCTGCAGCCGGAAGAGGCGCTGCAGACGGCGCTGGGCGCCGGTTGGCTGAGGCCGGTCCTGCCCGATTGGTCTTTCAGGACGACACCCGTGCACCTGGTCTATGCGCAGGACAGGCGTCCGACGGCCAAGCTGCGCAGCGCCATCGACTTTCTCGTGGAGCGCTTCGGCCGCTGAGGCGTGCCCGGGTTCAGCCGGTTGTCGCCCGCAGCAGCAGCCACGCGGGCAAGCCCAGATACAGCACCAGCAGCCCCAGCCTCTCCAGCCCGGCACGCGCCGCCGGTGCCTGCGGCGGACGCAGCAGCCCCGCGGTGAGGGAGCCCAGCTCGATCACCGCCCGCAAGGCTGCGGCGCACAGCACCACGCCGGCAATCCAGGCCGCCCACCACAGCGCGAAGGCGCCCAGATAGGCATCCAGGCCATAGCTGTAGAACTCGCCGAAGGCGCTGCCGTAGGCGATCTTCTGGTGCAGCTGGAAGGCCGGCAGGGCCAGCAGCAGGGGCAGCAGCAGGAATTTGAAGGCCGGCCGCGCGAACCGGCTTGGCGCGAGCCCGGCGCGACTGCGTGCGTAGCCCCACCAGGCGCTTGCCGGCCGCTGTTCACGCGCGGGCACGCCGAGGGCGGCCGCCAGCGCCCAGGGGTCGCGCAGCACAAGTCCATAGGGCCAGCGCTCGCCGGCATGCAGGCGCAGCGAGGCGCCCGGGCCGGGCAGAGGCAGATGCCAGGGCTCGACGGCGGCGATGTCATGCAGCGCGATGTCCAGCTGTTGCGGGCCGCGCATCAGCCACAGCCGGCCGTCGGCCAGTGCGACGCGCGCGGTGCACAAAAGCAGCACGGCCCAGGCTGCCGCCTCGGGGAAGAGGCACAGCACCGCGAACAGGCGCAGCAGCGCGAGGGTGTGGGTCTGCAGCGTTCCGTCGCCCCACAACACGACTGCTCCGATGGCGAGTGCGCCGCCGCGCGAGATCAGTCGCAGCAGTCCCGCGACGGCGCGCGCTGCGGGCGGCAGCACGATGAGCTGGGCGGGCAGGGCGTCGGGAGCCTGCGCTGGCACCGTACCCGGCCAGCGTCGCAACAGCGGCAGCACCGCCAGGCCGGCCAAAAAGAGTGCCGCCGCGCGGCCCACCCAGTCGCCCCAGGCGACCATCAGCGTGGGCGCCGGGTCACGCGCCGGCAGGTCGCCGATGACCAGGGTGCGCTCGCCCATGCGCGTGCCGGCGATGACCTTGCCACGGGCATTGATGACGGCGCTGAAGCCATTGGTCGTGACGCGGAACTGCGGCAGCCGGGTCTCGATGCTGCGGAAGGCCGCGACCGCCTGGTGCAGGGCGGCGCCTTGCTCGTGGTCCGTGAACCAGGCGTCGTTGGACATCGTCAGGATGACCTGCGCACCCAGGCGGGCGCCGGCAATGGCCAGGCTGGCGTCGGTATCGTCCAGGCAGATCAGCGGCAGTACCGGCACTTCGCGGCCATCGGCCAGGCGCAGTGGGAAGACGCGCGCGCCCGTGCCCGGCCGCCAGCTGCCGGCGCCGGGCAGCCAGTCGCGAACGGCGGGTGTGTCCAGCCCCCCGGGCAGGTATTCGGTGAAGGGGAAAAGCCGCGTCTTGCGGTAGCTGCCCGTCATCCCGGCGTGGGGCTGCACAAAGGCGGCAGCGTTGTACTCGCCCTCGGCATCGCGGTCGTAGGTGCCGAAGACGAAGGGCACGCCGGCCGCGTCGATGATGGCCTGGATCTCGGCGTCCAGTTCGGCGCCGGCTTCGCTCTTGGGCTGGCCGAAGCTGGTGGGGTAGACGGTCTCCGACCACAGCACCGCGTCCACATGCTGGCGCTCCACGGCGTCGTAGCTCATCGCGAAATGGGTATCGAGCACCTCGCGCACGACGGCCTCGGCACCCTCCGCGCGGCGCAGGCGTTCGTAGTCGGTGATGCTGGACTGCACCAGGCCCATGCGCAGGGGGTGGGCCGTTGTCGCCGGCTCAGGTTGCTGCGCGATGAGGCCGTATCCAGCCAGCAGCAGCGGCCCGGCAGCAGCCAGGGCGAGTGGCGCAATCAGCGCACGTCTGCGACGCGGCAGCGCGGCGGCCAAAGCTTCGTTGGCCAGCAGCAGCACGACGGTCAGCCCCGTGGCGCCGCCGAGCTCGGCCGCCTGACGCAGCAGCGGCGCGGGGTAGAGGCCATGGCCGAGCGTGTCGCCCAGCACATGGGGGCAGGTCCATTCCGTGGCGACCCAGCTCGCGACAGCGGCGAGCGCGGCCAGCGTCGGGTTGAAGTGGCGGCGCGCCAAGTGGCGCACGAGGGCGAACACGAGGACCTGCGGCTGGAACAGCGGCGCCGCGAGCAGCAGCAGGGCCAGGCCGGCACCCGCGCCGATCTGCGTGTAGGCGCCCAGGGCGCTGCCGAACCAGTGGAAGACGGCGGCTGTGTAGGCGACCGACATGGCCCAGGCGCCGAGCAGGGCGGGCCCCAGGCGGGTTTCGGCTTCCAGCGTGCGCAGCCAGGGCACGAGGGCGACGAAGCCCAACATCCAGGCAGGGCCGCCGCGGGCGTAGAGGCCGCAGAGCAGGGCGGCCAGGCCGATGGCGGCGAGCCGCTTCTTCAACGCGGGCCGTCCAGCGGCGCGGGCAGGACGATGCGCCGGATCGGCAGGCCCGGTGGCGCGAGCTCGGGCGTCACGACGCGGTCGGCCGGCACCGCCACCGTGCGGCCGTTGATGACCAGGGTCTGGGCGTCGGGCGAGAACATCAGGATGGGTTCGATGCGCTGGCCGTCGTCGGTGGCCTGGAAGTGGCGCACATAACCGGGCGGCAGCTCGAAGCCTTCGGGAACGGCCAGGCCCAGGATGGGCGGACGGGTGCCGGGCGGGTAGAAGGCGCCCAGGCCGGTGGTCACGCCGGCCGCATGCAGGCGCTGGATCACTTCGGCCATCGTGGGGCGTTCGCCTTCGTTGACGTAGTCGGCCAGGTCGGGCGACTGGTCGGCGTTGGCGTCGCGCAGGCGGGGGATGCGGGCGACGGGTGCGGTGGTGGTCGCAGCCATGACCACGGAGGTGGATGCGTTCGGCGCACTGGCTGGCGCTGCGATCTCCACGGGAGCCGCGGGTGTTGGATGAACAGGTGTCGCTGCGACCGGCGGTGGTGGTGCGTCAGCCGCCGGCCACCACCAGACGAGCCCACCCGCAACGGCAGCGAGCGCAGCCACAAGCACCCAGGGGGAAGGCCCCCAGGTGGTTTTGCCGCCGCGCCCGCGTGTCATGCGACGCTCGCCAGGTCAGGGCGCTGCAGGGTTGGACGTCGAGATTGCCCACCCCATCCGCTCATGCCCGTACTGGTTCCAGATCGGGTTCTTGCCGTTCGTGATGCTGGGATAGCGCGACGCGCCCGATCCCGTCGTGCCGCCGAAGATGCCGGCCGACACGGTGCCGCCGCTGTAGGTCGGGTGGGTGTCGTCGGACTGGATGTAGTCGTAGCTGCTGCTGCTCGACACGAACTTGGCGTTGGCGTCGCGCAGCGTCGACTTCAGCGTCACCGAGATGCGCGTGACGTAGCTGGACTCGCTTTCGCCGGGCACATATCGAAGGGCTTCGGAGTCGATGACGCCGTCGCCGTTGCTGTCGTAGTCGGCGCCCATGTACTGCGCGAAGTTGTCGGCGCAGTTGAAGCCCTTCTGGCGTGCGTATTCGCACATCCAGTAGTTCATCTTGGCGATCCTGGGCAGGAACAGGTCGCGCATGTTGACCGTCTTGCCGGTGCTCGCGTCCTTGCAGCTGCTCTGCGCGTTGTCGGCGTTGTAGCCGGGGTAGTGCAGGTTGGAGATCTGCTTGAGCTTGACGCCCGAGTAGGCGTTGGCGTTGATGAAGTCCATGGCCGCGGCGACGTAGGTCTTGCAGCTGTTCACGGCGGCTTCCACGCCGGCGTAGTTGCAGGTGCCGGTCTGGCTCTTGAAGGCCGAGCGAGCCTGCAGGCCGTCATTGCCGCACATCTCGAAGGTGACGACACGGGTCGACGCCGCCTGCATGTACGACTTCTCCGCCACGATCTTGTTCTGATAGACGTCGGAAGCGACGGCGCCCGACTTGGCGCGGCGCACGCTCTCGATGCTGGCATTCCATTTGACGGCCAGGTATTCGGCGTTGACCGTCGGGGCGGAGTACTTGGCGGCGTTCAACACCGAGCCGTTGTAGCCGGCATAGATGGAGTCGCCATAGGCCACGATGCGGTACTTGGCGGTGGCGCCGGCCCGGTCGATGGTCCATGACACGTTCTGCGTCAGGGTGCTGGCGGAGGCCGGCGCGGCGCATAGCACCGCGAGCAGCGGCAGGCCCAGTCGGCGGGTGGCGCGGCGCACGACGGCGCCCAGGGAAGTCCTCATCTGTGTCTCCTGGCTTGTGTTTTGCGAAGGGAACCAACAGAGCGTCCGACCGCCCCATCGGCAGGCCGGAACCTCGAACAACGGGGTCACGCTAGCACCGCGTCTGCAGGGTGAATTACGGACATTCCCTCTGTGTGCGCTGCAGCAAGAGGGACGGGAAAGCACTGGTGCCCCTCGTCCACTGGACGCCCTGTGTCCGGCCTCAGCCCCCGAGGGGACGGCGATGCTTGCGGCATCGAGCCGCAAGCACATCGCCAAGCGGGCCGGCTCGGGAACTGGAGTCGGACACAAGCAGTCCCTGCGGACTGCTTGTGCCTACGGAAGGACATGGGCCTCTGGCCCATGGCAGGCCCAGCGCTCGGCCCGAAATACGGGACTCAATACCCGCCGTTTATCGCGAACGCCGTATGCGGAACCAAGCAGCGGCGCCTCAGTACAACCGGATCGCCGTGTCGAAGTGCCAGCTGCGGCGGATCTCGATGACGTCGTACTCGCGCGCCAGGGCCGGCGTGAAGGCCGGGTAGTTGGCCTGGCTCTCGATGACCTTGCGGATGGCTTCATCCAGGGCCGGCACGCCGCTGGAGCGGTAGAAGCTGACCGACTCCACCGTGCCGTCGGCGCGGATGGACACCGTCACCAGCGGGTCGGTGTAGGGTTGCTTCAGCGCCTCGCGCAGCGGTTCCAGGGCCTGGTTGTTCTGGATCTTGCGCGCCCAGGCCTCGGCGTAGAGCACCATCTCGGCATTGGCATCGGTGCGCCCCCACAGGCGGCCGCGACGCAGGCTGCTCCACGATGAGGGGCGTGAGTCCGGGGCCTGGCGAGCCGCGTCGCGTTTGGCCGCCTCGTCGTTGAGCTGCTGGCCGATGGCGCGCAGCCGGGCCTCGCGCTGCTCCTCGGCGGCCTTGGCTTCGGCCAGCTTGGTGGCCGCGGCACGGGCCGCCTCCTGGCGTGCGGCCTCCTGCCGGCCTGCTTCCTGTCGCGCCGTTTCTTGTCGGACGGACTCGGCAGCCTGGCGGGCGGCTTCGGCGCGTGCCGACTCCTGCCGGGCCGTTTCCTGACGTGCTGCTTCCTGTCTGGCGGCCTCGGTGCGAGCGGCTTCCTGGCGCGCCGTCTCCTGGCGGACGGCCTCCTGCTGAGCTGCAGCACGGCGCTCCGCTTCCACGCGAGCCGCCTCCGCCTTCGCGGCCACCTGGCGCTGGGCTTCGAGGCGTTCGGCCTCCAGGCGTGCCGCTTCGGCCCTGGCGGCCGCTTCCTGGCGCGCGGCCTCCTTGCGGATGGCTTCCTGGCGGGCGGCTTCCAGCCGGGCCGCGTCCAGACGCTCGGCTTCAGCCAGCTTTTCCGTCTGCTGCAGGGCCTGTTGCTGGGTTTCGCGCTGGGCGCGGTCGAGCTGGGCCAGCTCGGCGAGGCGTTCGCGGGCTTCCCGGTCGAGGGCTGCGCGACCGCTGTCGTCGCGCTTCAGTGTCGTCAGCGCGTTGGACGCGGCGGACAAGGCGGCAAAGACGGGGGCCGAGGCTGGCAGGGCGGTGGGCACGCTCCAGTTCGTCTCGACCGGCTTTTCCACAGCGATGACCGCCAGACCTGGCGTCGGCGCCGGCGGGGCCAGCGTGGGCGCGTCGGGGGCCGGGGCCGCCTCGCTGTGCGTTTCGGCCGCCGACGTCGTCGTTGTCGCGACGGGCTCGGGCGGCGGGGCAGGCGGCATCTCGGCCGCCGGCGGCGTGACCAGCACGACACGCAGATCAGGCACCGCGGCCCGGCGGGCCTGCCAGGGCAGACTCAGGCCAGGCAAGCCCAGGCCTTCGGCACCCGCAAAGGTCAGGCTCAGCAGCAGGGCGTGAACGGCCAGCGAGACGCCCCAGGCCAGCCAGGGGCGGGCCGGTGCGCGCCGCCGCGGCCAGGGGACCAGCGTCGGCACGCGGCTGGGGTTGCTGGACCAGCGGCTCAAGCCAGCCCCAGCCTGTGGGGGCGGTTCAGCTCGGAAGGGTCCAGGCAGCGCATGCGCCCATTGTCGTCAGGCGCGCGGAGCTATCGACAGGGGTTGGCTCCAAGAGGGGCGAGGCCCCGCGGATGCGGGGGCCACGCGCAGGCGTCAGGGATTGCCCGTCTGCGAGGTCACGTTGTCGCCGCTCTTGGGCACCTGGCAGCCGTTGAAGCTGATGGCGACCGACTGGCCCCAGTCCAGGGAGTCCCCCTGCACCTGGAAGTGCAGATGCGGCCCCGTCGTGCGGCCGGTGTTGTCGCTCAGCGCGATGACGGTGCCGGCCTGGACCTTGTCGTTCTCCTTGACCTTGACGCTGTTGGGCGTCAGGTGGAAGTACCAGCTCGTGAAGCCGCCCAGGTGGCGGATGCGCACCGTGTTGCCCCAGTTGTCCTGGGCGCCGGCCGGGAAGGGCTGGTTGCTGGCCGTGGTCGGCGACGAGGGGTCGTAGTTCGTCGTCTGGGTCTGGCGCACCCACTCCACCGTGCCGGCGCGCGCCGCGCGCACCTCGGTGCCGGAGTCCATCGTGAAGTCGAAGGCGAAGGCCTGGCTGCCGTTGTGCGAGGCCGGCGGCGGGTTGTTGTTGCCCTGGGCCACGTTGCGCGTGACGCCGTTCTTCCAGGGGTAGTGGTAGGCGCCCTGGGCCTCTTCCTGCAGCTTCAGCAGGTCCAGGCGCAGGCCCTGGCCGAAGTAGGCCAGGTCCTCGGTCTTGAAGTCCACCCAGCAGCGCCGGTGCACCCAGTACTGCGTGCCCGTGCCGGGGCGCCAGACGGCGGCGTAGCTGCCGCCGTCGGAGGACATCGAGAACAGCCTCAGGCCCTGCGGGAAGTAGGTGGCGTCCTTGGCTTCGAGGGCGGCGCCGTCCAGGCCCCAGTGGATCCACTGCGTGCCACTGCCGGGCCGCCACACGGCGGCGAGCCTGCCGTTGTCCAGCTCGATCTGGGTGACGCGCAGGCCGGCCTTGAAATAGGGCCCGTCCTTGGCCTTGAACTGGTCGCCCGTCAGGCCCCAGTGCACCCATTGCGCGCCGGTGCCGGGACGCCAGACGGCGGCGAAGCGGCCGTTGTGCAGCGCAAAAGAGGCGATGCGCAGGCCCTGCTTGAAATAGGCCGAGTCCTTGGCCTTGAAGTCGGCCTCGCTCAGGTCCCAGTGCACCCATTGGGTGCCGCTGCCGGGCTGCCAGACGGCGGTCAGCTTGCCGTCGCGCGCGGTCAGGGACACGATGCGCAGACCCTGCTTGAAGTAGTCGAGGTCGGCGGTCTTGAACTCGTCGGCCGACACACCGGCCTTGACCCACTGGGTGCCCGAGCCCGGTCGCCAGACGGCCAGATAGCCGTCGGCCAGGGCCGAAGAGGCGGCGGCGGCCAGCAGGGCCGCCGTCAGGACATGGCGCTTTGACATCGTCGGCTCCTTGTTCTGCCAGGGGGATCGGGTCAGTATGTGGACCGCAAGCCGGCCGGCCAATCGCCGAATTGGGGAAGGATCGATCCGGAATGTCGCAATCGGTGCTGGAAAAGCGTCTATTCCATACACGCCTGCGATTCACTGCAAAAACGCCGCCCCGGGAGGTCCCATGAAACCCCTGCTGCCCAAGACGCCCCGCCATCTGCTGACCCTGAGCGCCCTGTTCGCGCGCCGCCGGCCCGCCCGGGTGGAGCCGGTGCTGGTGGAGGACACCCGCATGCCGGACGACTCCGAGCTGATGGCCCTTCAGGAGATGGCCAGCACCCAGATGGGGCGCATCGCCGCCGAGGTGGCGTTGGAGGAGGGCAGCCGTCGCCAGTACGCGGCACGCGACGAAAGCGTGGTCCTGGAAAGGCGCTGAGTCAGTGCGTCAAATCGGCGTCAGCAGCGCCTCGCCGCGCTGCAGGGCTTGCACATTGGCGATGAAGTTCTCTACCGTGGCGCGGATGGATTGCGGCGACCAGCCGGCCACATGGGGCGTCAGGATGACGTTGTCCAGGCCCAGCAGCTCCTGCGGCGGCCGGGGTTCGCTCTCGTAGACATCCAGGGCCGCGCCGGCGATCTGGCCGGCTTTCAGCGCCGCCGCCAGGGCCGCCGTGTCCAGGCAGCTGCCGCGGGCGATGTTGACGACATGGCCGCCGGCGCCTAGCGCCGCCAGCACTGCCGCGTTGACGATGTGCCGGGTTGCCGCGCCGCCGGGCGTCGCGACGACCAGGTCGTCCGCCCAGGCCGCCAGAGCCGTCACGCTGTCGAACCAGGGCAGGCCGCCGGCATCCTCGCGCGGGCGGCGGTTGTGATAGCCGACCTCCATGCCGAAGGCGGCGGCGCGCAAGGCGATCTTGCGGCCGATGCCGCCCAGGCCGATGACGCCCAGGCGCCGACCCTTGAAGTTGGGAAACAGCGGCAGGTCGTCGCGCCACACGCCAGCCCGCAGCGCCACGCCCTGCTGAGGCAGGGCGCGCACACTGGCCAGCAGCAGGGCCAGGGCGTGGTCGGCCACGCAGTCGTCGTTGGTGCCGGCGCCGTTGCTGACCTGCACGCCCGCCGCCTTGGCGGCCGCCACGTCCAGGTTCTCGTAGCCGGCACCCTGGGCGGACAGCAGCTTGAGCTTCGGGCAGGCGGCGATCTCGGCGGCGGTGAAGCCGACGGTGCCATTGGTCAGCACCAGTTCGAACTCGGCGCCGCGGGACGCGATGGCGGCGGCGCGCGCGGCCGGGTCCAGGGCTTCCGTGACGGCGAAGCGGCCCAGCAGCAGGGCCTTGTGTTCGGCGGCGATGGGGACGAGGAGGAGCAGGTTCAGCATGGCGTTCGTCAGGATCGGAATCCGCCCATGATGCCGTCCCGGGAGCCGGCCGACTTCTCGTCACCCGTCGAGGCAGACGCCTCCGATCGAGGGATGCCAAATGGCCCGGGTGGGCCGAGCACCCACAATCCGCCCCACTTGCAAATTTCTCCCCCCGCCATGAAACGACTGTTGCTGCCCGCGCTGCTCTCGGCCACCTTGGCCCACGCCGCCGGCGAAACCCCGCTCGACGCCCTGCCCTACACGCCCAGCCTGGACGTGACGGCCATGGATCGCAGCGTCGACCCCTGCGAAGACCTCTACAAGTTCGCCTGTGGCTCGTGGACCCAGACGAACCCGATTCCCTCGGACCAGTCGCGCTGGTCGGTCTACGCCAAGATGGCCAACGAGAACCAGCGCTATCTGTGGAGCGTGCTGAACAAGCTGGGCCAGCCGGGTGCCGAGCGCACGCCGACCCAGGCCAAGCTGGGCGACTACTTCGCCGCCTGCATGGACGAGGGCGCCGTGCAGGCCGCCGGCCTCAAGGGCCTGCAGCCCTTGCTGGACCGCATTGCTGCGCTCAAGGACAAGAAGGCCCTGCCGCCGTTGCTCGCCGAACTGCAGCAGGCAGCCGGCAACAGCCGCCTCTTTTTCGGTTTCAGCGCCGGCCAGGACTTTGCCGACGCGACGCGCCAGATCGCCTTCGCCTCGGCTGGCGGCCTGGGCCTGCCCGACCGCGACTACTACCTGAAGCGTGATGACAAGACGCTGAAGATCCGCACGGCCTATGAAGCCCATGTGGCACGCATCTTCGAGCTGCTGGGCGACACGCCCGAGGCCGCCAAGGCCCAGGCACGCAGCGTGCTGGCCACCGAGACGGTGCTGGCCAAGGCCTCCCTCAGCAAGGTCGACCAGCGCGACCCCTACAAGACCTTCCACGTCGTCGACGCCCGCGGCCTGAAGGCGCTGATGCCCGGCTTCGATTGGGCCAGCTACCAGGCGGCCCTGGGTACCGCGCCCTGGCATGCCCGCTACAACGTCACCGAGCCGGCCTTCTTCAAGGCCCTGGGCGGGCGGCTGAACGCGATGAGCCTGGCCGACCTGAAGACCTATCTGCGCTGGCAGCTGGTCAGCAGCCTGGCCCCGGTGCTGGACAACGGCTTCGTGCAGGCCAACTTCGACTTCTACGGCCAGACCCTGCTGGGCACGCCCCAGCTCAAGCCGCGCTGGAAGCGCTGCGTGCAGCTGGTCGACGTGCAGCTCGGCGAGGCCCTGGGCCAGGAGTTCGTCACGCGCAATTTCACGCCCGATCTGAAGGCCGCCACGGTGCAGATGACGGACGAGATCGAGGTGGCCATGGGCCGCTCCATCGACAGCCTGAGCTGGATGAGCGCCGAGACCAAGGCCCGCGCCCACGAGAAGCTCAAGGCCATCGTCAACAAGGTCGGCTATCCCGACCGCTGGCGCGACTACGCCGGCTTTGCCGTGCAGCCGGGCGACCTGCTGGGCAACGCCATGCGGGGCAATGCCTTCGAGGCCAAGCGACGCCTGGCCAAGATCGGCCAGCCGCTGGACCGCGGCGAGTGGAGCATGACGCCGCAGACGGTGAATGCGTATTACGACGCGCAGATGAACGACATCAACTTCCCCGCAGGCGTGCTGCAGGCGCCGCTGTATGACGCGGCCCTGGACGAGGCGCCCAACTACGGCAACACCGGCGGCACCATCGGCCACGAGCTGACGCATGGCTTCGACGACGAAGGCCGCCAGTTCGACGCCCAGGGCAATCTGAAGAGCTGGTGGACCAAGAAGGACGGCCAGGAATTCGAGAAGCGCGCCGCCTGTGTCTCCGACCAGTACGCCACCTACACCGTTGTCGACGACATCAAGATCAATTCCAAGCTGACCCTGGGTGAAGACCTGGCCGACCTCGGTGGCCTGATCCTGGCCTGGGAAGCCTGGAAGGTGCACATGACCGGCAAGACGCTGGAGAGCCGCGACGGCCTGACACCCGAGCAGCGCTTCTTCGTCGGCTTCGCGCAGTGGGACTGCGCCGATGCCCGTCCCGAAGCCCTGCGCGTTCACGCCAAGACCGACCCGCACTCGCCGGCCAAGTGGCGCATCAACGGCGTCGTCGTCAACATGCCGGAGTTCGAGAAGGCCTTTGCCTGCAAGCCGGGCGCCAGGCTGGTGAAGAAGGCGGGGGAGCACTGCAAGGTGTGGTGATGCCAGCAGGCAGGCCGCGCGTGTCGGGTGACCGCCTGTGCGGCGTCCTGCTGCCCACACCGTACAGGGGCCATGTCGATGCAGCCGTCTGAAGCCGTCGAATGGCAGAGCCGGATAGCTTCACTGCACGGGCAAGTGCTGCGCCGGCAGCCCTCCGGTTCGAGTCGATCCTTCGCATGAGTGCTTGGATCTGTTGATTGAACTTCAACAGGGCATGAGCCTGCCCGACAGCTCAATCCACGGGGCCGCAATTGGGATCCAGCTAAGTAGTTCTGGAAGGGCACTCCCAGCCTGAAGCCGACAGCCGCTCAGCAGCGATAGAGAAAACTCAAGCCACAGCCACAGCCACAGACGACAGGGGTGGAAAGCAGGTTCAGCCGCCCTGAGCCTTCTTCAGCTCCACGCGGATGGCATGCAGCGGCACATTGCCCACGTTTTCCATTGCATGTCCCTGCACGACGGGAAACCACCGCGCGCCAGGTGGGCGCACCCCAAGGTCTCGAGTGTTGCCGTCCTGAAGATGCTCCACCATGTGCGGCGAGGTGTCGATGATCATCACGGCCGGGTAGCGGTGCACGTGCAGCGGCTCCCGCTCGCCCGGCGCCACCGTCACCTCCAGTACTCGCACCTCGTCGTTC
>FTCD01000621.1_pt1 | contig 35942 bp, 26 predicted proteins | sample 1639501 | NCBI WGS metagenome assembly FTCD01 (sample SAMEA3914864, study PRJEB12502) | metagenome | biome: forest; material: soil | place: USA | collected 2012-03-12 | depth 0.3 m
CGCCACGGCGGCCGGCGAGAAGTCGTCCATGCTCTCGAAGGTGATGTCCACCGGCAGGCTGCCTTCACCCGTCAGCGTGTTCTCCACGTTGAAGGCCACACGCGGCTTCATGGACTTCATGCGCGAGTCGAAATTGTCGACGTCGATTTCCAGGAACTTGCGGTCCGACACCGGCGGCAACGGGTCCTCGGGCTTGCCGGACAGATCCGCCATCACGCCCATCACGAAGGGCAGCTGGACCTTCTTCTGGGCGCCATAAAGCTCCACGTCGTACTCGATCTGCACGCGCGGGGCCCGGTTGCGGGCGATGAATTTCTGGCTACTGCTGGGCATGGATTGACTCGGGACTACTCGGGCTGCGGGCCGACGACGGCCTGGACTTGATCGAGACCGTTGGGCGCCATCTCGCGGATGATCTCCATGAAGCTCATCTGCAGCAATCGCTGCGCGCGGCGCAGCAGCAGCGGGGCGGGATGGCCCGGCTCGTTCTGCTCCAGCCACTGGGACAGGCGGTCCAGCTGGCGCACCACGTCGTCACGGCCCCGAATCGATCCGCTGGCCGCCGGAGCGGCCGCGCCATCGGAGGCGGCAACGGCGGGCGCGGCCTCACCGGCATCGGCGGCGGCGCTGTCGTCATTGCCGGCCAGACGACCAGCGGCCAAAGTGGCCACGCCCAGCAGTCGCTGCAGCGGCCGCAGATCGGGGCCACGGTTGCCGACGTTGGACTCGACGCTGGCGATGATGGCCGAAACCGTCTGCTGGGCTGAGGCCAGGTCACCGGCGAGCTCGGCATGCTGGGCACAGAGATCGGTCAGGCCGGCAATCAGGGCCTGCTCGTTCGGCACCGACTCGCCCTTCAGCGGCTCCACCTTGCCGAAGGCCAGCTCCAGCTGGCGAAACGACAGGCTGCCACGCACGGGAGCCAGGGTGGAGGCGCGCAGGTCGGCCAGCACGGCCTCGTCGCTGGCCAGCGGCAGCAGGGCATTGAGCCGCATGGTCGGGTCGTTGCCGTCGCTGGCGTCCAGCGGTGGATAGACCCCGTCCCAGCGCTGCTCCAGCAGGCGCTGCAGCAGGCGCAGCCCCTGGACCGCCGCACCAAACCCCTGCAGGCGCGCGCCGCTGCGGATCAGCCAGACGACCAGGCGCACATCCCGGCTGCGCTCGGCCAGCGCCAGGGCCAGCTTGTGGACACGCGTCCAGTCGGGCGGCTCGGCGGCGTAGATGTTGTCGCCGTACTGGCGCTCCGGCGTGCCGGCTCCGGCGGTTTCGAGCGCCAGGAAATCAGGATCGAACTCCAGGTCCGGACCGCATGGCAGGCCCGGCTCGACATCTGCCGAGAGGGCATCCAGATCAAGCGGTGGCACGGACATGGGGATCGACGGCGAGGAGACTCAACAATGAGAGCCTGACTCTAGGAGCGAGCGGACCGCCGTGCTTGGACGAAAGTCATCTCCTCCCAAACTTTGAGGGGGAGGGCTGCTTGTCGAGTCGGGTAAAGGCCATGCGCAGGGCATTGCGCAGCTCCTTGGCCTGTACGGGCTTGAACAACACCGGATCGGTGCCCCCGGTGACGGTCTTGAGCCGGGCGCCGGCCGTGTCGCCGGTGACCAGGATGGCCGGGATGTGGCGGCCGCTGAGGCGGCGCAGCGAGGCGACCACCTCGTTGCCGCCGGGGCCGGGCCCGAGATGGAGGTCGCTCAGCACCAGGTCGACCCGGCCTTCCAGCGCCGCCAGGGCCCGCTCGGCCTCGTCCCCGTTGGCTGCGGCGATCACCTGGTAGCCCCACTCCTGGAGCAGCATGACCAGGCCCTCGCGGATGCTTTCCTCGTCGTCGATGACCAGCACCATCTCCGCGGCGGCCAGCTCCGACACCATCGGCAGCGTGTCCGCCGCGCCGGATTCCTCGTCGACGCCCGCCAGGCTGCCCCGCGGCACGCCGACCCGGAACATCGATCCGCGACCCGGCACCGACACCACTTCCAGGCGGTGACCCAGCAGCAGGGTGAGCCGCTTGACGATGGCCAGGCCCATGCCCAAGCCCTGGCTGCGGTCGCGTTCGCCCCGCCCGACCTGGTAGAACTCGTCGAAGATGTGGGGCAGCTCCTCCGCGCCGATGCCACAGCCGGTGTCCCAGACTTCCAGGTTCAGGTGGCTGCGCGTCGTGCGGGCCACCACGACCACCCCGCCCTTCACGGTGTAGCGCACCGCGTTCTGGATCAGGTTGGCGAGGATGCGCTCCAGCAGCTGCGCATCGCTGATGACGGCCTTGCCGCCCGGGCTGAAGCGCAGGCCCAGCCCGGCCAGCTCGGCCTGCCCGCCGTACTGCATCTGCAGCCGCCGGAACAGATCGCCCACCATGAAGGCCTGTACATGGGTGGGAATGACCCCTTCATCCAGGCGCGACAGGTCCAACAGGGCGGTGAAGGAACGCTCCAGCCCTTCGATGGAGCGGACCAGGTTGCCGGTGATGGCGCCGTCCGCCGTGGCGGACAGACGCTTGTGCAGCGTGGCGGCAAACAGGCCCAGGGCATGGACGGGCTGGCGCAGGTCGTGGCTGGCAATCGCCAGGAAGCGGCTCTTCTCGCGGTCACGCTTCAGCGCCGCATCGCGTTTGCGCTCCATCTGCCGCAGGCGGTCCGACAAGGCCATCGAGCGCGCCAGCGTGCTGCCCCAGTTGCGCCGCACCCGTTGCGCCGTGGCCAGGCAGGCCAGCGCAAAGGCCAGGCCATACGGCGCCGCCTCGAGTCCGCCCCACAGCGACGCCCCCAGTGCACCCGCCATGATCATGCCCACCGAAACCTGGTGGGCCGCCATGGCGGCGGCCAGCGCCAGGGAAAAGAAGCCGTGCAGCCAGAGCAGCGTCATGCGCTGGCTGCCGTCGCCCAACGCTGCCGGCGCCATGGCGAGGAGGAGGGTGAGCAACAACCCGGCGGCCAATTGCCCCCCGGCGCGCTTGCGCACCCATGAGCGCGGCAGCCCTCCCAGCAGCGCGGCCCAGACCAGGGTCAGAGCCGCCCAGATCAGTTGGGCCGACGAATCGGCGGCAGGGGTCAGCGCAAAGGTGCTGGCCACCAGCACGGCCAGCAGCGCGGCGGCCCAGCGGACCTGCTGCAGCGCCACGCCGCGAGCAGCAACGCCCAGCACCTGGGCCATGCTGCGCCCGGGCGCATTGCCATCGCCGCGCGTCCGTGCGTCCTCGCTTTCATCGCTCACCAGCAGGCGGTGCGGGACCCGCCCGGAGGCGCCTGGGGGAGAGGCCATCAACGGAACAGGGCGATGAGATGGGAGCGGGAGCGGACGTCCAGCGCGAGCAGCAGCGACGACACGTAATTCTTCACCGTACCCAGGGAGAGCTGGGTGCTCTGGCTGATTTCCTGGTTGGTGCAGCCGGACAGCACCAGCTCGAGGATTTCCAGGTGACGCACACTGAGTTGCGCCACGCGGTCGTAGATGGCCGAATTGCCGGCAGCGGGAAACAGGGCCGCCGGCGGCTGGCCATGCCGGGAGGGCGACAGCAGGGCCAGCAGGGCCTGGCGCGTGTCGCGCGTCATGGCACCCTTGGGCACATAGGCCGCGGCGCCGAGCAGGCGGGCCTGGCGGATCACGAATTCGTCCTGGGTGCCACTGAACACGCCGATGCGGGCGTCGGGAAACGCCTCCAGGAAGGTCCGCAGGCCCTGCAGACCCTTGCAGTCGGCCAGGTTCAGGTCCAGCAGCACGGCGTCCACGCCCTGTTCCCGGCCATAGATGGCGATGGCCTCGGCCAGCGTTCCAGCTTCCAGCCACTCGATGTCCAACCCCAGCAATTCTCCGTAGGTCGCGCGCACGCCGACCCGCACCAACTCGTGGTCGTCGACGAGCAAAACCTTGCAGCGATCCAACATCGTTTGCCTCCCAGGCAGTCCATCTTATTCCGGGGTTACCAAAGTCATCTCGGCGCCCACCGCCTCGCTGTCTATGCTGCTCGTCCGGTCATACTGCCGACCGCTCGATACCGTCAGGCCTGCCAACATGAATCTCACCGTGTCACGTCGACTTGCGCTGCGCGCCAGCCTGCTGCCGCTCCTGGCCAGCGGCCTGACGGCCTGCATCAGCTTCGGGTCCAAGCAGGTTCAGCTGCAGGTGAATGCCAGCGCCGCGGACGACCTCAACCCCAGCGCCAGCGGCCGCCCCTCGCCGCTGACGGTGCGGATGTACGAGCTGAGCGCCGATGCCTCCTTCAACCGCGCCGACTTCCTCAGCGTCTACCAGAACGAATCCGCCACCCTCGGCGGCGACCTGGTTGCCCGCGAGGAGTTCGTGCTGCAGCCGGGCGAGACGCGCAAGCTGCAGAAGCCGCTGAACGAAAAGACGCGCTTCGTGGCCGTGTTCGGCGTCTACCGCTCCTTCGAGCGCGCCGTCTGGCGCGTCATCGTGCCGGTCAGCGGCCCGTCGATGCAGCTCAAGCTGGGTGCCGCCGCCAACGCCCTGTCCCTGCAGAAGACCAACTGATCATGGGCAGCCAACACCGCGTGGTCTGGTCGCAGGGCATGCTGATGCAGCCCCAGCATTTCCAGCAGCAGGCGCGCTTCGTCGAGGCCCTGCTGGATGCGCGCGTGTCGTCGGCCACGCCCTATGCCTGGGGCTTCGCGGAAATCGTGCTGGACGAAGGCCTGCTGGGCGCGGGCAGTCTCACCGTGTCGCGCGCCCGCGGGGTGATGCCCGACGGCACGCCCTTCTCCATGCCCGGCGAGGACGCCCTGCCCCCGCCTTTCGTGGTGCCGGCCGACCTGCAGTCGGAGGTCATCTACCTCGCCCTGCCGCGCTCCCGCGTCGATGTCACCGAGATCGACCTGGACAGCCCGGGCGAAAGCGCCGCGGCCGCCCGCTTCACGGCCACGGAGCGGGACGTGCGCGACCAGGTGAATGCCTCGGACGACCCCGAGCCCCTGCAGCTGGCGGCGCCGGCGCTGCGCTGGGTGCGCCAGCGCGACCTGACCGACAACTTCGTCGCCCTCGGCGTGGCCCGCGTCATCGAGAGGCGCGCCGACGGCCAGCTGATGCTGGATCGGGAATACATCGCGCCACAGACCCGCATCGACGCCAGCTGCCAGCTGTCCATCACTGCGTCGCTGATCCACGGTCTGGTCCAGCAGCGCGCGCGAGACCTGGCCAGCACCGTGTCCCAGCCCAAGCAGGGCGTCTCGGAAGTCCTGGACTTCCTGATGCTGCAGCTCTTCAACCGCTACGAACCCCTGCTGCGCCAGGCTTCGGGCGCCCCGACGCTGACGCCGTGGATGTTCCACCAGCTGCTGGCCCAGTTCGCCGGCGAGCTGGCCACCTTCATGCGTGACAGCCGCCACCCGCCCGACTATCCGCTGTACCGGCACGACGACCTGCAGGCCAGCTTCCATCCGCTGAAGCAGGACATCCGCACCTATCTGTCCATCGCCATCGAGCGCCGTGCCGTGCAGATCGAACTGACGGAGCGCACCCACGGCGTGCGCACCGCCGTGGTGGCCGACAAGGAACTCATGCTCGGCGCCGACTTCGTGCTGGCCGTGCGCGCCCAGATGCCCAGCGAGCACCTGCGCGAGCGCTTCCCGCTGCAGTCCAAGCTCGGCCCGCGGGACCGGCTGCGCGACCTCGTCAACCACCAGCTGCCCGGCGTCACGCTGAAGCTGCTGCCGTCGGCGCCGCGCCAGCTGCCCAACCTGGCCGACAACCACTATTTCCGGCTGACGCGCGAGGGCGAACTGTGGAAGCAGCTCGAGCGCGACGGCAGCCTGGCCCTGCATGTGGGGGGCGACTTCCCGGGCCTGGAGCTGGAACTCTGGGCCATCCGCAACAGCTGACGCAGAGCCCGGCCGATGGACGATCCTTTCGCGCTACCGCCTTCCGGCGGCGCGCCGCGCCCCGCGGCCGGTGGGTTTGCGGCCGCCCTGGGCCCCAGCACCGTTCCGCCAGCGGCCCTCGGTTCCGAGCCCCCGGCGCTGGACCACGGCCTGAGCCCACTGATGGCGGCCGCCAACCGGCTGCTGCTGCTGGTGCCGCCCCTGCGCAACACCCGCGCCGTGGCCAATCCGGCGCAGCTGCGCGCGACGCTCGCGCAGGCGGTGCGCGACTTCGCCGTGCAGGCGCAGCAACAGGGCATCGCGCCGGAGCGCATCAACGCTGCCCGCTACATCCTCTGCACCGTCGTCGACGAAGCCGCCGCGGCCACCCCCTGGGGCGGCTCCGGCGTCTGGGGCCGCCACTCGCTGCTGGCCGAATTCCACGGCGAAGTGGCCGGCGGTGAAAAAGTCTTCCAGCTGATGGCCACGCTGGCCGAACAGCCCGAGGCCAACCGCGACCTGCTCGAACTGATCTACGCCGCGCTGGCCCTGGGCTTCGAAGGCCGCTACGGCGTCGGCGGCATGCCCGGCCAGCTGGACGCGATCCGCGCCCGGCTGGCGCAGGTGCTGGGCCCCGTGCGCGGCGCCTACACCCAGGAGCTGGCGAGCAACTGGCATGCGGCGCCCGCGCCGCCACGGCGGCTGCCGACCTGGCTGCCGCTCGCCGTGACGGCCGCCCTGATCGGGCTGGTGCTGACCGCCGTTTATTTCATGATGGCCTACTCCCTGGCCCAGAACTCCAACCCCGTCTTCAGCAGCATCCAGAGCCTGCGGCTGACCCGCCCGGTGCCCACCGTCGTGCACATGGCGCCCCAGCCTCGCCTGGCGCACTTCCTCGAGCCCGAGATCAAGGCCAACCTGGTCAGCGTGCAGGACGAGGTGGACCGCAGCGTCGTCACCGTCAAGGGCAACGGCCTGTTCGCGCCCGCCAGCGACGCGCTGGCCGCCGACCGCGAGGCCCTGATGCGCCGCATCGGCGAAGCCATGCTGAACGTGGGCGGCAATGTGCTGGTGGTGGGCTACACCGACAACACCAAGATCCAGTCGCTGCGCTTCCCGTCCAACTGGCACCTGTCCAACGCCCGCGCCAAGACCGTGGCCGATCTGCTGGTGCGCGCCGGCCTGCCGCGCGAGCGCATCAAGTCCGAAGGCCGCGGCGAGGAAGACCCCATCGCGCCCAACGACTCGCCGGCCAACCAGGCCCTCAACCGCCGCGTCGTGATCACGCTGCTCACCGCCAACGGCGCCCCCGTGCCGCGTGTGCCCGCCGCCAGCGCGGCCACGCCCTGACGCCCTCGACTCGCCATGTTCAAGCCCCTCCTGCGAGCCCTGTTCAGTGCCTGGACCCTGATGGTCCTGCTGCTGCTGTGCCTGCTGCTGCTGATCTGGTACGTCGGCCCCCTGGTCGCCATCGGCAACTACCGGCCGCTCGAAAGCGACACGGCGCGATGGATCGCCAGCGGCGTCCTGCTGGCCATCGTCGTCCTGTGGATCGTGCTGCGGCTGTGGCAGGCGCGGCGCGGCAACCACAAGGCCGTCGATCAGCTCGCCCAGGCGCCTCAGACCGCGGTGGTGGAAAGCCCCGAGCTGAAGGCCGTGCGCGAGCGTTTCAGCGAAGCGCTGCAGACCCTGCGCGACGCGCGCTTCGACCCCGCCCAGCCCGATGTGGGCAGCGATGGGCTCTGGGCCCGCCTGAAGCGCCGGCTGGCCGGCCGCTATCTCTACGAACTGCCCTGGTACCTGATCGTCGGCGCGCCGGGCTCGGGCAAGACCACGGCCCTGCAGAACGCCGGGCTGCAGTTCTCGGTCGGCGGTACGCAAGGCGCCCGCGGCCTGCGTGGCGTGGGCGGCACCCGGCTGTGCGACTGGTGGTTCACCAGCCAGGCCGTGCTGATCGACACCGCCGGCCGCTTCACCACCCAGGACAGCCATGCCGAGACGGACAAGGCCACCTGGGAAGGCTTCCTGGGCCAGCTCAAGCGCGCACGGCAGCGCCAGCCGCTGAACGGCGTGCTGGTGGCCGTGTCGGTGCCCGAGCTGATCGGCGGCAGCGCAGAGTCGCGTGAAGCCCATGCCCTGAACGTGCGCAAGCGGCTGCAGGAGCTGCACTCGCAGCTGCGCATGCGCATCCCCGTCTACCTGATGGTCAGCAAGTGCGACCTGATGGCCGGCTTCACCGAGACCTTCGACGCGCTCACCAAGGAGCAGCGCGCCATGCCCTGGGGCTTCACCTTTCCGGTGGCGCCCGCGACAGCCTGGCAGGAACGCTTCGACCCCGAATTCCGCGCGCTGCTGGCGCGGCTGGACCAGGGCCTGATCGACCGGCTGCAGGCCGAGCCCGATGCGCAGCGCCGGGCCATGATCTATGGCTTCCCCAACCAGTTCGCCAACCTGCAGGCCAGCCTGAACGACTTCCTGCAGCAGGTCTTCGGCGACTCGCGCTACGAGACGGCGACGCCCATGCTGCGCGGCGTCTACTTCATCAGCGGCACGCAGGAAGGCACGCCCATCGACCGCGTGCTGGGCGCTGTCTCGCGGCGCTTCCAGATCGAAACCCCGCTGAGCGGCAGCCGGCCCGGCAGCGGCCGCAGCTTCTTCCTGCAGAAGCTGCTGACCGACGTGGTGTTCGCCGAGCAGGGTCTGGCGGGCACCGACCGGCGCCTGGACTGGAAGCGCAGCGCCGCCAGCCTGGCCGCCTACGGCCTGCTGGCCACGGTCAGCATCGGCCTGCTGGTGGCCTGGACGATCAGCTGGCGCAACAACCGCGACTACGTCGCCGAGGTGGCCAAGCACCTGGAAGACGTCAAGCGGCAGGTCCGCGAGACGCCCAACCAGCCCAATGCCGACCTGCTGCCCCTGCTGCCAGCGCTGGAAGCCACGGCCTCCCTGGCCCGTGTCGGCCATGTCGAGAAGGGCGAAGACGCGCCCTGGGGCATGGGCTTCGGCCTCTACCAGGGCGAGAAGCTGGACAGCGCCGCACACCAAGCCTACGACCGCATGCTGGTGGAAGGCATGCTGCCCCGGCTGGCGCTGCGCATCGCGGAGCAGTTGCGCAGCGTCGACCAGCCCGAATCCCAGTACGAAGCCCTCAAGGCCTATCTGATGATGCTCGACGTCGAGCATTTCGACGGCGAGGCGCTGCGCGCCCACATCGAGGCCGACTGGGGCCAGCGCCTGGGCCGCGACATCACGCCGCAGCAGCGCCAGGCCCTCAGCACCCATCTGCAGGCCCTGCTGGAACAGGGCGCCGCGGTGTCGCCGCTGGAGCAGGACAAGGCGCTGGTCGAGGCCGCACAGCGCCAGCTGGCCGGCCTGCCGCTGTCGCAGCGCATCTACAACCGCCTGCGCCGCCAGCCGCTGGGCGCCGAATTCCCGGCCGTGACGCTGGCCTCGGCGGGCGGGCCGAATGCGCAGAACGTCTTCATGCTGAACAGCGGCAAATCCGTCATCACCGACGGCGTGCCAGGGCTCTTCACCTACGAGGGCTATCACCGCGCCTTCCAGCCCTCGGTCGACAAGGTGGCCGTCACGCTGGCCAAGGAGCAGAGCTGGGTGCTGGGCAGCAGCGCCCAGCTGGAGTCGGGCAAGCTCGGTTCGGCCCTGCCCACCCAGCTGACCGACGACGTGCGGCGCATCTACCTGCGGGAGTACCGCGACACCTGGAAGGCCTTCATCGACGACGTCCGGCTGCAGCCCCTGCAGAACATGGCCGGCGCCATCGAGAAGACGCGCTTCCTCGCCGCCCCCGATTCGCCGCTGCCCCCCATGCTGCGGACCTTCTCCAGGCACACGACGCTGCTGGCGACGTCCTCCCTGGTGGACTCCAAGCTCGGCAAGGTCAACGAGGTGCTGCGCAGCGGCGAGAAGGCCGTGCGCAACGCCATTGGCGTGGCGCCCGTCACCACGGGCGCGCCGGGCGAGCGCATCGAGAGCATCGTGGACGACGAGTTCATCCGGCTGCGTTCCCTGGTCACCGCGCCGGACGGCGGCAAGCCGCCCATCGAGGGCGTGGTGGCGCGGCTGCAGGAGCTGCAGTCGCTGCTGACCAGCATCGACACCGCCCTCAAGAGCAAGTCGCCGCCGCCCTCCTCGCCCCTGCCCAACCAGCTCAAGGTCGAGGCCTCGAACTCGCCCGAGCCGGTGCGCTCGCTGCTGAATGCGCTGGGCACGACCAGCGCCCACGTGGCCATCATCCAGCTGCGCGCCACGCTGTCCGAGCGGGTGCGCGCCGAGATCGGCGAGTACTGCGCCCAGGCCGTCAACGGTCGCTACCCCTTCGACCCCAGCTCGCCGCGTGAAGTCACGCCGGGCGACTTCGCCGCGCTGTTCGGGCCCGGCGGCCGCTTCGACAAGCTGCAGGCCGAACTGGCGCCCTACATCGACACCGGCACCCTGCCCTGGAAGTTCCGCCCCATCGAAGGCACGCCGCTGGGCAACGACACCGGCACGCTGCCGCAGTTCCACCGCGCCCAGGTGATCCGCGAGGCCTTCTTCGCCAACGGCCCCGCCCCCGGCGTGCGCATGACCATCAAGCCCATCGAGATGGACGAGCGCCTGCGCGAGTTCCTGCTCGACGTCGACGGACAGATGGTGCGCTACGACCACGGCCCGCAGATCCCCGTCGAGGTGCGCTGGCCCGGCCCCAAGGGCAGCGGCGTGGTGCGGGTCAGCGTGCAGCCGGTGGGCGGCAGCGGCCTGGTCAACGACGGGCCCTGGGCCCTGTTCCGCATGTTCGAGCGCGTCGCCATCAAGCCCGGCGCCGTGCCCGAGAAGTTCAGCGCCACCTTCGAGCTCGACGGCCGGCGCGCCGTCTTCGACGTGACCACCAGCAGCGTGCGCAACCCGCTACGCTTGGCCGAGCTGCGGGCCTTCCAGTGCCCGAACGGGTTGTGACCATGTCTGCGACCGCGATTCCGGGTTGGTACGGCAAGCTGGGCGGGCTGGGCGACTTCGCCTCGCGTCGCCTGCCGCAAGCCTGGCTGCAGGGCTGCGATCTCTGGCTGTCGGCCTGCCTGGACGAGACGCGCAATGCCATGGGCGGCAACTGGCCCCATGCCTACATGGCCTCGCCGGCCTGGCGCTTCGTCTGGGGCCCCGAAGTCATCGACGCCTCCTGGTGGTTCGGCGTGCTGGTGCCCAGCTGCGACAGCGTCGGCCGCCATTTCCCGCTGCTGGTGGCAACGCCGCGGCCCCAGCCACCCACCGACAGGTTCGGGCTCAACCACCTGGAGCTGTGGTGGGAACAGCTGGGCCAGGCCGCCCTGGCTGCCCGCCAGCCCGGCATGGACGTCGACAGCTTCGAGGCCCTGCTGACCGACCTGCCGCCCTGGCCGGCTCCGGCACCGGCCTGGGTCAAGCCCCGCCCGGCCAGCTGGGGCCAGCAATGGCGCATGCCGGCGGACACCGGCCTGATCGACCTGTCGCAGCAACTCGCGGCCGAGACGCTGCAGCGTCGCCTGGTGGGTCACAGCTTCTGGTGGCCGCTGCCGACGGCCCAGCCCTTCACGCAGAGCCTGCTGGTGCCGGGCCTGCCCCAGCCCGCCCAGCTGGCGGCGATGACGGCGGCGCCACTCGACTGAAGCGGCGAGCGCCCCCGCTCAGCGCCGCTGCGCCGGCAGCCGCGGCACCGTATCGTCGCTGCGGCCCTGGGTGGTCTCCGCCGGGTCGCCCACCCACACGGCAATGGCCGAGAAATTGTCCTGGCGCGGCCGCGCCAGGGCCTTGATGCTGCGCTGCATGTCCTTGAGCCAGTCCTCCGGCGCGATGGCCTTGGCCAGCGACGTGCTGATGAAGGACTCCTCGAGCTCGCCCCACCAGCCGTCGGTGCACAGCAGGAAGGCGTCGCCCTCCTGCAGCTCGACCGGCCGCACCACGGTGTGCGGGTCGACGTCGCCTTCCATGCCCAGCGCGGCCAGCAGCTGGTTCTTCTGCGGATGGTCGCGTGCATGTTCCGGGGTCAGCACGCCGGAGCGCAGCAGCTGGTGCACCACGCTGTCGTCCTGCGTCATCAGCTCGGTATGACCCGCGCGCATGCGGTACAGGCGGGAATCGCCCACATGCGTCCACAGCACATGGTCCATGTCGGGTGACACCCACAGCGCCACCACGGTGGTGTGCATGCGGGCTGCGGGGCTGTCGCCTTCCTGATGGTGCAGCAGCTCGAAATGAGCCAGGCGCACGATCTGCGACAGATTGGCCGGCGAGAAGGCGACGCCGGGGTCCAGCAGCACGCGCTCCATGCAGTCCACCGCGCGGTGCGAGGCCTCGCGCCCGCGCACATGGCCGCCGGCGCCGTCGGCCAGCACCGCATAGCTGCCGTTCGGGCCGTGGCCGTGGCGCAGATCGTCTTCGTTGCCCTGGCGGGCGCCGATGTCGGAGCAACCCGCAATGCGTATGCGACTCACGACTGGGCTTCCTTTTTCTTCAGCCTCTCCACCTGCTGCTCATAGGCAGCCAGGAAGGCCTTGCCGAACACGGTATGAAAGTCGTCCTGGGCGGACTCGCGCAGGGTCTGGTAGCGCAGCAGGTAGAGCTCCCACAGCCGCGCCTTGCGGCCCATGGGCACCAGACTGTCGAGCATGGAGCCCTGGCCCAGGGTCTTCTCCAGCATCTCCGGCGTGAAGTTGTCCAGCGATCCTTCCAGCGCGGCGCGCATGCCGGCCACCGAACCGATCATGTGGCCGATCAGGTCCTTCATGGCGTCTTCCATGGCGGCCGGCCCTTCCAGGAAGCCGCGCGCCGCCGGCTCCACCAGCTGCTCGACGCCGGTGCGCACATCCGGCGCGAACTTCAGCGGGTTGTTGCTGCGCGCCTGGATCTGCGTCACCTGGGCCCGCATCTCGTACTTGGTGCTGGCGCGCACGGCCATCAGCTCCTGGGTGCCGGACACGGCGGCCTTCACGATCCGGCCCACGCGCTCCAGGCGCTGGGCCAGCTGGGCTTCATCCACCGGTGCCGCCACCTGGATGCCGGCGCCCTTGCAGAACGCCATCCACAGGCCGGCGACATCCGCGGCGGGCGCGGTGGCCGGCGCGGGCATGGCGCGGGCCGGGGCGGCGGATGCGGGGCGCGGCAGCTCGAAAGCGTCATGGATGGGCGCCAGCCGGTCGACGTCGCCGAGGGTCTCCTGCATTGCCGCGGATGGCGGCGCCAGCGTTCCCAGGATGTCGATGACCGGCTCCGCGCGCTTGTCGCCCGGCAACAGGTCCACCGTCGTCGGACGCATGAAGTCGGCCAGCGGGTCGCGCCCCTCGGTCGCCGCGGGCAGGCCGAACTGGCGGTCGATGCTCTGCGGCTTGCTGTTCTGCACCAGGCCGAAGGGGTCCGCCATGGGCGCCGCCGGCGCCAGGCCCTTCACCGGCGGCAGATCGAAGGGATCGAAATCGTCCGGCAGCGTGCCGGCGCCGGGGGCGGGCGCCTGCCAGGCCATGGTCGGGATGCCCGCGGCCGCCGGCATCAGGTCGGGCTCGCGGGGCGCCGGCGGCGGCGCCTGGAAGACATCCAGCGGTGCCGAACCGTTGACACGCTGCGGCGCACCATCGAGCAGGCCTGCAAACGGGTTGCCGCCCCCAGACCCCGACACCGCGCCCAGGCCGACGGGCGCATGGGCCAACTGGGGGCCGGGCGCCAGCAGGTCGGCGAACGGGTTGGCGGCCGGGGCCAGCGGCGCTGGCGGCGCGCTGAACACCGGCGCAGCAGCCGGCGGGCTCGGTGCCCAGGCATCCGGCCGGGCGGCCGGGGCCTGTGCGGGCTGGGGAGCGGGCGCCAGCAGATCAGCGAAGGGATTCGCGGCCGCCGCCGTCGAAGCCGGTGGCTGGCCGGCGGACTGCGAGCCGGGCGCCAGCAGATCGGAGAACGGATTGGCAGCCACCGCCGTCGCAGCCGGCGCCTGGACGACGGCAGGCGGGGCGATCTGCGGAGCGACCTGTTGAGCCGCCGGCGCTACCGCCGGCTGGCTGCGCTGCAGCACCGTGGGCCGAGGCGCCGGCCCCTGCGTGGTGTAGCTGACCTGCAACTCATAGCCGGCAATGCGCACCAGATCGCCGTCCTGCAGCACCGCGCTCTCGTTCAACGCCAGGCTGCGCTGGCCGATCACGATGGGGTTGGCGCTGCCCACGTTGCGGATCAGGAACAGCCCGCCGGTGACGGCCACCACCTCGGCCTGCTTGCGCGAAATGAAGCGCTCGGGGTCGGGAAGGGCCAATGTGCAGTGGTCGGCTCGCCCCACCGTGCCGCCCGCGTCATCGAAGAACGCGGTGATCGGACTGGTCAAACGTTGGTCGTTGTGCGTGACCGCACTCAACTTGAGATTCATGGGCGTTGGCAAAAGACTCGCGGCACCGGCAGAAGGCTTTTCCGGGCCCTCGCATCCTGCGGTTCAGGCGGTGCACCTGCAATCGACCAAAGTCACGAGAAGAATGCACGGTAAGCAAGCACCATGTGGCCCGCTCACTTTAACGATCAAGCCGGCACAATCCACGCTGTGAAAAGCCTCTTCCCCTCACACGCCCGCACAACGGCCCAGGCCGCTTTGTTGCTTTGTCTCGGCCTGGCCGGTTGCGCCACCCCGCCCGCGCCCCCGCCGCCGCCGGAACCTGCCGTCGCCGCGCCCGCGCCGCCACCTGCGCCCGAGCCGGCCCCCGCCCCGGCGGAGCCGCCCGCCCCGCAGCCTCTGCCCGCCCACGAAGTGCAGCCGGCCCTGCGCACCGTCGCCAATCAGTTGCAGGAGGGCGACACCGAATCCGCTGGAGCCCTGCTGCGCCGCGTGCTGGCCACCGACCCGGCCCAGCCCCTGGCCCTGAGCTATCTGCGCCAGATCGAGAGCGATCCGCAGTCCCTCTACCCCCGCGAGTCCTACGCCTACACGGTCCGGGCCGGCGAATCGCTGTCCACCATCGCGCGCGACCGCATGAAGGACACCAACCAGTTCTACGGCCTGGCCCGCTACAACGGCATCAAGGTGCCCAAGCAGCTGTCCGCCGGGCAGGTGATCCGCATCCCGGGCCGGGCCCCCGCGGCCAGCGCCGCGGCGCCGGCGCCCGCGCCCGTCGCAGCCCCGGCCCCCGCCCCCGTGGCGGCGCCCGCTCCCGCCGCGCCGGCATCCGCGGCCGTCAGCCCCGAGCGCCAGACCGCCAACCGCATCGCCGCGCTGACCAAGCAGGCCCGCACCGCATTCGCGCGGCAGGACCTGTGCAATGCGATGCGCCGCTGGGATGAAGTGCTGGCCCTGGACCCCAACCACGCCGTCGCCAAGGCCGAGCGCCAGAAGTGCATGGAGCTGATGGACCGGCTGCGCCAGCAGGGCGGGCAGCTGGCCTGCTGAAACCCGGCGCCGGGCTTGGCCCCAGGCGGCTGCGGCCTAGCGCCTGGCCGCCTTCAGCGACTGCAGCAGGCGCGTCGCCTCGGCATGCCGGGGCTCGATGCGCAGGCAGCGCTCCAGGCTGGCGATGGCCGTGCCGTTGTCGTTCAGCGCCTGACGGCTGCGCGCCAGCTCCAGCAGCAGCTCGCAGGCGCGGCCGCGCAAACGGGAATCGGCACCCGGGCGCGACGCGGCCGGCAGCAGCAGCTGCAGCGCCCCCTCGATATCGCCGGCCTCGCTCAGCAGGCTGGCGTACTCCCAGTCCTCACCGGAAAAACCGGCCGGCTTGGCTCCCGCCCGCGACGCGGGCTTGGGCTCCACGCGGCCCGAGGCCCGGTTGCGATCTCGCTGCCACTGCCTGAGCGCCTGCGCGACCTCCGTCGATTCGGGATCACGTGCCAGGGCTTCCAGCGCCAGGCGCTGCGCGCCCTCCACATCGCCCCGGTTGCGCGCCATCTGCGCGCGCTGGAAATACTGCTGCGCCGCGGCTTGTCCCGCCGCCACCGCCGCCTGGCGCCCGGCCAGTGCCTCGGCATCCTCGGGCCGCAGCGCCAGCACCGTGGCCCAATGCCCGGCGGCGGCGCGGTGCTGGCCGCTCGCCATGGCCGCCTGCGCCGCCTCGCGCTCCGACTGCACATAGCGGCTCAGGTTGATGATGTCCTGGGCCCCGAGGGCCAGCGGATTGGGCGGCGGCGCGGTCGCCAGCGTCGGCATCTGCGGCTTCTCGATGGTGATGCCGCAACCCGTGAGGGCGAGCCCGCAGGCGAGCCACAAGGCCCGCCCCGTCCAGCGTTGGCAACGGGCGCGCATCACGGCCGGCTCAGCGGGCGTTGGGACTGAACCCGCCCGGCAAAGTCTTCGAGGGTCTGGTCCCCATAGATCATGGTGCGGTGTATCAGTTGCGGCTGTTCATAGAACGCATTGCCGCCCGCACGCACCGTGAAACCCAGCGCATAGCCTTCGGCATTGAGGGCGTCCAGCACCTTGTCGTTGCTGGCGCCGTAGGGGTAGGCGAAGTGCTGCACCTTGACGCCGAGCATGCCCAGCTGCCGCTCCAGCTCCGCGCGCGGGTGGCGCAGCTCCTGCGCCAGATTGCGCCGGTACTGGGCATCGCCCTCGCCGGGCAGCATTTCGCTGAGATTGCGGTGGCTGCGCGAATGCGCCTGGATGTCCACCAGGCCCGACTTGGCCAGCTCGCGCAGCTGCGACCAGGACAGGCCGCTGGAGATGCCGATGACGTCGGTGTAGATGAACAGCGTGGCCGGCATCTGGTATTTCTTCAGCAGCGGGAAGGCGTGCTCGAAGAACGAGGCGAAGCCATCGTCGACCGTCAGCAGCACGCTGCGCGGCGGCAGCGCTTCACGGCCCTCGATGAAGGCCTGGAACTCGCCGGTGCGCAGCGCGCGATAGCCTTCACGCTGCAGCCATTTCAGCTGCGCCTCGAAGTCATCGGCCGCCAGGATCATCTTGCTGCGGGTCGGGCCCTTGCCCGCCGTGAAGCGGTGATAGCACAGGACCGGCACGGTCTGCAGGCCATCCAGGCTCACCCCCCAGGGCGGCGACGGCGAGATCGGCACCCGCACCGCCCGCCCCTCCTCCAGCGTGGCCAGGCCCGGATTGGCCTGCGTCAGCTGCCAGGCCTTCAGCGGGCTGCCCAGAAAGCGCTGGGCCACCCCTTCGACGCTGTCGCCGGCGGCGGGCAGATAGACCAGCCAGTCCTTGTTGGCGCCGCCCACGCGTCCCTGCGCCTGCGGGCCGGCCGGCGGCAGGCCCGCCGGTCCGAGCTGCGGGGCATCAGCACTGATGGGCGGCAGCACCGGCGGCGGCGGTGGCGCCGAGGCGCATCCCGACAGCCCGGCCACGACCCAGGCCGCCATCCACAGCCACCTCATGACTGCACGGAAGGCGGTGCGTCCGGGCCCTCTGCCTGCGCCGACGGCACCTGGCCGTTGGGCGCCAGCGTCAGGGCCAGCGACGGCGAGGTCGGCGGCTCACCCGAGTCGCGGCGCTGCAGGGCAACGGCCAGCGCGTCGAAGGCGGCATAGAGCTGTCCGAATTCGTCGTTGCGCGTCTCGGCGATGCGGTGGGTCAGATTGCCCCGCGCCAGTTCGCCCAGGGAATCGACGACCAGCTTGATCGGCCGCGAGAACCAGTTCGCGACGAAGAACATCGCGATACCGACGGCCAGCACGGTGACCAGGGCGAGGATGGCCATCAGCGTCACGGACAGCCGCGCCACTTCGGTGAGCGGCTTCTCGGCGATGCTCAGCGCCAGCCGCCCCACCTGCCGGCCGCCGAAGCTCACCGGTGCCTCGAAGCCCAGCACCGTGCCGGACGGCGTGGCGTAGCGGCTGCTCAGCACGCCGCCCGGCAGCGCCGCCAGCTGCTGGCCGGGAGGGGCCTCGTAGGGGATGCCCGCCAGCCCCGTGATCGACGACGCCCGCACCATGCCCTGCGAATCGATCACGTTGATGCGCTCGAAGTTGCGCGTGCGCATGGTTTCCTGCACGGCGATCTCGACCAGATCCCAGTCCTCGCCCAGCACGGCCGCGGCGTTCTGAGCCGCCATGAAGCGGGCGAGCGAAGCGCCGTAGTCGCTGGCCTGGGTGGCCAGCGCGTCGTACTGGCGCTGCGCAATGATGGCGGTCGTCACGCCCATCACGATGGCCACGATCATGGCCATCATCAGCGCCCACTTGACGCGCAGCGACAGCAGGCGCGGGCGCCGCTTGGCTTCCTCCTGCTCGCTGACCTCGCTCAGCACCTTGCGCAGCGCGCGCTCCAGCTCTGCACCGGTCTGGAAGCGCTGGGCCGGCGCCTTGGCCAGGCAGCGTTCCACGATGCGGCGCAGCGACGGCGGACAGTCCGGGCGCAGGCTGGTCACCGGCGCCGGCTCCTGGGTGGCGATCTGCTGCGCCACCACGACCAGGTTGTCGCCGCGGAAGGGTCGCTTGCCGGTCAGGGACTGGTACAGCACCACGCCGGTGGAGAAGAGGTCCGAACGGCCATCGAGCTTCTCGCCGCGGGCCTGCTCGGGCGACATGTATTGCGGTGTGCCCAGCACCGACCCCACCACGGTCTGCTGCTGCGCACCCAGGCCTTCCACATGGGCGATGCCGAAGTCCGTGACCTTCACACGCCGGTCCTTGCCCTGCAGCATGATGTTGCCGGGCTTGATGTCGCGATGCACGATGCCGCCGGCATGCGCATAGTCCAGCGCCCGCGCCAGCTGGATGCCCAGCGCCAGCACCTGGCGGATGGAAAGCGGCTCCTTGCCGTCCAGGCGGTCGGCCAGCGACTCGCCCTCCAGCAGCTCCATGGCCATGTAGGGTTGGTCGTCGATCTCGCCGACGTCATGCACCACGACGATGTTCGGATGTGACAGCCCGCCCGCGGCCTTGGCCTCGCGCAGAAAACGCGTGCGGCAGTCCTCGTCTGCACACAGCGAGCGGTGCAGGAACTTGATGGCCACGTCGCGGCCGATGCTGGGGTCGTGGGCGCGGTAGACCGAGGCCATGCCGCCCCGCCCGAGACGCTCCAGCAGGCGGTAGCGACCCACCTGCCGCACCTGGGTGGTGCCGGCTTGTGCCGGTTCGGACGGTTCGGACGGTTCGGCCGGTTGGGCCGGCTTGCTCACGGCCCGCTGGGCCGCGGCCACCGCAGCGGCCAGCGTCGGGCTGACCTGTTCGGTCGACATGACCTGGGTCTTCTCGTCGGCCTCTGCGGCGGCCAGCGCCGCTTGCGGGTCGGCTGGCGCGGCGCCGGCGGCGTTCGGCAGCACGGACCGCTTCAGCACCATCGTCGCCTCGTAGCCCGGCATGATCATGGTTTCCGAGCCCGCGTCTTCCGGCGCGGCGGGCGGCGCCGGCACGGCCGCCACCCGCCCGTCCTCAAGCTTGTCGACGGCGTCGAATGTCAGCTCGGGGTTGCGGATCTGGGTGGCCCCTTCGTCCTCCTCGCCATTCACGGCGGGGAAGGGCTGCGGCGGCGGCAGGGGCTTGTGCGGTTCGGACATCGACGGCGATCAGTGGTTCTGGGGACCTTTTTGAGCCGGGGCGAACCCTCGGCGCCCAGATTGTTGGACAACTGTGCAGCGGCACGCGACACGATACCCCCACCCATGCCCCTAACTTTGGGGGCATACAGATTCTGGCGCTGCCTTCCCTTCAGACACCGAGGCAGCAAAACAAGGCCATCCTCATAGGAGAGACCCCCAATTTTTGGGACGATGGCGGCTGCGAGTGACTTTCGTCTGCGCCATGGGGGCGCGGGAGGCGCCATGATGTACGAATGGTCTGGCGGAGCCAAGTTTCCAAGGCGTGGCGCCGACCGCGGCAGCCCGCGAGCCCCGTGGCGCGAGCTGCTTACTGAGGTTGCCCATGGCTAACGACCCATTCGCCCGGGATTGTTTCGTCCCGTTCACGCTGCAAAGCGACATCTTGATCGACCCGAGAGCGCCGCTGGGCGGCGGCGGCCCGGGCGACTTCGTCAGCACTTGCCCCATCGGGGCCTCGCACGACCTGTTCATGGCCGACCGCGGCCTGCATCCGCTGGCGCCGATGAACACCGGCGCCGACTTCTTTGCCGGCCGCCTGCCCGCCGACCTGCGCCTGACGGACACGTCGGCACAGAAAAAGGCACCCTGGATGGCCTATGCAATCGCCGAGGCCAAGCGGCACAAGGGCATCACCGAAGGCGAGATCGCCAAGATCATCAACTACCACCAGGAAACCGGCGCCACCTTCCTGAAGGAAATGTCCGGCACGCAGAACGCCTGGTGCGCTTCCTTCGTCAACTGGTGCCTGCAGTCGGCCGGCATCACCAAGTGGAAGAACTCCTTCCGCGCCCGCGCGGTCGCCGAGGACGCCAATTTCTCGGAGATCAAGTCGCCCGTGTTCGGCGCCATCACCCTGGTGGGCACCCACCACGCCTGCTTCTTCTACGCCCACGAGAAGAAAAGCTCCAAGCCCATCTGCCTGGGCGGCAACCAGTCCGACCAGATCAATTTCACGGTCTTCAAGGAAAAGGTCCGCTACTTCGTGCCCACGCCCTATCTGGAAACGGCCAAGAAGGAAATCGCCGAAGACAAGCAGCTGGTGTCGACCGCCGACGAGCTGAACACCGAATTCGGGATCAAGACGGATGCCAAGAAACCTGCCTCGACGCGCTAGCCGTTCGGCCGCCCTGCTGGCCCTGGCAGGCTGCTTGCAGGCAGCCGGGGCCGGCCCGATCGCGCACGAAAACATCGGCGCGGAACTCGTCGCCAAGGCCAGCATCCGCCAGGACGGCAGCTTCCAGTCGGGCCTGCGCTTCACCGACAAGGCCGGCGAGCACCTGCTCGTGCTGACGGCCAAGGACTCCCCTTCCCGCAAGGGCAGCGACCGCGACCGCATCGACAGCCATCAGCTCACCGCCGGCCTGTACCGGCTGGAAGGCAGCAGCTGGAAGCGCGAATGGCAGATCCGCGACGGCGTGGTCTGCCCGGACCTGGATTCGGAGGCCGTCTTCCTGCTTGCCGGTCTGACGGTCACCGACCTCGACGACGACCAGCTGGCCGAAGTCACCGTGCCCTACCGCAAGTTCTGCGGCGGTGGCGTCGACACCAAGGACCTCAAGGTCGTGCTGAGATCCGGGCCGCTCAAGTTCGCCCTGCGCGGCCAGTCGAAGCTGCTGATCCCGGGGCAGGCGCCCCTCGGTGGCGAACACCAGCAGGACGCTGCGCTGGCGCAGCCGCAGTACCGGAGTTTTCGCGACCATCTCGAGCAGGTGTGGCTCCAAGTGAGTCCCGAAAAGCTCGGCGACCCGGTGACCGCCGAAAAGTCGCCCGCCCATTGACCGCCCAGGCTCAACCTCAGACTCAATCCCATGGCTCCACCCATCCTCTTCAACAGCCCCCTCGGCGCTGAAGTGCTGCGCTTCCAGCACCTCCGGGCGGTGCAAGGCGTCAGCCAGCTCGGTGTCATGACGGTCACGCTGGTCAGCGACAAGCCCGACCTCTCGGCCGACAAGCTGCTCGGCCAGGCGGCCGGTGTCAGCGTGCTGATGCGCGACGGCACCCCCCGTCACTTCAACGGCATCGTCACGCGCTTCTCCATCGGCGCGGCCCAGGGCCGCAACTACGGCTACCAGGCCGTGCTGCACCCCTGGCTGTGGCTGCTGACGCGCACCAGCGACTGCCGCATCTTCCAGAACCAGAACGTGCAGCAGATCGTCGAGGCCGTCTTCGCCGACCACGCGGCCGTCGCGCAGTTCCAGTTCAAGCTCACGCGCAGCTACGCGCCTCGCACCTACTGCGTGCAGTACCGCGAGACCGACTACAACTTCATCGCCCGCCTGCTTGAGGAAGAAGGCATCTACTGGTTCTTCGACCACACCGACGGCAAGCACACCCTGGTGCTGACCGATGCCGTCGCCATGCTCGACGTCGCGCCCGGCTGCCCGCCGCTGCGCTATTTCCCCAACACCGGGCAGATGCCGCCCAATGTCGACATCGTGAGCCAATGGGCCGCCCGGTCGGAGCTGCAGAGCGGCCAGGCCGCCGCCGCCAGCTTCGACTTCGAGCGCCCCGCCGTCTCGCTGCTGACCCAGCAGTCGCTGAGCCGCTCGCATGCCCAGAACAGCCTCGAGCAGTTCGACTACGACGGCCGCTACACCCAGCTCGGCGACGGCCAGCAGCTGCGCGACAACCGCATGGACGAAGTCCAGAGCGACTTCCAGCAGGCCCAGGGCGAGACCAATGCCATCGGCCTGGCCAGCGGCCACCTGTTCGAACTGCAGCACCACCCGCACAGCACCCAGAACGGCAAGTTCATCTGCCTGAGCACGGAATCGGTCATCGGCATCGCCAGCTACGAAGCCGAAGGCACGGGCGCCGGCGGTGCGGCGGTCGACTACCACTGCCGCTTTGCCGCCGTGCCCAGCGCCCACAGCTACCGCCCGCCGCGCCGCACCAGCCGGCCGGCCATCTACGGCTCGCAGACCGCCATCGTCGTCGGCCCCGGCGGCGACGAGATCCACACCGACAAATACGGCCGCGTGAAGGTGCAGTTCCACTGGGACCGCTACGGCAAGAGCGACGACAAGAGCTCCTGCTGGGTGCGCGTGGCCAGCCCCTGGGCGGGCAACAGCTTCGGCTTCGTGCAGATCCCGCGCATCGGCCAGGAGGTGGTCGTCAACTTCCTCGAAGGCGACCCGGACCAGCCTCTCGTCACCGGCCGCGTCTACAACGCCGCCAACATGCCCCCCTGGGAGCTGCCCGCCAACGCCACGCAGAGCGGCGTGCTCAGCCGCTCCAGCAAGGGCGGCGTCTACAGCAATGCCAACGCCCTGCGTTTCGAGGACAAGAAGGGCGAGGAGCAGCTCTGGCTGCACGCTGAGAAGGACCAACTCACCGAGGTCGAGCACGACGAAGACAAGTGGGTGGGCAACGATCGGCGCAAGACCATCGACCGCCACGAGACCACGCTGGTCAAGGGCAATCGCACGGAGACGGTCAACCTCGACGAGACCATCACCGTCCACAAGAACCGCACCGAGACGGTCGATCTGAACGAGACCATCACCATTGGCGTGAACCGCACGGAAAGCGTGGGCGCCAATGAAAGCATCACCATCGGCGCCAACCGCACCATCACCGTCGGTGCCAGCGAGACCGCCACCGTTGCGCTGCAACGCACCCACACCGTCGGCATCAACGAAACCATCGCCATCGGCGCCGCCCAGGAAATCGCCATCGGCGCCGCGCAGGTCGTGGCCGTGGGCGCCATGCAGTCGGTCACCGTCGGTGCCAACCGCTCGATCTCGGTGGGTGCCAATCTGTCCACTGACGTGGGCGCCAACGAAAGCCGCGCTGTCGGCAGCAACCGCACCGCCAGCATCGGCAAGGACGATTCGCTGAAGGTCGGCAAGAACCTGGTCATCGATGCCGGCGACTCCGTGACCATCAAGACGGGCAGCGCCAGCATCACGATGAAGAAGGACGGCACCATCGTCATCAAGGGCAAGGACATCACCCTGGACGGCAGCGGCAAGATCAACGTCAAGGCCAGCAGCGACGTCATCATCAAGGGCTCCAAGGTCCTGCAGAACTGAGAGAGCCCCGCCCATGAAACCCATCGACCTGCCGCAAGACAGCACCGCCGCAGCCGACGAGCTGAATCCTCTCTCACAACTGCTGCAAGGCCCCGCGCTGCCCATCGCAGCCCCTTCGCTCGCGACCGCACCGACCGCTCAGGGCGTCGTCATCGGCACCTTGCTGGCCTTGACCGACGACGGCCAGACGCCGCTGGTGAGCTTTGCAGGCCAGCCGGGCTCGGCCGCCATCCGCGCGCGCAGCGTGGTGGACCTGCACGGCCCACACATGGGCTGCCAGGTGGTGCTGATGTTCGAACAGGGCGACATGAACCGCCCCATCGTGATGGGCGTCGTGCGCGGCCCGGCCGGCTGGCCCGAGCAGGAAGCGCCGGCCACGGTGGATGTCGATGCGGACGGCCAACGCATGCTCGTCAGCGCCAAGGATCAGCTTGTGCTGCGTTGCGGCAAGGCCAGCATCACGCTGACCCGCTCCGGCCAGGTGCTGATCGACGGCACCTACATCGCCAGCCGCTCCAGTGGCGTCAACCGCGTCAAGGGCGGCGCGGTGCAACTGAACTGAGAGCGGCCCGACACCATGGATTTCGTCAACGCCACGCGCATGGTCGCGGGCTACAACATGGGCATTGATCCCAGTGGCCGCGAGTCGCTGGTCATCGTCATCAAGGGCAGCTTTGCGCTGCCCAAGCCCGGCGAGCAGGTGCGCCTGCTGGACGAGCAATTGCCGCTGGTGATGGCCGACACCTTCACCGGCGAACCCGGCACGAGCGCGCCGCTGCACGAGATCGACTTCGCGCCGCGCAAGCCTCGCTGCGACGTGCTGCTCAACGGCAGTGCCTATGCGCCCGCCGGCCACACGGTCACCCGCACGCAGGTCAGCCTCAGTGTGGGCACGATGCACAAGACCATCGACGTCATCGGCCCGCGCATCTGGCAGGCAGGCCGCGGTGGCATCCAGGCCTCGAACCCCCAGCCTTTCGAGCGGCAACCCGTGTCCTACGATGTGGCCTTCGGCGGCGTCGACCAGGCCTCGCCCGATCCCGCCGAGCACGATGCCTTCCTCGTCAACCCCGTGGGGCGCGGCTTTCGCAAACAGCTCAAGGCCCAGTGGGTGGACGGCCAGCCCTTGCCGCTGACCGAAGAGCCCGGCAAGCCCGTGACGGCGCCCGACCAGGCCTACACGCCCATGGCCTTCGGCCCGCTAGGCCGCGGCTGGGCCCAGCGCGCCCGCCTTGCCGGCACGTACGACCAGCAGTGGCTGGACAACGACTTCCCCTTCCTGCCCCAGGACTTCGACGAGCGCTACTACCAGGCCGCGCCCGCCGACCAGCAGATTGACATCCCCGGCCAGGCCCTGGAGGTGCGGCTGGTGAACCTGACACCGGACGGCGTGCGCCAGTTCACGCTGCCGTATTTCGAGGCGCCGGTGCATGTCTTCCCCAAGCAAGGCCCACGTGAAGACTTCATCGCCAGGTTGGACACGCTGCATTTCGAGCCCGACCTCGACCGCTTCACCATGACCTGGCGGGTCAGCCGCCCCTTGCGCAAGAACATGCACGAGATCGCCCAGGTGCTGATCGGCCGCAAGGGCCGCGAGTGGTGGCAGCAGCGTGACACGGTGAGCTTCCCCATCCCGGTGGTGATGGTGCCGATGGAACGCGCCCCTGAGGCCGCCACGCAGGAAGGCTCGGCATGAACGGCCCTGCCATCGCCATCCAGCGCACCGGCCTGGTGACCAGCGTCGGCCTCAGCGCTGGCGCGGCCTGTGCTGCCATTCGCGCCAAGGTGCAGAACCCCACTGACACGGGCTTCATGAACAGCAGCGGCCAATGGATCTCCGCCCATCAGGTGCCCTTGGGCCAGCCGCTGCGCGGCCTGCCCAAGCTCGCCCGCATGGCCGCCATGGCCATCGAGGAGGCCCTCGACGGCATTCCTCTCACCGAGTGGAGGCAGCTGACGCTGCTGTTGTGCGTGGCCGAGCCCGAACGCCCCGGCCGCATGGCGGGGCTGGACGACCAGCTGTTCTCCCTCATCGAGGCCGAACTCGGTGCGCGCTTTGCCGAAAACTCGGCCATCGTGGCGCGGGGCCGCGTCGCGGTCGCGGTCGCGCTGTCGCAGGCCCGCACCCTCGTCGCGAAAGAGCCCGCCGCGCGCGTGCTGGTGGTGGCCGTCGACAGCCTGCTGTCCGGGCCGACGCTGCAGCACTACGACCAACGCGGCCGCCTGCTGTCCGAGACCAATTCCGACGGCTTCATGCCCGGCGAGGCCGCGGGCGCCCTGCTGCTGGGCAAGCCTGCCGGGCAAGCTGGCGAGCTGCTCTGCACCGGCGTCGGCTTCGCCCGCGAACCCGCCCCCATGGACAGTGGCGAACCCTTGCGCGCCGAGGGACTGTCGCAAGCCATCAAGGCGGTGCTGGCGGATGCCGGCGCCCAACTCCACGAGATGGACTTCCGCATCGCCGATCTGTCGGGCGAGCAGTACTACTTCAAGGAGGCCGCGCTGTCGCTGTCGCGCACGATGCGCACGCTGAAGGAAGAGTTCGACCTGTGGCACCCGGCCGAGTGCACCGGTGAAGTCGGCGCCGCTGCCGGCGCCACCCTGCTGGCACTGGCCAAGGCGGCCTGCGACAAGCGCTACGCCAAGGGGCCCCACATCCTCGTCCACATGGCCAACGACGCTGGCGAGCGAGCGGCACTGACGCTGCGCTATCAAGGAAACGCATGAGCAACCAGGTCTACGCCAACAACATGGAGGTGTCGTGCAAGGCCGCGGCAGGCAAGTCCATCTGCGCCTTCCCTGACGTCTGCTTCACGCCACCGCAGACCCCCGCCACGCCGCCGGGTGTGCCCATCCCCTACCCGAACACGGGCATGTCGTCGGACACCTCCAGCGGCTCCACCACGGTGAAGATCTCCGGCCAGGAGGTCATGCTCAAGAACAAGAGCTACTTCAAGAAGAGCACCGGCGACGAAGCCGGCTCGGCCCCGCTGAAGGGCGTGGTGACGCACAAGAACACCGGCAAGGTGTACTTCAACGCGTGGTCGATGAATGTGATGGTGGAGGGGGAGAACGTGGTGCGCCACTTCGACCTGACCACGCACAACCACGGCTCGGTGCCGGGGAACACACCGACTTGGCCGTACCTGGACGAGATGGCCATGGCCAATCCCAACCATCCCTGCGCCAAGGACATTGCCAACGAGAAGGAAGCCTGCAAGGACGGCAAAGACCCTTGCACCAAGACGTCGTTGGGCATCTCAGGCAAGCCCTCGGGCGCCATTGCCAGCGGCGAAGCCGAAGCGCTGGCTGACCGCGCCGCTGGAAACAAGTGTCTGGCTGCGCGTCGCTGCGCGCTCCAGCCCTACAAGAGCGCGAAGTCGCACTGCTGCCCGCAGCAGACGGGCCATCACCTGATCGAAGCCAGTTCGCTGCATGACGTCGGGCGCGGCGGTGGCGACTCGGTCGGTGTCAAGGGCATGAAGGATTACAGCGAGAACATGGCGCCTTGCGTGTGTGCAGAAGGGAAGAACCAGAACACCGGCACGCACGGCTTGATTCATACATTTCAAAGCGCCACGGCGGCCAAATGCAAGGAAGGCTCGATTCCTCTGGAAGGCGGCGGCAGCGTCACGGGCAAGAAGACCACCTATGGCCAGGCCAAGAAGGACGCCTACAAGGCCTTCAAGAAGACCTTCCCCGAATCCGATTGCAGCGAAGACTGCATCACCGGGCAGCTGGATGCGTATCACAACCAATGCGGCATCACTGACGAGACCGAAATCAAGGCGGTCGAGACTGGACAGACCGACGTTACCGCAGCCGAATCAGCTGTGAAATCTCGCACTGCTCGGATCAAAGACGCCCGGACGGTGCGCAGCGGCGGCTCCAGGTAAATCACGCGGCAAACGCAATATCAATACCGAATACAGGATCAAAAATGGCAGGGCATTGGACAGATATCTTCTCGTACATCACCGGGTCCATCCGCATGCCCGATCTCGGGTATTTCGTCATCGTGGCGGATGAGGCCGCCGAAATGAAGATTCCCTCGGCGGACATCATCGAGTGGGATCCCGAGGGCTGGGGCAACGGCGGTCAAATGCCTTGGCGGGCTGCTGGAAGCGCAATTGCTCCTGCGCCTCTTGAGCAATTTTGCGTGGTTGGCGAATTCGGCGGCGTGTTGCTGTTGGGCAGTGGCGATCGTCACGAAGAACAAGTTGCCCAGGGCCCCCGCTCCGCGAAGGACCGTGGTCCGCTACGCGGTGTCAGAACCGTCGGCAAACACGTGTACTGCGTCGGCATGGGACGTCAGGCATGGCGACGCGAAGGCAACGACGTCTGGGTTCCCATCGATGCCAGCATCCCTTTCGATCCCGAAGGCGAGGTGGTCGGCTTCGAGGCCGTGGATGGTTTTTCGGAGAAAGACATCTATGCCGCAGGGTGGGATGGGGAAATCTGGCACTTTGACGGCAAGACCTGGACGTCTTGCGACAGTCCCGTCAATACCGTGCTGGTGGATGTGTGCTGTGCCGAAGATGGGCAGGTCTACGCCTGCGGCCGCAACGGCGTGCTCGTGCGTGGACGTGGCGCCCAGTGGGAAGTGGTGGACCTGAAAGGGTTCACCGACGACCTTTGGAGCTTGGTCAGCTTTGGCAAACGCCTCTACCTGGCCACCACAGAATATGTCTTCACGCTCGGTCCCGACGGTCTGGAACTTGTGGACATGGGACCCGACAAACCCGCCACGTGCTACGACCTCACCACCGGTGCAGGTTTGCTGTGGTCCATCGGCGCCAAGGACGTGATGTCTTTCGATGGCAAGGCTTGGTCGCGGATTGACTGATCCCGTGCGTAGCGGCGATCGGGGCTTGGCCGGGCAAGCGTCGCCGAGCCCAGCGATGCCCGTCGGGGCGAGCATGTGGCAGCCGCTCAAAAGGGCGTCATGCCTGCGTTGCCGACAGCAGCTTGATCAATGAAAACTTGACCGGCCGCCTCTTTGTATCCCCTTGAGCCGAGCAGCGACTCCAGCAGACTGCGTTCCATGCAACCCCGCCCACCCATCCCCATCGTCATCCAGCAGCATTGCGAAGACGCCGCCATCCTGCGCGGCACGCGGTCGTCCCTCGTATCCGGTCATGTCAGGCTGCTCCAGCTCGCACGCCTGGATGAGCGGCTTGCCGCCCATCTGGACGGGTTGATCGAAGCCGGTGCCCATGGCACCTCGCTTGTGATGCAGGCGCAGGAGCGGCCCAGCGTAGGGTCCGTGTTCAGCGCAGCAACCCTGGCCATCGAGTCTCGCAATACGCAACTGCTGGGGCAGATGCTGGCCATCGCGCAAAGCCTGCCCGAGGTGCGCAAAGGCGTGCTGTCGGCCTTCGGTTGGGTCGAGGCCGGCAAGCTGCAAGGGCTGATCCAGCCGCTGTTCGATGCGCCGGAGCCTTTCCATCGCGAGGTGGCGCTGGCGGCCTGTGCGATGCATGGCGTCAATCCCGGCGCCGCACTTCAAGCAGCACTGGCCGACAGCAACGCTGATGTTCGTCAGCGTGCATTGCGCCTGGTCGGCGAGTTGGGCCTGATGGATCAACTCAACGCCTGCTTGACCAGTCTTTCGGACGACTCCGCGGCCTGCGCTTTCGCCGCGGCGCGCGCTGCGGTGCTTCTCGGCGATCGGGGTCAGGCAGTGAACGCACTCGCGCAAACTTCAGCCAACGCTGGGTCATGGCGTGCAAGCGCGGCATCCCTGGTGCTCAAGGTCCTGCCCACCGACGCGGCGCGCGAGTTGCTGCGCGGCATGGCTCAAGACGGCGGTGATCCGGCGCTGCTGATCAACGCCGTCGGAGCCGCGGGTGACGCGCATTACGTGCCCTGGCTGATCCAGCAAATGGAAAAGCCCCAGGCCGCGCGCCGGGCTGGGGAGTCATTCGCCGCGCTGGCCGGTCTGGACCTGGCCGAGCTCGACCTGGATCGAAAGCCGCCCGAGCCAGGCGCCGAGCCCGCTGCAGATGAGCAGGCTGAGCCGCCGTCCGACGAGGAAGACCTGAACCTGCCCTGGCCCGATCCCGAAAAGATCCAGGCCTGGTGGCAAGCCCACGGCGGGCGCTTCGCGGTGGGTGGTCGCTACTTTGCCGGACAGGCGCCGTCCGCGGCCTCGGCTACGGCTGTGCTGACCGCGGGCTTTCAGCGGCGGCGCGTGGCTGCGGCGGAATACCGCTGCCTGCTGGCCCCGGGCACGCCTCTGTTCAACACGGCCGCTCCGGCATGGCGACAGCAGAAGCTGCTGTCCGGCGCACGCTAAGGGACCCTCACGCCATGCCGAGCATCAGCGCTTCTGTCGTGCTGGCCGTGGTGGCCGCCGTGATGTTTGTGCTGGCCGCGAGGGACCTGATACGGCACCGCGCGTTCACGCCCGCGGTCAAAGGCCGCCTGCTGGTGGTGCTGATCTTCCTGCTGGTTCTGGGTGTCGTTGAATGGGGCAGCACGCCGTTCGGCGAACAGTGAACGCCGGCCTCCCTTTTGAGTGAGGCCCCCTCTACGTCCTCGGCCACCTCGAACGGTTTGACCACGGTGAGGTGGTCTGAGGTGCTCAGGATCACAAGGCTTCCCATGGCAGGTTATTGGACAGACGTCTTTTCTTTTGTCACAGGTTCAATCCGAGCCGACGATCTCGGCTATTTGGTTCTCTCTTCAGACGAAGCGGCCGAGCAGAAGATTCCATCAGCGGGCATCGTCCAGTGGGATCCAGAGGGTTGGGCTGATGGTGGCCAGGTGACATGGCGTGCCGCAGGCACGGCCATCGCGTCGTCACCCCTGGAACAACTCTGCGTCGTGGGAGAGTTCGGCGGCGTCTTGATGGTCGGTAGCGGCGATCGCCATGAGGAACAAGTTGCCCAGGGCCCTCGCTCCGCGAAGGACCGTGGTCCGTTGCGCGGTGTCCGAACCATTGGCCAGCATGTGTACTGCGTCGGCATGGGACGCCAGGCATGGCGACGCGAAGGCAACGACGTCTGGGTTCCCGTCGATGGCAGCATCCCTTTCGATCCGGAAGGTGCGGTGGTTGGCTTCGAGGCCGTGGATGGTTTCTCGGAGAAAGACATCTACGCCGCAGGCTGGGATGGAGAAATCTGGCACTTCGACGGCAAGGCCTGGACGTCCTGCGACAGTCCCGTCAACACCGTGCTGGTGGACGTGTGCTGCACCGAAGATGGTCAGGTCTACGCCTGCGGCCGCAACGGCGTGCTCGTGCGTGGGCGTGGCGCGCAGTGGGAAGTGGTGGATCTGAAAGGGTTCACCGACGATCTTTGGAGCTTGGTCAGCTACAGCAAGCGTCTCTACTTGGCGACGACGGAATACGTCTTCACTTTGGGACCCGATGGTCTGGAACTTGTGGACATGGGCCCCGACAAACCCGCCACGTGCTACGACCTCACCACGGGTGCAGGTTTGCTCTGGTCCATCGGTGCCAAAGACGTGATGTCCTTCGACGGCAAGGCTTGGTCGCGGATCGACTGATCTCATCGCCTGGCTCGCCCACCATCCACCCATGACCAGTCTCTGGAGCGATCACACAATAGACGCGGGCTGCTTCTTCAATGCCCAGGCAGCGCTGCTGTCCCTCAGTACGGATTCGCTGACGCAAGAGGGCGTCGCGCACTCCAGAATCGTGTTGTATTCCGTGATGAATGGCGCCGTACGGGAAGTAGCGGTGTGCCCATGGCGGGCGGCCTCCATGGCCGTGGCACTGCAAGGTGAAGTCAAACGCGGCTTGGCCCTGGGTGAAGATGGTGAACTGCTGGAAATTTCCCAGTCCGGCACGCGGGATCTTTCGCTGGCCCGGCACGCTGGCGGCCCGACGCCGCGAGGCCCATTGCGCAAGGTCAAAAGCCTGGCCGGGCATGCCGTCGTCGTCGGCATGAACCGGCAGGTCTACGCCGTCGGGCCCGATGGCAAATGGCAAGACATGTCGCCTCCCGCGGAAGCTGGGCTTCTGGGCGGCTTCGAGAGCCTTGCCGGACCAAGTCTGGACGACTTTGTCTGTGTCGGCTGGCGAGGCGAAATATGGCGGTGCCGACAAGGCGACTGGACCAAGCTCGACAGCCCCACTCCTCTGCTCATCACCAATATCACGTTGCTGCCGGATGGCAGCTACATGGCCTGCGGCCTGGACGGCCTGCTTCTCGTCGGTCGGGGCGATCAATGGCGCGCATGCGATCAAACACCCGTCGACCAGAACCTGTACGGCATCGCGGCTCACGCGGGAGGCGTCTACGCTACATCGGTGGACAGTTTGTACGAGGTGCGGGAGGAACGCTTGTGCAAGGTCAGTGATGCCTCGATTCAAGACGCTCAAACGGTGCATAGCTTGCAGTCGATCGACGCAAACACTCTGGGCGTCGTCGGCGCCAAAGTTCTGAGTCTTCGCATCGATGATTCATGGACGCACTGCAACTGACGTCGCGAAACTGCTGCGGCGCTGGGACCCGCGCCGAGCCCGGCAGGGTCCGATCCACCGTACCGTTAGCGGCCTACGCTACCGCACGATGACGCAGGCCAAGATCGACACCGACGCAGTCTGAGCCGTCGGGCCTCGCCCTCCCGGCCCGCTCCGGCCGGCTTGCAAACTCGACCAGTTGGACTGCCGTCAACGGCTTGCTGAACAGGTAGCCCTGGATCAGGTCGCATCCGCGCAGGGCGAGGAACTCGAGCTGGCCCGGAGTCTCGACACCTTCGGCCACCAGGCCCATGCCCAGCGACTGCCCGAGGGTGACGATGGCCTGGGCAATGGCTTGGTCCTCCGTGTTGGTCTCCAGGTCGCGCACGAAGGCCCGGTCGATCTTCAGCGTGTCGACCGGGTATTGCTTGAGCTTGGCCAGGGAGGAATAGCCCGTGCCGAAATCGTCGACGGCCACCTGCACGCCCAGGGCCTTGAGCTGGTGCAGCGTCTCGACGCAGCGCGCCTCATCATGGGCCAGCATGCTTTCGGTGATCTCGAGCTCGAGCACTTCGGGGCGGATGCCGGTCTCGGCCATGACGCGCTGCAGGTCCTGCAGCAGGTTCTCGTCGGTGAACTGACGGGCCGACAGGTTCACGGCCATCTTCAAGGGAACCAGGCCCTGGGCCTGCCAGGCGATCTGCTGGCGACAGGCCTGCAACAGCACCCAGCGGCCCAGCTCGACGATAAGCCCCGTTTCCTCGGCGATGGGGATGAACTGGACCGGCGAGATGAAGCCCATCGTCGGGTGTTGCCAGCGCAGTAGGGCCTCGACGCCGTCGATGTGCCCCGTCGACACGGCGATCTTGGGCTGGTAGTGAACGCTGAATTGCTCGAGCTCGATCGCTCGGCGCAGCTCGGACTCGAAGGCAAGGCGCTCCACCGAATGCCGGTTCAGCGCCGGCGCATAGAAGACGAAGTCGTTGCGGCCCTGGTCCTTGGCCTGGTAGAGGGCGATGTCTGCGTGCTTCATCAGCATGTGCTCGTCCGCCCCGTCCTGCGGAAAGGCGCTGATGCCGATGCTGGCGGTCACGCGCAGCTCGTGGCTCTTCAGCCGCACCGGCTGCGCGACCGCCACCAGGATGCGTCGCGCCAGCGGGGCCAGCGATGCCGGCGAAGACAGCCCCGGCACGAGGATGACGAATTCATCGCCCCCCGGCCGGCAGACATGGGCCTGAGTGCACAGCTCCGACAGACGCTCCGCCACCGTCTTCAGCAGATGGTCGCCACTGTCGTGGCCCAGGGTGTCGTTGACGTTCCTGAAGCGGTCCACATCGAGGAAGAGCACGCCCAGTTGGCCGCAAGCGGCATCGGCCTCGCGCAGCAGCCGCTGCATCAGCCGACTGAGCTCGGTGCGGTTGCCCAGCCCGGTGAGCTTGTCCGTGTAGGCCAGGATCTCTGCATGACGCGCTGCCTCCTTGGCCAGGGCCGTCTCCATGCTGAGTTCGTACTGCTTGTGCTGGAGATCGTCCGCCAGCTGGTTGAAGGCCAGGGCCAGGTCGCCCACCTCGTCGGGGTCGAGCTGCGGGATGCGCGCCGCAACATCGCCCATGCCGAAGGCGTGCACGCCCTGATGGATCTGGCCGACGCTGAAGGCCAGCCGCCGCGAGATGCTGAGGCCCAGCAACGTGATGCCGGCGACGGCCGTCAGCCCGCCCAGGCCCACGGCATACAGGGCCCAGGCGTTGGCGCGGTAGAGCTGGTCGGCGATGTGGGTGTACTCCAGCACGACCACGCCGGTGATGGGCGCGCCCGCCGAAGCGCCCCGCACCGGCACCACCATCTGCTTGGCGCCCCGCGGATGCTGCTCGCTGACCTCGACGAATGCGCGCGGTTTGCCATCCTGCAATGTCAGGCCGACCTCATTGCCGGCGTCTCCGCGGTAAGGGCTGCCGAGCTCCGCCGGCAGCACATCGCCGATGGTGACGCGTTTCGCGTCAAGGATGAACAGGTCGCGCTTGTAGAGTTCGTCCAGGCCCGCGACATAGCGCTGCAGATCGTCGGCGCGGTAGCTGCTCTCGTGGGCCACGGACATGGCGAGATTGGTTGCCTCCAGCTTCGCTGCATCCTCGAGGGCGTTCAGCAGCACGGCGGCGGCGCCGGCACTGACGGCGAGGACGATGACGCAGGCCGCGCCCAACAGCGTGAAAAGCTTGGTGCGCACACGGGTGCCGCGCAGGCCCCAGGTGGAAAACGCGTCGCCGGCCCTGGAGACCGAGGTCGACCCGGGCTTGGCCTGCGACTGAGGGACTGCTTCGGGGTTGGCGGACAGGGAGACGCTCATCACGTCATCCTCGGCCGCTTCGGTCCTTTCCGGCAGCGGGGGATCGTGAGAGCGCGCCACCGGAACTCCCGGCAAAGCGCGTAGGGAAACGACCTACGGCACAACCGCGCTGCGGCTCCATGACGAGCAACAATAGAAAAACCCGCTGAGCCTTGCGACTCAGCGGGTTCCTGTATTTGGTTGCGGGGGCCGGATTTGAACCGGGGTTATGAGCCCGAATAAAAACTATGTACATGTACAGAGTTTTTGTCGCGCCAATCGGTGTAGGTCGTTGTTCCGCAAAGGTTTCTCGCCACCGCTATCACGCGGAGAGCTCGTGAAATCGATGCCTCTCTAGACCTTTTTTGCGCAGGCTTCTCCATCGGCGCGATCCGCCAGACATAGCCAGGACTTGACCATTGGGTGCTTTGCGACACGGTTCATACGCATGCGTTAGGCGGTCATAGTACGTCATTGGCCAATGCATCGGATGACAACCCCGACGATATATGTGAGCACATGCTCTCGAACCTTGATTCCTGCCTGCTGAACGGCTGTCAAATAGCTTTCGATTTATCTACTTGACTGACACCAAGCACTTTGAGGTCATTTATCCGAATAAGTGAGAGCGCACAAAATATTGATTCCAGCGGCACATTGATCGGCGCCAAATAATTCGTGTCGCCACGCACCAATCGGCGCTCGCTCAAACAAGCCGGGCATCCAAAGTGATAGAACGGCACCACTTTAAGGAGCAATCGGCCGGCTGTGGCCCGGATATGGTCAATCCATCACTTAGATGGAGATTTCCATGTCCGAACTTCGACAAGGGGCCGATGAACCATTTGGTAGGCCATCGATAGTCAGACCGGAGTTCGCCACCGGCGCTTCCAACGACTCCGACTTTCTGCGCGCACCACTCCCTGCAGCCATCGACGACTTGGTCACCGGTCTGCAGGACGTGCACGCTGCGGCAGCCAAGGGAGGTGGCGCGCCGACCATGACGGACGCCGACTTGGTCAAGTGGGTGTTCGAACTGCTCGCGGGCCCACCGGACCTGCCGAACCGGCGCTCCGCCTTCCAAGGCTTTTGTGTCGGCATGACCGCACTCGCTCACAGCCTGGTGGCCTGCCAGGGTCTTTCCGAGGCCTTGGCCAGGCAGCGCTCGTCACAGATCTTGGGCGGCAGTGTTGATCTGCAGTCTCAGCGGCCACTGGCGGGACGCCGCGAGCAGTTCCTGATCTACGACTTCTTCCTCCGGCTGTCCTCGGCTCTTTCCGCCGGCGCGCCATTGTTGGGGGCCATCGTCGTGGCCTCCTTGCTCCAATCCTGGCTGGTCGGGAAGAAGCCGAATCGCAAGCTCGTCAAGCGAGCCAGCGAGCAGGTGGCCCATGAAACCAGCTTATCGGCCGCGACCTCAACGCGGGGCAGATGGTCGCGCCCGGCCCAACAAGGCGCCCTCGTTGCTGCGTGCAGCCAGCTGCTCGACGCGTGCAAGACGCACTATCAATCCAGCTGTCGCATCGGCTTGGGCCAACTGAGCGCGCTGCCGCGCGAGGCGCCGCCGGCCGACCCCGTGCTCGACTTCAACCGCAGGCTCAGCAAGCGATGGTCCGCCAGCTCTGACTACCTGTCCCCGCGCGCGCGCCAGGGCACCCTGGGGCACGGCACCCTGTCCGAGGACCTGGTCCAGACGAGCGGCCGGATGATGCGTACCGGCGCCGCGGCCGGCGACCTGGTCCAGGTCGTTATGGCAATCGAAGCCGTACTAAACTACAAGGGCTTCCCCAGTAGTCAAGCCGAACGAATCCCAGATGGCCCGCGCAGCGGGCCATTTCTTCGTCTGCATTTCCTTCAAGACCTGCGGCC
>FTCD01000374.1_pt1 | contig 31768 bp, 26 predicted proteins | sample 1639501 | NCBI WGS metagenome assembly FTCD01 (sample SAMEA3914864, study PRJEB12502) | metagenome | biome: forest; material: soil | place: USA | collected 2012-03-12 | depth 0.3 m
CGGCGGCCTGCAGGGCCTGAACAAGGCCGACATGGCCAAGCAGTACGGCGACGAGCAGGTGCTGATCTGGCGCCGCAGCTACGACACGCCGCCGCCGGCCCTGGAAGCGACCGACCCGCGCAGCGAACGCAGCGACCCGCGCTACGCCAAGCTCGACCCGAACGACATCCCGCTGACCGAATGCCTGAAGGACACCGTCGCCCGCGTGCTGCCCTTCTGGAACGAGACCGTGGCGCCCGCCATCAAGGACGGCCAGCGCGTGCTGATCGCCGCCCACGGCAACAGCATCCGCGCCCTGGTCAAGTACCTGGACGGCATTGCCGACGACGCCATCGTCGGCGTCAACATCCCCAACGGCATCCCCCTGGTCTACGAGCTGGACGCCAACCTCAAGCCCATCAAGAGCTATTACCTGGGTGACGCGGAAGCCGCCGCCAAGGCTGCCGCCGCCGTGGCCAATCAAGGCAAGGCTTGAACCCACGCCCTGGGGCCCAGGTGCCCCCGCCACGATTCGCCGCCAATCTTGACTGGCTGTATGGGGAGCACGCCTACCTTGATCGCCCCGCGGCCGCCCGCGCCGATGGTTTCGCCGCCGTCGAACTGCAGCAGCCGCAGCTGCATGACCTCGGCGCACTGAAAGCCTCGCTGGCCGATCTGCGCGTCGTCCTCATCAATGCGCCCGCCGGCGACTGGGCGGCAGGCGAGCGCGGCTTTGCCGCCCTGTCTGGCCGCGAGGCCGAGTTCCGCGACGCAACGCTGCACGGCCTGGATCTCGCCCACCGCCTGGGTGCGGCGCGCGTCCACCTGCTGTCCGGCCAGGCGGAGGACACCCCCCAAACGCGTGCGACCTGGCTGGCCAATCTCCGCTGGGCCGCCGAGCAATCGGCCCTGCCCGTGGTGGTCGAGCCCATCAACCGGCGCGACATGCCGGGCTATTTCCTGCACCGCCAGGCCCAGGCGCTGGAACTGCTGGCCGCGCTGAACATGCCACGCGTGCAGTTGCAGCTGGACCTCTACCACTGCCGCGTCGCGGAGGGCGAGTCGATGACACATCTGGCGCGGGCCCTGCACCTGGGCCTGCTCGGGCATGTCCAGGTTGCGGGTGTCGATGGCCGTCACGAGCCAGCGGCCGGCGAATACACGGATGAATTCGCGCTGCTGGAGGAACTCGGCTGGCCGGGCAGCGTCGGCCTCGAATACCGCCCGAGCGCCGACACATCGGCCGGGCTGGCCTGGCTTACAGACAGGCCCTGATCGTCTCGCGCAGCGTCTCGCTGAGCGCGCGCCGGTCCTGGCCTTCGGTCATCACGCTGGGCAGGATCTGCACATCGATGCCCAGGCCTTTGGCCGAAGCGATGCTCCACAGGCTCTGCGCCAGCGTCATGTCGCCGATGAAGCGCGCCGAGGAGCTGAAGCGCTCACCCGGCTCGTACCAACGCAGCACCAGAGGCAGCACCGGCGCGCCGGTCGACACCGCGGCCTGCAGCAGGTTGGCGTGGAAAGGCAGCATCTCTGGCCCGGCGCCCGTCGTGCCTTCGGGGAAGACGGCCACGCAGTCACCGGCCTGCAGGGCAGCCGCCGTCTGGTGCACGACCCGCAGCGCGTCGCGCTTGCTGGTGCGCTCAATGAAGAGCGTGCCTGCGCCCTCAACCAGACCGCCCACCAACGGCCAATGCTTCACGTCGGCCTTGGACACGAAACGCGCCTGCGGCAGCACCGCATGCACGCCGCAGATGTCCAGCCAGGAGATGTGGTTGGCCACCAGCAGATGACCCGTGGGCAGGGCCTGGCCGTGGGTCTTCAGTTCGATGCCGAGGATGCGCAGGAACTTGACAGACCACCACTGGATCTGCCCATGGCGCTCGGCCGCCGTCATCAGCTCGAAGTGCCGATTGACGATCCACAGCCCGTGCAGCACATGGGGCACAAGGCGCGCAAGGCGCCAGGTGGCGATCAGGGCTCGCATCAAACCTCGTAAGCGATGTGGCCGGCAACGAGGGTGCAGCGCACCTTGGCTGGCAGCTCGAAGCCGCTGGAGGCGAACGCAAACGGCGTGTGCTTGCCCTGGCTGGCCAGCTTGTCGGGCGTGACGGCCCAGCTGGCGCCGGCATCGAAGACGCAGACGTCGGCAACGCCGCCTTCCACCAGGCGGCCGGCGCTGGCCGACAGCGAACCCAGTGCCGAGCCCAGCACGCGCACCGGCTCGGCCGTGACGACGGCCAGAGCGCGCTGCAGCGGCAGCTCGGCATCCTTGGCCCAGCGCAGCGACAGGCTGAGCAGCAGCTCCAGGCCCGTGGCGCCCGGCGTGGCCTCCGCGAAGGGCACGGCCTTCTCGTCGGTGGTCACCGGCATGTGGTCGGACACCAGCGCGTCGATGGTGCCGTCGGCCAGGCCGGCACGCAGCGCATCGCGGTCTCGACCCTGGCGCAGCGGCGGCGTCAGGCGCATGGCGGAGTCGAAGTAACCGATGTCGACGTCGCTCAGGTGCAGCGAGTTGATGGACACGTCGGCCGTGACGGGCAGGCCTTCCTTCTTGGCAGCCCGCACCAGCTCGACGCCGGCGGCACTGCTGAGGCGGCACAGGTGCACGCGCGCGCCGGTGGCGCGCACCAGCTCGAAGATGGTGTGCAGCGCAATCGTCTCGGCGCTGACCGGCACGCCGGACAGGCCCAGGCGCGTCGCAACCGAACCGCTGGCGGCCACGCCGCCGCCCAGCCAGGCGTCCTGCGGGCGCAGCCAGACCGTGTAGCCATAGGTGGCCGCGTACTGCAGCGCGCGGCTCAGCACCATGGTGTCCTTGATGGCCACCTCGGCCTGAGAGAAGCCGATGCAGCCGGCCTCGGTCAGCTCGGCCATCTCCGTGAGCGCCTTGCCTTCCAGGCCGCGGGTCAGCGCGCCCAGCGGGAAGAGGCGGCAGCGGCTGAGCTTGCGGGCGCGGAACTTCAGCATCTCGACGAGGCCGGGCTCGTCCAGCGCCGGGTCGGTGTCGGGCGGGCAGACCAGGCTGGTCACGCCGCCGGCGGCCGCGGCCGCGAGTTCGCTTTCCAGCAGGCCTTCATGCTCGTGGCCGGGCTCGCGCAGGCGGGCGCAGAGGTCGACGAGGCCGGGTGCCACGATGAGGCCGCTGGCGTCCACGGTGCGGTCGGCGCCGAAGTCGCTGACGTCACCGAGGTGCACGATGCGGCCGTTGGCGATGGCGACGTCGCCGGTGCGGTCGAGGTTGGATGCCGGGTCGATCAGCCGGCCGCCTTGGATGAGGATCTTCATGTTTTAAGCCTCGTTGCCAGCAAGGATGGCCATGACCGCCATGCGGACAGCGATGCCGAATGTCACCTGGGGCAGGATGACGCTGCTCTTGCCGTCGGCCACTTCGGATGCGATCTCGACGCCGCGGTTGATGGGGCCGGGGTGCATGACGATGGCGTCGGGCTTGGCCAGGGCCAGCTTCTCCGGCGTCAGGCCGAAGTGCTTGAAGAACTCCCCGCTGCTGGGCAGCATGCCGCCGTTCATGCGCTCGTTCTGCAGGCGCAGCATGATGACGACATCGGCGTCCTTCACGCCCTCGGCCATGTCGTGGCAGACGCGCACGCCCATCTCGCGCAGGTCGCCCGGCACCAGGGTCTTGGGGCCGACGGCGCGGATCTCCGGCACGCCCAGGATGTTCAATGCGTGGATGTCGCTGCGGGCCACGCGCGAATGCACGATGTCGCCGACGATGGCCACCGTCAGGTTGCGGAAGTCCTTCTTGAAGTGCCGGATCGTGTACATGTCCAGCAAGCCCTGGGTCGGGTGGGCATGGCGGCCGTCACCCGCGTTGACCACGTGCACATGCGGCGCGCAGTGCTGGGCGATCAAGTGGGGCGCCCCGCTCTCGCTGTGGCGCACGACGAACATGTCGGCGTGCATGGCGCTGAGGTTGGCCACCGTGTCCAGCAGGGTCTCGCCCTTGGCCGTGGAAGAGCGCGCGATGTCGAGGTTGATGACGTCGGCGCTCAGGCGCTTGGCGGCGATCTCGAAGGTGGTGCGGGTGCGGGTGCTGTTCTCGAAGAACAGGTTGAACACCGACTTGCCGCGCAGCAGCGGCACCTTCTTGACCTCGCGGTCGTTGACCGAGAGGAAGCTGCCGGCGGTGTCCAGGATCTGCTCGATGACCGCGCGCGGCAGGCCCTCGATGGACAGCAGGTGGATGAGTTCGCCGTGCTTGTTGAGTTGTGGATTGCGCTTGGACAGCATCACTTCACCTCGAACTTGAGACGTCGGTCATCGCCCTGGGCCAGGCGCAGGCTCTGGCCGGCCTGCAGCGAGACGCGTGCCGCCGAGAAGGCCGGTTCGATGGGCAGTTGGCGGCCACCGCGGTCCACCAGCACGGCCAGCTGCACGCTGGCCGGGCGGCCGAAGTCGAACAGCTCGTTGATGACGGCCCGCGTGGTGCGGCCGGTGTAGAGCACGTCGTCGATCAGCAGGATGTCGCGGCCGTTGACGTCGAAGGGCAGCGAGGTATGGTCGGCCCCACCTCGGATGGTCCCCAGGCCGCGCGCACCGAAGTCGTCGCGGTGCAGCACGCTGGAGATGGTGCCGGCGTCGGCCAGGCCCAGGTCGACGGCCAGGCGTTCGGCCAGCCAGGCGCCGCCGCTCCAGATGCCCACCAAGGCGGTGTCGGGCGTCAGCAGCCGCTGCACGCCTTTCTTGAGCTCGAGGTACAGGGCCTCGGCGTCGAGCAGCAATTCACTCATGGATGTTCTCGGAAGAATTGTTCAAGGATCAGGGCGGCGGCGGCGGCGTCCACATCGTGCGCACCTTCGGCCTCGGCTTCGACGCTGGTGTAGCGCTCGTCCACCTCGAAGACCGGCAGGTGGTAGCGCCCGGACAGGCGGCGGCCGAAGTTCTGCGCCTTGGCCGTCATCTCGTGCGGCGCGCCATCGGGGTGGCGGGGCACGCCGATGACGAGGGCATCGGGCTGCCAGGTCTTGATCAGGCTGGCGATGGCGTCGAAATCCCCGCCCTTGAGCGTGCCGCGCGGCTCGGCCGACCCGAGCAGGCGCGTGCCGCTGGCCACGCCGATGCGGCGCAGGCCAAAGTCAAAAGCAAGAAAGGACTGGAGGCGGGACGCGTCAGCCACGACGGCCATCACGCATGCCCCGCGTCGGAGCTCAGCATGCGCTGGTCCACGCCCAGCAGGGCCAGGGCCTTCTCGTAGCGCAGCTCCACGGGCGTGTCGAAGATGATTTCCGGCGTGGCGTCCACTGTCAGCCAGCCGTTGCGACCGATTTCCTCTTCGAGCTGGCCGGCAGCCCAGCCGCTGTAGCCCAGGGTGACGAGGATCTTGCGGGGACCGGCGCCGTTGGACAGGGCCTCCAGCACGTCGCGGCTGGTGGTCATCTCGAGGCCGCCGGGCACGGCCAGCGTCGCGTTGTAGTGGCCGCCCTCCTCGTCCAGCGGCTCATGCAGCACGAAACCGCGGTCGGTCTGCACCGGGCCGCCGTAGAAGACGGGGCTGTCAGCCAGGGGGTCGGCCGGCGGGCTGAGCTCGACCTTCTCGAACAAACTGCCCAGCGTCAGCGACGTCGGCTTGTTGACCACCAGGCCCAGGGCGCCGTTGTCGTTGTGCTCGCAGAGGTAGACCACCGTCCCCGCGAAAGCCTCGTCGGCCATGCCCGGCATGGCGATGAGGAACTGGTTGGTCAGGACGATCCGGTCGGCAGGCATGGAAGGCATTTTATTCTGTGCCCCATGACCATCCGAATCGACCGCGCTCTGGTCTGGTTTCGCCGCGATCTGCGCGTCGACGACCAGGCTGCCCTTTGCCGCGCGCTGAAGGCCGCCGACCAGGTGTTCTGCGCCTTCATCCTGGACCGCGACATCCTGGACGCCCTGCCCCGCGAGGACCGGCGCGTCGAGTTCATCCTGGGCGCCCTGCAGGTGCTGGACGAAGACCTGCGCAAGCTCGGCGGTGCCCTGATCGTGCGCCACGGCTTCGCCACCGACGAGATCCCGCGCCTGGCAGCCGAGCTGGGCGTGCAGGCCGTCTTCACCAACCATGACGACGAGCCGGCGGCGCTCAAGCGCGATGCGATGGTGGGCGAGCTGCTGAAAAGCTTCGACGTGGAGTTGCTCACCTTCAAGGACCACGTCATCTTCGAGCGACGCGAGGTCATGACGGCCGCGGGCGGGCCTTATGGCGTGTTCACGCCTTACAAGAACGCCTGGCTGAAGAAGGTCGACGAGTTCTACCTGAGCAGCTATCCGGTCGAGCGGCACGCGCATTCACTCGCCAAGACCAAGCTGGCCAAAGGTGTGCCCACACTGAAGGACTTCGGCTTCGAGCCCACCGACTTGATCGCCCATGTCGGCCAGGGCAGCCGGGGCGCGGCAAGCCTGCTGGACGACTTCCTGGACCGCATCGCCGACTACGACAGGAAGCGCGACTTTCCGGCCCAGAAAGGCCCGAGCTATCTGAGCGTGCATCTGCGCTTCGGCACCGTGTCCATCCGCCGCCTGGCGCGCATCGCCCACCAGTTGATGCAGGGCGGCGACCATGGCGCCGAGATCTGGCTGTCAGAGCTGATCTGGCGCGACTTCTACCACCAGGTCATGCACCACCACCCGCATGCGATGACGGCGGCCTTCCGGCCCGAATACGACGCCATCGCCTGGGACAGCGGCAAGCATGCGGACGCGCTCTTTGCCGCCTGGTGCGAAGGCCGCACCGGCTTTCCGCTGGTGGACGCCGCCATGCGCCAGCTCAACCAGACCGGCTATATGCACAACCGCCTGCGCATGGTGGTGGCCAGCTTCCTGAGCAAGGACCTCGGCCTGGACTGGCGGCGCGGTGAGGCCTATTTCGCCGAGAAGCTGCTGGACTACGACCTGGCCGCCAACAACGGCGGCTGGCAGTGGGCGAGCAGCAGCGGCTGCGATGCCCAGCCCTATTTCCGCATCTTCAACCCGACCAGCCAGAGCGAGAAGTTCGACGCCGAAGGCCGCTTCATTCGCCGCTACTGCCCGGAACTGGCGGAGCTGGATGCCAAGACCATCCACGCCCCCTGGGAGCGCGCGCCGCTGGCCATGGCGGGCGTGGACTACCCGCGCCCCATCGTCGACCACGCCATCGCGCGTGAACGCACGCTGGCCCGCTATGCCGTCGTCAAGACGCGCGCCCTGCCCGAGCCGGCTCAGAAATAGGTCAGCGTGACGTTGATGGTGTCGCTGTAGACGCCGGGGACGACGGTGATCTGTCGCCCGGGGATGCGGCCGTAGACGTAGAAATTCTGAGTCGGCGCCAGCCCCAGCACGTCCAGCGTGACGCCCGAGTTGATCAGCTGCGTGGCGCTGCTGCCGTCGCCCCAGACCGTGGTGTAGGACGGGTCGGTGTAGAGGTTGTAGGCCAGCGAGTTGCCGCCGCTCTTCATGGTCCGGTTGGCGTAGCTGCCGCTCGCGCCCGCGCTGATGGCGATGTTGAACGGAATCAGCAGGCCCACCACGCCGCCGCAGTCGACCTTGATGGAGCCGGTGGTGTCGGTATTGCCGAAAGCGAGCGGGCTGTAGTTGCCGAAGGCGACGTTGGTCGTTGCGAGCGTGCAGGTGCACACCGCCGGCAGGCACAGCGCGCGGGCCGGCGATGCGAAGGCGAAGTACAGGCACAGCAGGGCAAGCAATCGTCGCGTCATGGCATCACCGGCAAGTCTGAACGCCCAGCTCGGGCAGGTCGTCGCTACCCCGCGAGGGTGGCAGCTCGAATTCGATCTGGCAATGGCCGTCGGGCCACGTCGCCGTCACCTGGTTGCGGCCCTCGGCCAGGCCCGCCACATAGGTCCGCCCCTCCAGGCCGACCGGGAAGCTGCGCTTGCTGCCAGCGGTGCGCAGCTGGGTACCGGGCTGCAGCGGCGCGCCGACGGCATCGATCACGCGCAGGCTGGCCGAGCGGCCGCGCAGCACGGGGAACTCGATGCGCGCCGCACTGCGGGCAGACGGCGTCAGCAGGATGGACAACGCATCCAGCTCCGCGTCCATGGGCAGGTCCGCGGCATCGATGCCGACACGGTTGGGCTGGTAGCCGCGCAGGCCGGTGACGAAGGCCCGGCCCTGGGCATCGGTGCGGGCCACGATCTGGTTGTCCTGCGTGACGTGCACGCCGGGATGCCCGCCCACGTCGACGATGGCGATGCCGCCCTCGATGCGCCGGCTGGCGAAGAAGCTGCCGTCCACCCAGGCCAGGCCGCCCGACGCGCCGGCGCGGGTCTCGGTGTCGTGGCCGCGGCGCGCGACGCCACCCGTCAGTTGCGCATGCTCGGCCTGCCACTGCGCCTGCAGGGTCTGGTGGCCGCCATCTTCGACCGTCATCTGGTAGCCCAGGCCCGAGCCGAACGACGGGTTGCGCTGCAGCTGGGTCTGCACGAGCACCTGATCGCCCCCCGTGCCGCCGGACTGGCGTTGCACGCTGACGCCGGCACTGTGGCGGGCATCCAGGGCCCGGCTCCAGCTCAAGCCTATCGTGCGGCTGCCCCCCGGGCTCAGGTCCCGGAAGGCGACGAGGCCGACATAGCCCCAGTAGCCCAGGTCGCGGCTGAAGTTCAACTGCGCCAGCTTGGCCGGAAAGGCACCGCCGCGTTGCTGCGTGAAGCTGGCACCCAGCGAATTGCCCCGCCAGGAAGTCCCGAGCGCCGCGGTGAGCACCAGGCGCGGCGCGCCGCCCTGACTGGCGTCGGGCTGGCCCAGCTGGCTGAAGCGCACACTGGAGCGCCTGACCTGCAGGCTCCCGCTCCAGTTCTGCGCCTGCCGGTCCAGCGTGGCGCCCAGCATCCAGCCCTGGCCCGAGTCCCGCGAGCGGCTGGCCACGGCCGAGGCGCTGGCCGTGCCGAGAGCGGGCCACAGCATCCAGCCGGTGGCCCCCACCGCCTGCTGCCGGCCCGCGACCTCGGCGCGCAGTTCGCGGGTGAAGCGGTCAGTCACGCCGCGCCTCTCGGTCACCGTGGCCATGGCCTGGCCGTAGCGGTTGTTGGCCAGGCCGTAGTCCTCGCGCACCTTCCCGACTTCGACGCTGATGGCGCTCAAGCCCGGCTTGAGCAGCGACGGGCTCACGTAGTAGGGCGTGACGACAACCTGTTCGCGGCCCAGCAGGTCGCGCACGACAGTACGGATCTCGCCCTGGCCGGTGACCACTGGCAGCTCGGACAGGTCGAAGGGCCCGGCCTGCAGCCGGCTCTGCAGCCGCTGGCTGTTGTTGACGTAGACATCCAGCGTGGACGGCAGCGCCGCCTCGCCGCGCAAGGTCGGCAGCGGAAAGCTGAGGAAACCGGGTTGCAGGGAGAAATCGGTACCCCACTGCACGCCACCGAAGCGCAGCGCACGCCCCCAGGCGCCGGCCTGGTTGATGCTGTCGCCCACCCGCAGCCGCGCCAGCCGCGCGGGGTCATCGCGTTGCCAGCGCGTGTCCAGGCGGACGCTGCGGCCCTCGCTGCGCGCCAGGCTGGTGCTGCTGAAATCGCCCAGCGGGCTGAAGAGCCCCGCCTCCCACAGCGCGTCGGCGCTGCGGTGGCTGCCGGTGGCCGTCCGCCGCGCCTGCCATTCGGCGTCGTAGTTGATGAAAGGCGCCCAGACCGACGGCTGCGTCACGCGCGGCAGCGCCGGGCCCGTGTCGACGCTCTGGCCGACGAAGGCGGACGCCGGCGCGTCGATCTCCAGCGTCTGGGTGGCTTCGTCGATGTGCCAGCGCAGCGGGCCGGCAGCCGCCAGCAGCACATGCTGCTCGCCGTCGATGACGCGCGGCGGGCTGCCGGTGGGGATGCGCAGGTGCAGTTCGTCCCAGCTGGACTGCGGGATGGCCAGGCCCTCGCTCAGGCGCACGGCGCGCAGCATGCTGTCCTGCGGCACGCCATTCACCTTGAGCGCAAGCAACAGCGTCTCGCCCCAGTTTGGCTTGAACTCGGGGCGAGACGTCTGCGCGGTGGCCGCAGCGGTGAACAGCAACAACAGCAGCGCCAGCAACGCCGCCAGGCCACGTCCGGGATCAGGGCTTGCTCGCCCCGGCAACGTCATTCAATGCAACCATCTGCATGCCTTGATCGGTCTGCACCTGCATGGCCACGGCCGTGGCCGACGTGGCGGGCAGGCGGAACACGCGCTGCTCGCCGGGGAAGATGACCGAGGTGCTGCCCTTCTGGGTCACGGCCGCCAGCGCCTGGCCGCCTTCGCCGTGCAGGCGCAGCTCGCCCACCTTCAGGTGCACATTGCCGGTGTTGGCCACTTCGGCCAGCAGGTCGCCGTTCATGGCGCGGGTGACCTTCCACTGCTCGCTGCGGGAAACCTTGGCCGGGGCCACGTAGACGGGCACGCGCATGGTCACGAGCACGCGCACGCTGCCGGCCACGTTGATGGCGTCGGACGGACGCGGCATCGGCACTTCGCGCAGCACGATGCGGTAGGTGCCTTCCTGTGCCAGCTCCTGGTTGCGGCGCAGGCCCAGGCGCAGCACCTGGGTCTGGCCGGGCTGCACCGTGAAGACGGGCGGGTTGACGATCAGGTCGCTGGTGGGGCCATCGACGTCCAGACCGCCCACGCGATTCCAGGCAATGGCTTCGGCCTGCATCAGCACCGGCTCCTGGCCGTTGTTCATGACCTGCACGGTGGCGCGGTCGTTGCTGCGGTCCAGGCGGACATTGACCGGCATCAGCGTCACGTCCGCGGCCTGGGCGGCCAGCGGGAACAACATGAGCAGCGCCAGCAGTTGGAGGATGCGGGTCATGGCGGATCTCCTGAAGGTGACAGGCTAACGGATCAGTAGGTGACCGTCACGGTGACCGTGTCGGTATAGCTGCCCGGGATGACGTTGGCGAGCGACGGCAGGCGGCCGTAGATGGTCAGCGACTGGGCGCTGCCGGTGCCGGTGCCGCTGGACGTGCTGCTGCTGGCCGTGCCGTCGCCCCAGACGGTGGAGCGGCCCGAGTCCAGATAGAGCTGGTAGCCCAGCAGGTTGCTGCCGCTCTTCATCTTGCGGGCGCCGAAGTTGGAAGCACCCCCGGCGTTTGCACCGGCGTTCAGCGCCACGGCGTAGGGCGTGGTGTTGGTGCAGGTCACGCTCAGCGTGGAGGTGGCGTCCAGCGGCGTGGCGGTGGCCAGCGCATCGATGCTGCTGCCGAAGTTCAGCGACGTGCCCGAGACCTGGCAGGAGCTGACGACGGTGGCCTGCACCTGGAAGGTGTTGCCAGCACTGCCTGCCTGGGCCAGCGCGGGCAGCAGCAGGCTCAGCAGCAGGGGCAGGCATTGGCGGATCGTCAGGGTCTTCGCGGCGTTCATCGTGAGGTCTCCGGGCGATGTGTGGTTGATGTTCGGCTAGGGGCGGGTCGCTAACTTCTCAACAACCTGCCTTGTTCTCCATGGCCGCCATCTTCGGATGACCGGGGTTTTTCAGGCAGCGGGCAATGTCGGCAAGGAGGCGACGGGATCGCCGTGAGCCGGCGTAGGTGGATTGCCTACAAGGCCGGCAACTCGTGCGATATCTGGCAATCGGGAGCGTGGCAAGAGGCAGCTGCGTTAGGGATCAATAGCTGACCGTCACGGTGACGGTGTCGGTGTAGCTGCCGGGCACGACGTTGGCCAGCGACGGCAGACGGCCATAGATGGTCAGCGACTGGGTGCTGCCGGTGCCGGTGCCGCTGGACGTGCTGCTGCTGGCCGTGCCGTCGCCCCAGACGCTGGAGCGACCGCTGTCCAGGTAGAGCTGGTAGCCCAGCGTGTTGCTGCCGCTTTTCATCGCGCGGGCACCGAAGTTGGAGGCGCCGCCGGCGTTCGACCCGGCGTTCAGCGCCACGGTGTAGGGCGTCGTGTTGGTGCACACCACGCTGAGCGTTGACGTCGCATCCAGCGGCGTGGCGGTGGCCAGCGCGTCAATGCTGCTGCCGAAGTTCAGCGCCGTGCCGGCGACGGTACAGGAGCTGATGATGGTGGCCTGCACCGAGAAGGTGTTGCCGGTGGAGGCGGCCAGGGCCATCTGGGGCAACAGGACGGCGAGCAGCAGGGGCAGTTTCTTCATCATTTGTATCTCTCCCTCGATTGAAGACTCACATCGCGCCGAAAGCCGTGGCCTCGGCCAGCGTGAGCAGGGCGCGCGGCGCGATGGCGTCGGCGGGGAACAGGGCCATGCCGATCTCGATGTTGAGGACATGGCTGCGGCCAGCGTGGCTGAAGGGCTCGGCCAACAGCGTGGCCAGGCTGCGGGCATGGTTGGCGGCCTGCTCGGCGTGGTCCAGGCGGGTGCGCACGACGGCGAACTGGTCGGCCGAGCTGCGGGCGACGATGTCGGCTTCGCCGCTGGCTTCTCGCAGCCGCAGCGCGACCTGCCGGGCCAGGGCGCTGCCCACTTCCTCGGGCAGCTTGGCCAGGCCTGACAGGCGCAGCACATAGACGGCCAGGTCGACACCGTCGCGGGCCGCGTCGCGGGAAGCCTGGTCCAGGCGCTCGTGCAGGGCGACTTCGTTGAAGAGGCCGGTCAGGCCGTCGCGCAGCTGGGCGGCGGGCTTGTCGTCCAGGGTGGCGGGGCGGCTGGCGGCGAATTCGACGAGGTCGTCGAACAGCGTCTCCAGGCCGCTGGCCTTGTCGTAGAAGGCATCGGCGCCAGCGTCCAGGCAGGCGCGGCGGTAGGCGTCCACGTCCTGGGCCGTCAGCACGGCGATGCGGCCGTCGAAGCCGGCGCGGCGCAGCTGGGCAACCAGGCCCAGGCCGGAGCCGGTGGCCAGGGACAGGTCCAGCAGCACCACGTCGGGCTTGGTCCACTGGATCAGCGCCAGGGCCTGGCGTTCGCCGGCGGCCTCGCCGACGACGCGCATGCCGGGCATGGACTCCAGGCGGCGCACCAGCAGGCGGCGGATGGAGGCGGAGTCTTCGACGAGGAATATGTTCATGGACGCAATCCTCGTCCTGCGTCCGTTTTGCCAACAGCGGGGGATGCCGGCAGGGTGGCAGCGAAGTTGCCGCGACGTCGTGTAGGCAGATTCCCTACACGCCCACATAACGCGTTAGAGCTCAGTCAACCCGTGCTGCACGCAGTACTTGGTCAGCTCGGTGTTGTTGGCCCAGCCGGCCTTTTCCAGGATGCGGGCCCGGTAGCTGCCCACGGTCTTGACGGACAGGTGCATGGTGTCGGCGATCTGCGCCGGCGTCTTGCCCGCGGCGATGAGCAGCATCACGCGGTGCTCCTGGGTCGACAGCTGCTCGTGCGGCAGCGCATTGGGGGCCTTGCCGCTGAGCAGTCCCAGCAGATGGTCGGCCATGGCGGAGGTGACATAGCGCCCGCCCTCGGAGAGGCGGCGCAGCGCCACACGCAGCTCTTCCGGCGCACGGTCCTTGGGCAGATAGCCCGAGACGCCCATCTGCAGCAGCCGCGCGGCGTAGGCCGCCTCTGCATTCAGGCTGAGCACAAGCAGGGGCACGCCCGGCAGCGCCCGCAGCAGACGGCTGGCGCCCTCGGTGCCCTGGGAGTCCGGCAGGGACAGGTCCAGTGTGATGAGGTCGGGCCGTGCAGCGGCGATGCGCGTCAAAGCGTCGGCGATGGTCGGCGCCTCGTCGATCTGGGCATCCGGCCATTCCTGCAACACCAGCTGGGTGATGCCCATGCGCATCAATGGGTGGTCGTCGACGATCAGCAGTCTCACAGCCAGGCCTCCTCTTTCTGTTTTGTTGCCGCCGGCAGCGGTGCCTCCAACGGCAGCCAGACCCGCACGCAGGTGCCGGCGCCGGGTGCGGGTCCGAAATCGAAGCTGCCGCCGGCCAGCTCGGCGCGCTCGCGCATATTGCGCAGACCCGAGGCATCGGGCCGCGTGCCGCCAGGGCCCTTGCCGTCATCGATGACCTCGAGCTGGTAGCCATCGCGCGCAGCGCCGGTCAGGGGGCAGCCCACCACGCGCAGGCTGCGCGCCTGGGCGTGGCGCAGCACATTGGTGCAGGCCTCCTGCACGATGCGGAACAGTGGGCTGGCCTGCTCGGGTGGCAGCAGCCCGGCGTCGCCCAGCTCGAGCGCTGTCGCGAGACCGGACTGGCGCCCCAGCGTCTGCAGATAGTGCCCGAGGGCCGCCTCCAGGCCGAGCTCGTCCAGCAGCGGCGGGCGCAGCTCGGCCGAGATGTGGCGGGCCGCCCGGATGGCCTCCTCGGCCATGACCTGCAGCTCGTCCACCAGCGGCTCGCTGCGCGGCGCGAGCCTGGCGCGCAACGACAGCGTCAGCATCTTGATCGCGGTGCCGACCTGGCCGACCTGATCATGCACCTCGCGGGCGAGGCGGCGGCGCTCGGCCTCGATGCTGCGGTCCATCTCGACGGCAAAGCTGCGGATGCGCGCCAGCGCCTGGCTCAGGGCTTCGGTGCGCTGGGCCACCTGGCGCTCCAGGCCCGTGTTGGCATCGCGCAGCGCAGCCTCGGCCACGTCGCGCAGCCGGCGCTCCCTCAGCAGCAATGCCGCGGCCACCGCCAGGGTGACGAGGCCGCCGCCGGGCAGCAGGCGCGTCAGGCGCGTGGTGCGCTGGCTGACCACCTGGGTGGCCTCATCGGCCGTCGTGACGCGGCGTTGCTGCTCGCGCGCCAGTTGCTCGATCTGGAACCGGAGCTCGTCCATCACGCGCTTGCCGTCCACGTAGGCAGCGAGGTCGTTGCGCATGGCCGCCCCCTCAGCGAGGCGGCGGGCGATGGTCTGCTTGGCCTGGCCCAGCCTCTCGTCGATCAGGGCGTCGAGCCGGGACATCGATGTCTCGCTGCCGCCCTGGCGCGCCAGCTGCTGACGCAGGCCGACCCGCACGTCGGCGAGTTCGTTGAGCGCGTCTTCATAGGGGCGCAGGAAGGGCTGCTGGCCGGTGATGATGAAGCCGCGCTGGCCGGTCTCGACGTCGATCAGCAGCATCAGCAGGCGCTGCAGCTCGGTCTGCGTGCGCAAGGCCTGGCTGCGTTCGGCATCGCGCTCCAGCAGCTCCGCGAGGCTGTGCGAGGCGCCCACGGCCGTGCCGACGAAGGCCAGGAAGGCCGCGACCAGTAGGCTCAACGGAAGCCAGGAATAACGCATGCGTGCCTTGCAGCGGTGCCACAACATGTGGGTCTGCCGACAGCGCCTGCGTTGACGCCACGGAATCGAAACGACCAGAGCCCACGCCTACCTGCATTGGGCTGCCACGGCGTCTTGATGCGCCGGTTGGGGCAACGGCCCTAGGCTATGGCGATGCCTGAAAAAAATCAAGCCGCAGTTATGCGGTTGACTAACCCGTTAGAGCGCGGTCAGAACAGCTCGATGTCGCTGAGCTGGGTGGCTTCCTGGATCACGCCGCTGGCCACCAGGGCCGCATAGTTGTGAACCTGGTTCCGGCCATGGCCCTTGGCGTGATAGACGGCCTTGTCGGCGCGCTCGAAGGCGGCGGCCGGGGCGTCGCCGGCCCGCACCTCGGTGAAGCCGATGCTGACGGTGATGCGGCCCACCTGGGGGAAGGCATAACGCTCAGTGTTCACGCGCAGCCGCTCGAAGGCCTCGCCGGCGTGAATTTCTTCGTCGCAGCGCATCAGCACCACGAATTCCTCACCGCCGAAGCGATAAAGCAGGTCATGAAAACGGAAGGAACCGCGCATCAGCCGCGACAGCAGCAGCAACACTTCGTCACCGATCAGGTGGCCAAAGCGGTCGTTGACGGACTTGAAGTGGTCGATGTCGATGACGCCGAGCACATAGTGCGGCACCGCGGCCTCGTGGCGGCGGTCCTCGCCGCCGTGCGCCGCGGGAGCCGCCTTGGCCGGAATGTCGGAGAGCACCTTCAGGAAGCTCTCGTCGAAGGTCTTGCGGTTCAGCAGGCCGGTCAGGGTGTCGCGCTCGGAGTAGTCCAGCAGGCCCTGGAAGTTGTGATAGATCCGCAGCACGCTGCTGACCATCCGCTGCGAACCGGCACCCAGGCGCCGCGTCGACAGGATCTCGATGACGCCGATGACGTCGCGATCCGTCGCAATCGGGAAGAGGTAGAGCCACTTGCCGCCGTCGACCACCTGCGTGACGCTGCGGCTGCGCATGGCCTCCAGGCGCAGCGGATGGTCGGCCGCGGGCGGCAGCGCCTCGGGCTTGGCCCAAAGGGGGTCGGCCGAGGCGACGGCATCGCCCGCACGCAGGTGGGCCCGCGTCAGCCAGCGTTCCTTGCCCGGCTCGCCCACCAATCGGTAGATGGCGGCCGACTCGGGCTCGAGCAGGTCGCGCAGCGCCATGACGAGCGTGACGTCCATGACGTCACGGTCACGGAAGCCCGTCAGCTCGGCAAGGTGGTCGACAACCTGGGACATGGTGATGCGTTGCTCAGGCCGCCATGGCCTGCCGGGTGAACTGCTGGATCAAGCCCAACAGGTATTCCTCATCGTAAGGCTTGCCGAGGTAGTGATCGACCCCCAGCTGCGCCGCGTAGTCGCGGTGCTTCTGGGCAATACGCGAGGTGATCATGATGACCGGCAGGCTGGCCAGGCGCGAGTCGGCGCGCATGTTGCGCACCAGGTCGAAGCCGTCCATGCGAGGCATTTCAATGTCGGACAGCACCACTGACGGCAGTTCGTCGGCGGACAGCTTCTCCATCGCATCCAGGCCGTCCTTGGCCAGCATGACGCGCAGGCCGACGCGCTCCAGGAAGCGCTGCGTCACGCGACGCACCGTCAGCGAGTCGTCGACGACCAGCACCAGCGGTGCCTGCGTGACGGTCTCGACCACGGACACGACCTGCTGCGTCGGCACCTCACCCTGCGCGATGGCGTGCGCTGCCGCCAGGCGGGCCTGGGCGTCCAGACCGTACCAGTCGGCCAGGGCCACGACGTTGTAGATCAGCGCCACTTCGCCCGAAGCCAGCAGGCTGATGCCCGCCAGGCCCGGCACGCGGTTGAGCTGCGAGCCGAGGTTCTTGACCACGACTTCCTGGTTGCCGATCACTTCGTCGACGTGCAGGGCCAGGGCGCCCTGGGCGCTGCGCACCAGCACGACGTGGGTGTGGCGACCGTGGACGTGGCCGCGGCCGGCGTGGCCGAGCAGGCCGCCCAGCCAATAGAACGGCATCTCGGCACCGCCATGGTTGAGCTTGCCGGTCGCGTAGGCGGCCTCGACCGCATCGACCGGCACGCGCTGCACCGAGGCCATCAGCGCCGCGGGCACAGCGATGACCTGGTCGGCGCTGCGCAGCAGCACGACCTGGGTCAGCGCGGTGGTCAGCGGCAGGCGCAGCAGGAAGCTGGTGCCCTGGCCGCTGGTCGACGTGGTCTCGATGGTGCCGCCCAGCGTACCGACTTCGGCGCGCACGACGTCCATGCCGATGCCACGCCCGCTGAGCTCGGTGATCTGGCTGGCCGTCGAAAAGCCCGGCGCGAAGATCAGGCGCTTGAGCTGGGCGTCATCGGGTTCGGCATCGGCCGAGATGAGGCCCAGCTGCAGGCCACGCTCGCGGATGCGGGCCAGGTTCAGGCCGGCGCCGTTGTCCGAGAAGTTCAGCAGCACTTCGTTGCCGTGCTGGCTGACCTCGATGCGCAGCGTGCCGACCGGATCCTTGCCGGCTGCCGTGCGCACCTCGGGCATCTCGATGCCGTGGGCGACGCTGTTGCGCAGCAAATGCTCGAAGGCGCCCGCGGTACGTTCCAGCACCGAGCGGTCCAGCTCGGTCTGGCCGCCGACGATCTCGAGCTTGACCTGCTTGTTGCTGTCCCGTGCAGCCTGGCGGACGACGCGGTGCATGCGCTCGCCGATGGAGTCGAAATCGACGAGGCGGGGGCGCAGCAGGTCGTCCTGCAGCTCACGCGTCAGTCGCGACTGGGCGGCGAGTTCGTCTTCACCGGTCTGGACGTTGCGGCCCAGGGAGCGCTGCAGGGTGGCCACGTCGCCGACAGACTCGGCCAGCATGCGGGTCAGTTCCTGGAAGCGGGTGTAGCGGTCGAATTCCAGCGGGTCGAACTCACGGCCGCCCTGCTGTGCCATCTCCTGCTGGATGTGCATCTGGGCTTCGGCCTGCAGCTCCAGCTCGCGCAACTGGGCGCGGATGCGGTCCAGGTTGTCGTCCAGGTCGTGCAGGGCACCCTTCATCTGCACCAGCTCGGACTCCATCCGCGCACGGCGGATGCTGACCTCGCCGGCCTGGGTGGCCATGCGTTCCAGCAAGCTGCCGCGCACGCGGACCAGGGCCTGGCCGATGGCGAGGTTGTCGCTGCCTGCGGCGATTTCGGCGGTGTCGGTGAAGCGGCTCCAGTCGATTTCGCGGACCGGCTCGACCGGCCTGTCGACGGCGATCGGCGCGACCGGGCGCACATCGGCTTCGGCGATCTCCGCCAGCGGGCGTTCGACAGCCGGTGCAGGCGCTTCGACAACCAGCTGCGGCCTGGCGGCGGGCGCGGGCGGCGGCGGTGCGATGACGGCCGGCGCGGCCGGCATGGCCGCGGCGGAAGCCAGCTTGCGGCCGAGTTCCTCGAAGGCGTGCTCGAGGGCATCACCCTCGTGCTGCAGGGCCTGGACCTGGCCATGGCTGGCACTGCCGGCACGCAGCAGGTCCTCGATGGCGGATTCCAGATGGTGGGCCTGCTCGCCCAGGCGCATGGCGCCGGCGAGGCGGGCGCCGCCCTTGAACGTGTGCAGGGCGCGCATGCAGGCGTCGGAGCGGCCCAGCTCGCCAGGATGGGCGAGCCAGTCGCGCAGGGCGCCGTGCAGTTGCTCCAGCAGGTCGCGGCCTTCCTCTTCGAAGATCGGATAGAGGTCGGGCTCGATGTGATCGGGCAGGCCCGGCTCGGGCTCGGCCTCGTCGGCCGTCGGGACCGGCAGGTCCGCCGCCACCGTTTCGACCACAGCCTCCGGTTCCGGCACGGGTTCCGGTTCCGGCACAGGCTCGGGCTCGGGCTCGGGCACCTCTTCGGCGACCGGCTCGATGACCGATTCGGCAACGGCTTCCTCGACATGCTCGGCCACCGGTTCGGCTTCGGCGACAGCCTCCGCTTCGGCGACCGGCTCGGGCAGCTCTGCCGCCACGGTTTCCACGACCGGCTCGGCCACGGGCTCGACAGCCGGCTCGGCCATGGGCTCGATCACTTCGGCCGCTTCCGCGACTTCGGGCACCTCGACGACTTCGGGCTCCGGCAGGGCCGCAGCGACGGTCGTCAGGTCGCCGGCGACGGTCTCGTCCAGCGCATGCAGGGGCAGCGGATCCAGAGGTGCCGCCGCCGTGAAGGGCTCTTCCTGCGGCTCGTAGGCGTGCAGTTGGGCGAGGACCTCGGGGTCGTTGGGCTTCAGGAAGCCGGCGGCGAACTGGTGCAGCAGGCGGCGGATGTCTTCGGCAGCGCGCACGAAGAGCTCGGCGTCCTCGGGCTCATAGCGCATGGCGCGCTGGCCACGCCCCAGGGCGTGCTCAAGTTCGCGAGCCAGGGCCGAAAGATCCTCGTAGCCCACGGTGGCCGCATTGCCGGCCAGGGCATGGGCCTGGACCTCGCAGCTCTGCGGCACCGGCGGGCTGAGCTCGACCGCCCATTCGGCCAGGCCGACGGACAGCTTGCGCGATAGCTCGTCGGCTTCGTTGAGGAAGATGTTGAACAGCGCGATGCTGATGCGCAGCGAGCCGATGACCTTGAAGCCCTCGTCCGGATCGATGGATTCGGGTTCCGGCTCGGGTTCGGCCGGAGCGACGAGGCTGAGGGCCGGCGCGGCCGGCACTTCTTCTTCGTCGGCCTCGAGCAGCCGGGCCATGGCCAGCGTGGTTTCCTCCGGGCGGACCGGCGGCTCGCCCACGGGCTCGGCAGCCACGACCGGCTCGGGTTCGTCCAGGTCCAGCGAGACGGCGAAGTTGGCCAGGGTCGGCTCTTCGTCGGGCATGAGCGGCAGCGGCAGCGGCTCGGTCGGCGCGTGGGAACCGAAGTCGCTGACCGGTTCGTCGGCGGGTGGCACCTCGGTCGGCGCGAAATCGATGGCGACATCAGGCAGGGCCAGGGCGGCTTCGGCCTCGAGCTGAGCCTCGTCGGCCGGTGCGTTGAGGTCGAGGACGAAGTCCGGCGCCAGCGGCGGCGCTTCTTCCATCTCGACCGGCAGCGCGGCGACGATGGGCTCGGCAGCCGGCTCGGCCAGAGCCTCGGGGCCGCCATCGACAGCGGCGACTTCCACCGGCATCTCGACGGCTTCGACGACCTCCGCCGCGATCGGCAAGTACTGGCCGTGCAGGCGCAGCGCATCGGCACTGTGGCGCACCGGGTCGGGCAGGCTTTGGCCCGGCTCGTTGCCGGCGATCTGTTCGCGCCAATGGGCGAAGTAGTCCAGGGCCTCGCCGGTGAAGCCCAGCAGGGCCGCGTCGGCCTGAGGCGTGGCTTCGGCCAGGCGGGCGTTGTAGAGCTGTTCGCAGGCCCAGGCGCCTTCGCCGAAAGCATCCAGGCCCACCATGCGGGCACTGCCCTTCAGCGTGTGGAAGGCGCGGCGCACGACGGTCAGTTGGCCGTGATCGGCCGGGGCTTCGCGCAGTTCGTCCAGCGCTGCGCGGGCGTTGCCGATGACCTCGTCGGCTTCCTCGAGGAAGATCTCGCGCATTTCCGGGTCGTCGGCGACGCTGGGCGCGGGAGCAGGCGCGGGCGGCGGCGGGGCGACAACGGGTGCGGGAGCCGGCGCGGGCTCGGCCACGGGCTGGGACAGGTCGACGTCGGGAAGGCTGAGGTCGGGCAGGTCCAGGCTGGCGAAGTCGACGCGCAGCGGCTGGGTGGCCTCGTAGGAGACGGCCGGGGCGGCAGCCTCGGGCAGCTCGGGTTCCAGGTCGACGTGGAAGCCGCTGGCCTCGAAGCTGGGCAGCTCGACGGCGCCTTCGCGGCGGCCCATGACGGCGTCCAGGCGGCCGTTGGCATCGTCGAACTGGAACATGCGCTTGGCCAGGGCCGGCTGCACGCTCAGCATGTCGATCAGGAAGCCGAGGGCACCCAAGTTGTTGGCCAGGCGCTCGAAGACATCGCGCGCACCGGGGCGGTTGAAGTCGATCTCGGTGTTGGCGAGGCCGTCGACCTCGTCGCGCATGCGGACCGTGGCCTGGGCGGCCTGATCCAGGCCCAGCACGCTGAGCACGCCGCGCATGGCCTGCAACTGGCCGGGCACCGGGATCAGCAGCGCGCGCTGGGTGGGGTCGCGGAAATACTCGTCGCACTGCTTCTCGACTTCCGAGAGGCTGGCGCGCAATTCATGGACGACGCTGCCCAGGGTCTGGCGGTCGGAAACCCGGCGGTACAGGTCCTCCATCCAGTCTTCCAGCGGCTCGGGTGTCTGGCCGTGGGCGACGGCCTCGACACGGCGGGCCAGGCGGCGCACACGGTCGGCCTGCTCGGGCTGGTCGAAGGCGGCGTCTTCCAGCGCGGCTTCGACATAGAGCAGGCTGGTGGCGACTTCCATCGCCAGGGCCGGCGGCGGCGTGCTGCGCGAGCGCAGCGTCGCGACGACGGCGCGCTGCAGAGTCTGGGCCAGCACCTCGCCGCTCGGGAACAGGCGGGTCAGAGATTCGGCGAGGGCGGCAAACTGCTCGTCCAGGCCGGCCAGGCGATGCTGGTCGCCCTCGGCGGCGCTGGACCAGCTTTCCTTGGCGGCCATGACGCGGCGCTTGGCCTGGGCCACCCAGGCGGGGTCGATGCGGCCGAGGCTGGCGTCTTCGTAGTCGCCGGCATGCTCGTCGGTCAGGCGGTAGGCCTCGTGGACCGCCGTCAGGCGCGGGCCGGCGCCCTGGGTGACGCGGGCCTGGGCGCAGAAGAACAGCAGGTCCTGGGCCAGACGGTCACGCGCCGGGTCGGCCCCGGCGTCGCCGTGGCCGACGATGCGCAGTTCGTGCAGCAGCTTGGAGCCCAGGCGCTTGGTGTAGGCGTCGGTGGGGACCAGCTTGAGGGCCTGGCCCTCGAAAACGGCGGCGGCGAGCTGCCACAGCGTGCGCGTGGTGCCGGCGGGCAGGCCCGCAGCCAGGCCGGCGCACAGGCCGGACAGGTTGGCCGCATGGGCGGAGCTGGGCTCGCGCATGTGGCGCAGCAGCGCGGATTCGAAGGGCGCACGCACGGCTTCGGGCGAACGCGGCGACACGGCGGCCTCCGGCGCGATGCTGCGCCAGGACCAGTCGTACTGCCAGAGGTCGGCCGGGTGGATGCGCTCCGTGCCGTTGAGCTGCTGCAGCGCGCGATAGCCCGGGTAGAGGGCCAACGAAGAGGTCTTGTTGCCAGCCAGCAGGCGGGCGACATAGGCCAGCAGCGCGAAGTCGGCACGCTCGATGGTGTCGACGGTGGTGGCTTCGACCTCCAGCGGCTTCTCGGCCAGGCGGGCCACGGCGGCCTCGGCGGCACGCAGCACGCTGGCACCGGCCGGCAGGCCGACCAGCGACAGCACACCGCTGACCTGGTGCAGCTGGGCGGCAGCCTGCTGCAGCGGCACGCTGGGCTGGCTGTCAGCGCCAAAGGCGGACAGGCGGTTGTCGCCGCCTTCGCGCACATGGCGGCGCAGGGTCTTGTGCACCGTCTCCAGGGAGCGGCGCAATTCCTCCTGAACCCACGCCAGTGGGCTGAGGTCGGCCGGGAGTTCGGAGTCTCGCAGGGAGCTGTCCATGCGTGGGCTTTCTCGCTCGGTGCGGGGGTCGGTCAAGCGACCTTGAATCGGGACACGGACGTGCGCAGGGCTTCGGCAGAGCGCGACAGCTCATGCACCATCTGGGCGGTAGAGCGCGTGCCCTCCGACGTCTGCTCGGTCACCGCGAAGATGTGCTGGATGTTGGAGGCCACCTCGTTGGCGTGCTCCGCTTCCTGCTGCGCCTGGGTCGAGATCTGTCCGATCAGGCTGTCCAGCTGGCGCGACACGCTGTCGATGTCTTCCAGGGCCTTGCCGGCCGCGTCAGACAGCTGCGTACCCTCCACCACACCGCGCGTCGAGCGCTCCATGGCGGCCACAGCGTCGTGGGTGTCGGTCTGAATGGTCTTCACCAGGGCGGCGATTCGACGCGTCGCGTCGCCGGAGCGTTCAGCCAGTCGCTGCACTTCTTCCGCAACCACCGAGAAGCCGCGACCGGCTTCACCGGCAGACGCGGCCTGAATGGCGGCGTTCAGGGCCAGCACGTTCGTCTGTTCCGTAATGTCCGAGATCAGCTCCGTGATCTCGCCAATTTCCTGAGACGACTCGCCCAGTCGCTTGATGCGCTTGGAGGTCTCCTGGATGGAGTCACGGATGGTGTTCATACCGGCGATGTTGTTCTGCATCGCGGAGAGGCCTTGCTCAGCGGCCTGACGGCTTTGACGCGCCACGTCGGCCGTCGTCTGCGCCTGCGCGGACACCTCGGTGATTCGACCGGCCATGCCGAGCACGGCCTCGCCGGTGGCGCGGATCTCGTGCAGCTGTTCCTTGGAAGCGGCCAGCAGGTCGGTGGACGTCTGGTCCACCGCGCCGGTCGTGTCCGTCACGCGGGCCGCCGTGGCCTGCACCTGGCCGACCAGGTTGCGCAGCTCTTCCACCGTGTAGTTCACGGAGTCGGCGATCGCGCCGGTGATGTCTTCCGTCACCGTGGCTTGCTGCGTCAGGTCACCTTCAGCGACGCTGGCCAGTTCGTTCATCAAACGCAGAATGGCGGCCTGGTTGGCGTCGTTGACGCGCTTGGCTTCCTGCTCCTGGGCTTCGGCTTCGCGCTTCTGGGCTTCGGCGATCTCGGCACGACCGGCCTGGTCGGCCAGGTACAGGCGCAGGAAACCGACGGCGCCAACGATCAGGGCGGCCAGCGACAGCACCAGCAGGATGATCAGGCCGGCACCGGCACCACCGGACTTCTCCAGCTCGGCAGCGGCCTGCTCCAGGCCTTTGCGCAGCGGTTCGGAGTCGTTCAGGATGGCGGTCTGCGCTTCACGAGCGGACACCAGGCCCTGCAGGTTGCCCAGAATGGCGGAGGCTTGCGTGCGGGTCTGCTCGTACTGCTTGAGCAGGGTCTGCAGGCGTTCCTTCAGCTGCGGGTCACGGGCGGCGCTCAGACGCAGCTCGGGGCTGCCGCTGATCAGGGCTTCGGTGATGAGCTTGAAGGAGTTCAAGTCCTTGCCCAGCAGGAACACGGCTTCGGGGCTCACGCCTTCCTGCGTCAGGAATTCGTTGGCGCTCTTGCCGATACGCTGGGTCAGCATCACGAGTTGACCGACCGCGGAGACTTCACCCGCCGACGAACCGATCTGCAGCGCTTGAGACGACACCGCCTCGGCGCTTTCCAGCAGGTCGCTGGACTGGCGGTTGATGGCGCGCAGGGCCTGACCCACCTGAGTCAGGATCTTTTCCTGGCCCTGCACGACCTTGCCGTTCTTCTCGGCGCGCTCGACCAGGGGCTTGAGGGTGTCCAGCGTCGGCTGCACGGCGTCCGGCGCCTTGGCCAGGTCGCCCTCACCGGTACGCAGGTTGTTGACGACGCCGCTCAGCGTGCTGACCGACTCGCGCAGTTCGGCGAAGGCGGCAGGGTTGCCCACCAGGGCCGCCGACACCGACTTGGCCATACGCTGCGAGTGCATCAGCGCCTGACCGGAAGCGCGCACCTGGGCGGCGCTGCGGTTGGAGCTGGCAAGCACCAGGGACACCGAGACCGCCGTACCGACCAGGCCGAGGGCGACCAGGCCCGTCAGCACGCGCTGGCGGTGGCGGCCGAACAGATCGTTCAGCTTCTCGGCGCCGGTGGCCGCCTGAGGCGTCGGCAGCGAGGTCGGGTCGGCCGCCTGCGTCGTCGGCGCGAAGCTCATCGTGCTGCTGGGCGGAAACTCGCTGTTCGGGCCCGGCTCCGTTGGCACGGCCTGCGAAATGATGGAGGGCGCCTCCGTACGCGGATAGATCTGCGTCGGCAGCTCCACACCGGCGAGCGTGGAATCGGCATTGCGGGTGGCGTCGAAGCCCGCGCTCGCGCGCGAATCGATGGTCGTGTCTGCAGCCTCCGGCGGCGGCGGCAGCAGTTCATCGGCTTCGGACTTTCCCCTGATTTTGTCCAGCAGGCTCATCTCACCCTCGTCCTTCAGTGTTTGTGATGTCCGCGTTTGGTAGCGGCTCGGAGCTCGAAAGCTTGGAAATGGAATGCGTCGTGCATCACGCGACGATGTGCAGGAAATTCTCCTGCCGCGACAGCGCCTCGAGATTGATTTCTTGCCAACTACGACCGGCTTCGTCGCGCCGCAACGCGCCGGCGAACCGCGGCAGCGGTCCGGCGGGCTGCTGCGCGGCCAGCGGCAGCTGCTCGTCGCTGCGCAGGCCGGCCAGCCGGTCCACGAGCAACGCGCAGTTCAGATTGAGGTCGCTGCCCAGCGACACCAGGCGGCTGTTCGCCGCCACGGCGCGCCCGGGCGCGGGATCGCGCAGGCCGAGATACACGGCCAGGTCGACGACGGTGAACAGGCCGCCGCGCAGGTTGGCCACACCGGCCAGCCAGGGCTTGGCATAGGGCACGGGCTTGATGGGCACCGGCGCGAAGATTTCACTCGCCTGCTTCAGCGAGAACAGCAGGCCTGCGCCGGCGCATTCGACGGCCAGCCAGTTCGCGATGAGCGTCTGCTCACGCGCCGCCTGCATGCGCTCGGCCAGGCGCTGCTGGAGCTCACGGAGTGCCGTCTTGTTCGCCATGCGCTTGTCGCTTTCAGCCGAGGGCTTTGATCTTGGCCAGCAGTTCTTCGGGCTTCACGGGCTTGACGACATAGTCGCTGGCGCCCTGGCGCATGCCCCAGACCTTGTCGGTCTCCTGGCCCTTGCTCGTGCACATGATGATGGGAATGCCGAGATAGCGCTCGTCGCGCGTGATCGCACGGGTCAGCTGGAAGCCGTTCTGGCCGGGCATGACGACGTCCATCAGGATCAGGTCGGGCTTGCCTTCGGCCAGGCGCTTCATGGCCTCTTCGGCGTTCTCGGCCGTGCGGACATTGAAGCCGCGCTTGACCAGCATCTCCGACAGTGCGTGGAGCTCGGTCTTGGAATCATCAACCAGCAGGATGTTCTGAATGCTCATGGCAGTTCTCTCTCAAATGGCGCTTCTCAGGGGCGGTGCTGGAGCACCGCCTGAAGCAGCTGGTCCTTGGTGAAAGGCTTGGTCAGGTAGTCCTGCGACCCCACCATGCGCCCGCGGGCCTTGTCGAAAAGGCCGTCCTTGGACGACAGCATGATCACCGGCACTCCCGAAAACTGCGGGTTGCGCTTGATGATGGCGCAGGTCTGGTAACCGTCCAGGCGCGGCATCAGGATGTCGCAGAACACGAGATCCGGATGAAAGTCGCCCAGCTTCGCCAGCGCGTCAAAGCCATCCTCGGCGAGGGCCACGGTATGACCGCCCTGCTTCAGGAAGATCTCCGCACTGCGGCGGATGGTGTTGCTGTCGTCGATGACCAGGATGCGGGTGGGTCCTGCACCGGAAACTTGCTCGTTCAAACGTCGTCTCCTCGGAACTTCAGCTCGGGGCCGGGCACTGTAGGCCCTCTGCGAGCCCTTTCAGGCTTGTGAGGCCGAGTCGTCAGATGCGCACCATCTCAAAATCCTCTTTGCGCGCACCGCAATCGGGACAGGTCCAGTTCATGTCCACATCGGCCCAGGCTGTGCCGGGCGCAATGCCATGCTCAGGATCGCCTGTCGCTTCGTCATAGATCCATCCACAGATCAGGCACATCCAGGTACTGGGTTCGCTCACGGTGCTTATAGAGTTTGCTCACTACAATCGAATCATTCTAGCCAGGGCCCGAGAGCGCAATGCTGAGGGCAAACGCCTGTGCCCCGGGCCTCAGAAGCGCGCTTTTAGCGGCAGACTCCACGCTTTGCGGCACCAATTGACCGCATCCGCCACGACTTCCCCATGAGCCCAACACCCCTTCCCACCGACGCCGAGGTCGATGAACCCCAGGACGAGCAGGAAAGCCCGCCTCCGGCCTGCGTGCTCAGTTTCAATGGCAGCGACGCCTCCGGCGCCGGCGGCCTGGCTGGCGACGTGGCCACCATTGCCGCCATGGGCGCGCACTGCCTGCCGGTCGTCACCTCCGTTGTGCTGCGCGACACGGCGGAGGTCTTCGAGCATGAAAACCTCGATCCCGACACCGTGGCCGAGCAGGCCCGCCACATCCTGGAAGATGTGCCCATCACGGCCTGGAAGGTCGGCTTCCTCGGCAATGCCGAGGCCGTCGCCGCCGTCGCCGAGGTGCTGAGCGACTACCCGGACGTGCCGCTGGTGACCTATCTGCCTTCGGTCGCCTGGATCGACGAGGACGAGCAGCAGCAATACCTGGACGCGGTGCGCGAGCTGGTGCTGCCGCAGACGGCGGTCCTGGTGGGCAACCACAAGACCATGACCGACTTCCTGCTGCCCGACTGGGACAACGAGCGTGCGCCGTCGGCCCGCGAGCTGGCCGTGGCGGCAGCCCAGGCCGGCGCCCAGCACGTGCTGGTGACCGGCATCCAGTTGCCCAACCAGTTCGTGGACAACGTGCTGGCCAATGCCCAGGGCCCCATCACCGGCGAGAAGTTCGAGCGTTTCGAAACCTCCTTCGTCGGCTCGGGCGACACCTTGTCGGCAGCCCTGGCCGCCCTGCTGTCGGTGGGCGCCGAGTTGCACTCGGCCGTCAGCGAGGCCCTGTCCTTCCTGGACCAGTCGCTGGACGCGGGCTTTCGCCCCGGCATGGGCAATGTCATCCCTGACCGCTTCTTCTGGGCCCTGCCCGCCGCGGACGAGGAAGGCGGCGAGCCGCCCGACTTCGAGCCCGATCCCGAACCCGAGCAGGCGCCCAAGACGCCGCGTCGGATGCACTGATTTCCTGATTTCCCTGTCATGGCTAGCAATTACCAGCTCTTCGAGCGCGCGGCGCGCGTCATCCCCGGCGGCGTGAACTCGCCCGTGCGCGCCTTCCGCGCCGTCGGCGGCACGCCGCGCTTCATCGCCCGCGGCGAAGGCGCCTATATCTTCGATGCCGAAGGCAAGCGCTACGTCGACTACATCGGCTCCTGGGGCCCGATGATCCTGGGCCACGGCCACCCGGCCGTCTTGGAAGCCGTGACGAAGGCAGCCGCGGAAGGCTTCTCCTTCGGCGCGCCGACCGAGCGCGAGATCGAGCTGGCCGAGGAGATCCTCAAGCTCGTGCCCGGCATGGACCAGGTGCGCCTGGTCAGCTCCGGCACCGAGGCCACCATGAGCGCCATCCGCCTGGCGCGGGGCGCCACCGGCCGGGCCAAGTTCATCAAGTTCGAGGGCTGTTACCACGGCCACACCGACGCCCTGCTGGTCAAGGCCGGCTCCGGCCTGGCCACCTTCGGCCACCCCACCAGCGCCGGCGTCACGCCGGGCGCCGCAGCCGACACCGTCGTGCTGGAATACAACAACGTCGAGCAGCTCGAGGCCGCCTTCGCCCAGCACGGCAGCGAGCTGGCCTGCGTCATCGTCGAGCCCATCGCCGGCAACATGAATTTCGTGCGGGCCTCGGTGGCCTTCATGAGCGCCATGCGCCGCCTGTGCACCCAGCACGGCGCCCTGCTGGTGTTCGATGAAGTCATGACGGGCTTCCGCGTCGGCCTCGGCTCTGCCCAGGCCCATTACGCCCAGTTGATCCCGGGCTTCGCGCCCGACATCTCGGTCTTCGGCAAGGTCATCGGCGGCGGCATGCCGCTGGCGGCCTTTGGCGCCAAGCGCGAGGTCATGCAACACCTGGCGCCCCTGGGCGGCGTCTACCAGGCCGGCACCCTGTCCGGCAACCCGGTGGCCACGGCCTGCGGCCTGGCGACGCTGCGCGAGATCCAGAAGCCCGGCTTCTTCGAATCGCTGTCGGCCAAGACCCGCCAGCTCGTCGACGGTCTCAAGGCGGTCGCGAAGGAAAACGGTGTGCCCTTCAGCGCCGACAGCGAAGGCGGCATGTTCGGCTTCTTCCTGATGCCGGAGCTGCCGCAGAACTACAGCACCGTCATGACGACGGACAAGGAGCGCTTCAACCGCTTCTTCCATGCGATGCTGGACGCCGGCATCTATCTTGCTCCGGCCTTGTACGAGGCAGGTTTCGTGTCGGCGGCCCACAGCCAGGCCGACCTCGACGCCACGCTGTCGGCCGCGCGCTCCGCCTTGCGCTGATCCTCAGAGCGCCTTCGGGCGCCACCGCCATGCATCTCCACATCCTCGGCATCTGCGGCACCTTCATGGGCGGCCTCGCGGCCCTTGCGCGCGAAGCCGGCCACCAGGTCACGGGCTGCGACGCCAATGTCTACCCGCCGATGAGCACCCAGCTCGAGGCCCTGGGCATCGAGCTCATCACCGGCTTCGGCGCCGAGCAGCTGGAGCTGAAACCCGACGTCTTCGTCATCGGCAATGTCGTCACCCGCGGCGAGCGCTTCCCGCTGATGGAAGCCATCCTCGACGCCGGCCTGCCCTATGTCTCCGGCCCGCAATGGCTGGCCGAGCATGTGCTGCAGGACCGTCACGTGCTGGCCGTGGCCGGCACGCATGGCAAGACGACGACGACCTCCATGCTGGCCTGGATCCTGGAACACGCCGGCCAGAAGCCCGGCTTCCTGGTCGGCGGCGTGCCGCAGAACTTCGGGGTCTCGGCCCGGTTGGGTGAAGGCAGGCCCTTCGTCATTGAAGCCGACGAGTACGACACCGCCTTCTTCGACAAGCGCAGCAAGTTCGTCCACTACCGCCCGCGCACCGCCATCCTGAACAACCTCGAGCACGACCACGCCGACATCTTCCCGGACCTGACGGCCATCGAGACCCAGTTCCACCACCTCGTGCGCACCGTGCCGGCCAGCGGCCGCCTGGTCGTCAACGCCCGCGAGGAGGCGCTGCAACGCGTCATCGCGCGCGGCTGCTGGAGCGAGGTGCAGCGCTTCGGCGCCAAGAAGGAAGAGGCCGGCATGCTGCGCGCCCGCGGCGAGCCGCAGGCTTTCGATGTGCTGCGCGGCAGCCTGAAGGTGGCGCGCGTCGAGTGGTCGCTGATCGGCGAGCACAACCAATTGAACGCACTGGCTGCGATCGCCGCCGCTGAGCATGTGGGCGTGCCGCCCGAGCAGTCAGCTGCGGCGCTCGCCGAATTCCAGAACGTCCGCCGTCGCATGGAGCTGCGCGGTGAGGCGCGCGGCATCAAGGTGTATGACGACTTCGCCCATCACCCGACGGCCATCCGCACCACCATCAACGGCCTGCGCCGCCGCATCGCGCCGGCCGACCGCATCCTCGCCATCTTCGAGCCGCGCTCCAACACCATGAAGCTGGGCACGATGAAGGCCCAGCTGCCCTGGGCGCTGGAAGAAGCCGACCTGGCCTTCTGCAACCAGCAGGGGCTGAGCTGGGATGCCAAGGAGGCGCTGGCGCCGATGGGGGCCCAGGCCGTGGTGGGTGCGGATGTGGATGAGTTGGTCGCTGCTGTCGTCAAGGCCGCCAAGCCTGGGGATCACTTGCTGTGCATGAGCAACGGTGGGTTTGGTGGGATTCACGAGAAGCTGCTGGCTGCTTTGGCGAAGTAGCAACTGCCCGCAGCCGAACCCGACACGACCGTCATGACGCGTCACCGCGTGCGCCACGTCCGCTTCGCACTTCTGGCCAGCATGGCACTGCCGACGGCCGTTCTCGCGAACGACACGACCGCCCGCGTTGGCGTCGGCGGTCTTGTGTTCACGAAAACGCAAGCCATCTCGATGGAAGCGGAGCACTTGGTCATTTCTCCAAGCCGCGTTCGTGTCGCCTACACCTATCGCAACATCACGAACCGGGACGTACGCACCGTCGTGGCCTTTCCCACGCCTGCGTACAGCGACTGTTTGACGGAGTCGCAAACAGACCAGAACCAGAGACCCGTCGAAAACCTGGCTACGCAGGTCGATGGTGAACCGGTCACGACCACGCTGGTGCGGTCAGCGGTCGTCGGAAGCGTGGACGTCACGGCGAAGCTGAGGGCCGCCGGACTTGCCGAGCATCAGATCTTTCCGCCCATGCGATTGCCGTATTGCCTCAGTCTTCCTGAAGGCGACCCACTCACCGCGGTTCAGCGCCGGCGCCTTAAGGCAGCATCGCTACCCAAGGGCTCAATACAGACGACCGACACCTACCATTGGAATCAGACCTTTCCTGCTGGCCGCAGCGTGCGGGTCTCACACGACTACACCCCATTCCCGGGAAGCATCTACACCTTTGCGAATCCGAAGAGCACCGACGAATCCCGCTGGGTCCCCGTCTCGTCGTTGCAAGACGACGACACCGATCGGACATGCCTCGACGAGGGCGCGCGTGCAGCCATCCTCAGCCGAGTCAGGAGCTTGTTGCAGGCCGGCGCGTCGGACGTCCAGATCTCGCTGAGGGATGTCGAATACATCCTGGGCACCGCGAGAAATTGGAAAGGCCCCATCGGCAACTTCACGCTGGACCTGGTGAAGGAGCGTCCTGAGGATGTGGTTTCGCTGTGCTTCCCCGGTCACGCGAACAAGCTGGACGCCACCACCTTGCGATTCGAGCGCCGAGACTTCATCCCGCCAGACCGCATCTATGTGAATTTCTATTCCATCACAGCGTCCAAGCGGTAGCTCGATGCGAGGGAGGCGCCGGCGCCGATGGGTGTGTCGGTCATGGTCGGCTCAGATGTCGATGCGCTCGTTGGTGCGGTCATCAAGGCAGCCAAGTCTGGCGATCGTTCGCTTTGCGTGAGCCATTGCGGGTTTGGCGGCATTCACGAGAAGCTGCTGGCTGTTTTGGCGAAGTAACCATCTCATCGCTGCATTGCCGGGAGTCCGTCCCGGCGGCCGGGTAACTTTCTTCTGCGGGGCCAGAAGAAAGTCACCAAAGAAGAGGCCCTGAACCGCACA
>FTCD01000513.1_pt1 | contig 24588 bp, 25 predicted proteins | sample 1639501 | NCBI WGS metagenome assembly FTCD01 (sample SAMEA3914864, study PRJEB12502) | metagenome | biome: forest; material: soil | place: USA | collected 2012-03-12 | depth 0.3 m
GCTCGGAGATGCTGCGCCTGAACACCGCCATCGCGCCGCGGCCCTTCGCGATGCAGAACCGCCTCGGCATCGTCGGCACCCTGCGTGACGGCGAGAACCCGCCCGACCTGGCCGGCTTCCCCAATGGCCGCCGCCCCAAGGACGACGTCGTCGACGTGTCCCTCGCCGCGGTCATGGGCGGGCTGTGCTGGCTGAACAACGGCGGCGCCCTGTTCGGCGCGGCCTGCACCCGCGCCTCGGTGCCGCTGGGCGCGACGTCGCTGGAACTGCACGACGGTGTCGACCAGGCCGTGGTACCGCTGCTGCCCGGTTTTCCCTACCTGAACACGCCCATTCCGGGCGCGGGCGGCGCGGCCATGTCCACCACCAGCACGACGTCCCTGCGTCGTTCGCGTTGAACCCCTTCCCAAGGAGCACCACCATGAATCGTTTCCTCGGCGCCCTGGCCCTCGCGGCCGCGCTCTGCAGCGGTGGAGCGGCACAGGCCGCCTTCATCAACTTCGACAACCCTGGCCTCATCGACATCGACAACAACACCGGCATCGCGACCTACACCGAGGCGGGCTATGTCATCAGCGGCCCGGCCGCCAGCTTTCTGCCTCTGGACGGTGCGATGGTGGGTGGCTTCGACCCCACGCCCTTCTCGCTGAGCCAGCTGGGCGGTGGCGTGTTCGGGCTGCAGTCGCTCGACATCGCAGCCTACGACCTGGGATTCGGCCCTGGCATGCTGGCCGTGGTCGGCATGCTGGGCGGCGCGCAGGTGGCGGCGCTCAACATCGACCTGGCCAACGCAGGCTCGGTGCTCTTCGACAGCAGCTGGGCTCAGCTGACCTCGGTCAGCTTCTCGGCCACCAGCGGTTTCGCCCTCGACAACATCGCCACGCTGCCGGAGCCGGGCAGCTTCGCACTGGCCGGGGTGGCGCTGCTGATGGCGGCGGCGCGGCACCGGCGCTGAGCGACGCGCCTGGCTTCAGAGGGCGGCTGCGGCCGCCTCTTGGCGCCGCGACTCCAGGGCCTGCAGGGCCGGGGCCAGCCGCTGCCAGGTGGCCGGCAGAAAGGTCTCGGCCCCGATCACCAGGCTGCGGCGCTTCTGGCCCTCCTGCCAGGCAATGGCCGCGCAGTCGGCCTTGATGCGCAGGGCCGTGATGTCGCGGCCCGGGATGGTCAGCAAGCTGCCATCACGTCGCGTGATGTGGACTTCGCCGGCGTCGATGGCGATGGCCTTGCCCCAGGACATGCGGCCCCAGAGTGCCAGCAGCATGAACATCAGCCCCATCATCAACACGGTGAGCGCATTGCCCAGCGTCGCGCCAAACACGCTGTAGGCCATCACGGCCAGGGTGAGGGCAGCGCCCAAAGGCCGCAGGGCGTGCCTGACCAGCGCGCCGCGAGTGCCGTCTGGATGAATGGCTGCGCCGTCATCAGCGCGGCCCCGAAGCGGCCCGCCCGACGCGCAGCTGCTGCAACTCCGCCTTCAGCCAGGTCCCGCTCTCCACCGGTGCCTTGCCGGCGCAGCGCACCAGGTAGGGCTTGCCGCTGGCGCTGCTGGTGGAGGCACCCTTGTCGATGAACTGCTCGGCCGTCTGCACCATGTCCTTGCCTTCGAGATAGTCCAGCTTCTTCAGCAGATGGGCCTTGGCGTCGGCACCGGCATACCAGCTGCCATTGCGGTTGAACTCGCAGCCCGAGGCCTGCAGCCGGTTCAGCAGTGCGTCGACCTCGGCGCGGGCGGCGGGTGGCAGCGGGGCGGCGTTCACCACGGCCGTGGCCAAGGACATCAGAAGGGCAAGCAAAGCGGTGCGCATGGGCCCCATGCTACGGGGACAAACACGCGGCCTGCCGCGCCGACCCCGCAGGTAAAAGTGACCTCATGACGCACACCCCTTCCCGCTGGCAGGTCCATCCCGAGGTCGCGCGCGCCGCGACCCTGGACAAGGCCTTCTACCTCGACCCCAACGCCCAGCGCCTGCAATACGAGAACGTGCTGGCGCGCAGCTGGCAATGGCTCTCCGACCTGCACGCCGTGCAGTCGCCCGGCAGCCTGCAGCCCGAGACGCTGCTGCCCGGCAGCCTGGATGAGCCCCTGCTGTTGTCGCGCGACGCGGCGGGCGCGCTGCGCTGCCTCAGCAACGTCTGCACCCATCGCGGCAACCTGCTCATCCACCAGCACTGCCAGGATGCGGCCCAGATCCGCTGCGGCTACCACTCGCGGCGCTTCGAGCTGGACGGCCGCATGGTCTTCATGCCCGAGTTCCAGCAGGCCCTGGACTTCCCCCGTCCCTGCGACCACCTGCCGCAGGTCCCGCTGCAGGACTGGGGCGGCCAGGGCTTTGTCGCGCTGGCAGACCCGCTCGACAGCTTCGACGCCTTCTTCGGCCCGGCCATGCAGCGCCTGCGCTGGCTGCCGGTGCAGGACTTCCGCCTCGACGCCAGCCGCAGCCGCGACTACGAGTTCGACGCGCATTGGGCCCTGTATGTCGAGAACTACCTGGAGGGCCTGCACATCCCCTTCGTGCACCCGGGCCTGACCCAGACTCTGGACCTGGGCCAGTACCGCTACGAGCTGCACGAGTGGAGCAACCTTCAGCTCGCCGTGGCGCGCGCCGACGAGACGGCCTTCGAGCTGCCGCCCGAGGCCGCCGAGTTCGGCCAACGCATCACGGCCTACTACTGGTGGGTCTTCCCCAACCTGATGCTGAACTTCTACCCCTGGGGCCTGTCGCTGAACCAGGTCACGCCCATCGGCCCCACACGCACGCGGGTGCGCTTCCGCTCCTACGTCTGGAAGCCCGAGCTGCTGGGCAGCGGTGCCGGTGGCGCGCTGGACGAGGTGGAGATGGAGGACGAGGCCATCGTCATGGCGGTGCAACAGGGCCTGCGCTCACGCTTCTACCAGCACGGCCGCTATTCGCCGACGCGCGAGCAGGGCGTGCATCACTTTCACCGGCTGATCGGGCGGGCCATGGCCGTCGCCAGCTCGCGCAGCCAGGCCCAGGGATAGATGCCACGGTCGTGCCCATCGCTGAAGACGAGATTCAGCGCATAGCGGCCGACCGGCACGGCGTCGACCAGCTGGACGGGCTCGATCGAAGCGTCGCCGCGGGCGCGGCAGCCGCCGCAACGGCAGACGGCCCGCAGCCTGACGGCCGGCAGTTCGGCCACGCCATCGGGCCACTGCAGGCGCAGCGCCGCGGGCACCAGGTCGACAGCTTCGGGCAGATCGCTCATCGATCCACGCCGGCCGGTGCGCCCAGGCGCTGCAGCGACAGGCGCACGGCCTTGCGAACCTCGGGGTCGGGGTCGGCCGCAGCGGCCTGCAGCACCGGCACGGCGCCGGCGTCACCGATGTCACCGAGAGCGATGGCCGCCTCCTTGCGCAGATTGCCGGCCGGGTGGATGAGGGCCTCGCTCAACACGGGCAGGGCCTGTTTGTCCGCGATGCGCCCCAGTGCCCGTGCGGCGCGCAGGCGCACCTGCCAGTAGTCGTCTTCCATGGCGGCGCGCAATGCCGCCGCGGCGACCGTGGCGCGCAGCTTGCCCAGCGTCGACGCGGATTCCTCGCGCACCGTCCAGGCGGCATCCTGCAGGGACTCGCACAGCGCGGCCTGCACGCTGGCGACCTGCTCGGGCGCCGCGAGACCCAGGGCTCCGGCGGCGGCGCGGCGGACCTCGGTGTCGGCATCAGCGACGACGACACGCGTCAGCAGCGGCAGGGCCGGCCCATGCTTGAGCCAGCCGAGCACGGCGACCGCCTCGCGGCGCACGCTGGCATCGGCGTGTTGCAGGGCGGCGAGCGCAGGTGCCGCAGCGGCAGGCACGCGAAGTTCGCGCAGCGCACGCAAGGCAGAAGCGCTGATGAAGGCATCGGGCGAGGCGGCATGGGCCAGCAGGCGTTCACCGGACCGCGGGTCCTTCAACTCGATCAAGGCCCGGGCCGCGGCGCTCGAGACTTCAGCGGTGTCGCTCAGCGCGGCGGCCAGGGCGTCGACAACGGCGGGCTCATCCCAGCCCGCCAGCGCACGCGCGGCCTCGGCGCGCAGCGTGGCGTCGGGATCGTCTCGCAGCAGTTGCGCCAGCGCTGGCAGCACCGCTTCGTCTTCAAGGTCGGCAAAGTCCAGCACGGCAACGCGGCGCACGCCGGGGTCGGCATCGGCCAGGCGCTCGAGCAGCTCCTGCACTTCGGGGTCGATCAGATCAGTCATGTCGGGTCAGTTCGCAAAGCGCCAGCGCGGCGTGCCAAGGGGTGTCAGCCGCTCCAGCGGCGGCGCGTGGCCATCCTCGCGCAGCAGGGCCAGACAACGGCGCTTGAGCTGCACGAACTCAGGCTCGGTCAGCAGCACCGCGCTGCGCGGGCGGGCGAAGTCCAGCTTCAGCTCCTCGACGATGCGGCCCGGGCGCGGACCAATGACAAGGACGCGGTCGGCGAGAAACAGTGCCTCGTCGATGTCATGGGTGACGAAGACGACCGTGGTGCGCATGCGCGTCCACAGCTCCAGCAGCAGCTCCTGCATGCGGCTGCGGGTCAGCGCATCCAGCGCGCCGAAGGGTTCGTCCATCAACAGCACGCGCGGGTGGTTGATGAGGACGCGGGCAATCTCGACACGCTGCTGCATGCCGCCCGACAGCTCGTGTGGGTAGCGGCGCTCGAAGCCCTGCAGGCCGACCAGTTGAATCAACTCGGCCGCCCGCTGCTCGCGCTCGGCGCGCGGCACGCCTTTCATCTTCAGGCCATAGCCGACGTTGTCGAGGACGGTCTTCCACGGGAACAGCGTGTGCTGCTGGAAGACCAGGCCGCGGTCGGGATCGGGGCCGGTGATGGCCTCGCCGTCCAGGCTCAGTCGGCCGTGCGAGGGCGACAGATGCCCGGCCAATGCGCCCAGCAGCGTCGACTTGCCGCAGCCCGACGGGCCGAGCAGGCACACGAACTCGCCCGGGGCGATGGTGACCGACAGGTCGCGCAGCACCTCGAAGCGGGCCGCGCCCTCGCCCAGCTCGATGGACAGATGCTCGACGTCAATGCGCCCGTTCATCGCTTCCCTCCCTGCCATGGCATCAGCCTGGCGCCGGCCCACGTGATGAGGGCGCTGCTGCCCATGCCCAGGGCACCAATGACCAGCATGCCGACGACGATGTTGGGATAGGCCTGCACGGTGTAGCTCTCCCAGGTGTAGTAGCCGATGCCGTATTGGCCGGCGATCATTTCGGCGGTGACCAGGCAGAACCAGCAGGTGCCCATGCCGATGGACAGGCCGGTCACGATGCTGGGCGCCGCACCCGGCGCGACGACTTCGGTGAAGAGCCGCCAGCCGCGCGTGCCCAGGCCTCTTGCGGAGGCGATGAGGCGGGCGTCCACGTGCTGCACGCCGTGGATGGTGTTGAGCAGGATGGGGAAGAGGGCGCCGACGAAGGTGATGAAGATCATGCTGCCCTCGGACGAGGGGAACATCAGGATGGCCAGCGGAATCCACGCGACGGCGGGGATGGGGCGCAGCACCTCCAGCGGCGGCAGCAGCAGCTTGTTGGCCAGCGGCAGGCGGCCGATCAGCAGACCCAGGCCCATGCCCAAGAATGCGGCGAGGCCGAAGCCGGCCCCGACGCGCATCAGGCTGCTGGACAGATGCGGCCAGAGCTTGGGCGACTGGACCAATTGCCAGGCCGCCTCCAGCACCTCGGCCGGCCGCGGCGTGTTGGCGAATGTGACGAAGCCGAGGTTGATGCGCCAGGCGCAAGCCAGCTGCCAGGCCAGCAGGCAGCCGGCGAGGGACAGCAGCTGCAGCGACAGCCGCGTCAGCGGCGGCCGCCAGAGCGGGCGATGTGCGGCCTCGGCGGGCGCGGGGAGGACGGCGCTCATGGCATCACCGCGCCTTGGCGACAGCCTGGGCACCGGCGAAGTCCAGCGCCTTGCCCTTCACCGCGGAAGCATAGGCATTGGCGGCGTCCTTCTGCAGGAAAGCGCTCAGCTGGCCGTTGCCATCGACGACGAAGGAGGCGTTGGGAGCCAGCAGCTTGATGCGATGCACGAGGTCGTGCACATAGACACCGCGAGCCTTCTTGCCTTCGGCTTCCAGCTTGCGCAGGTCAGCCAACGCGCCTTCGATGCTGGCGTAGTGGCGCACCTTGGGCTCGCCCACCAGCCAGATGCCGGCCACGCGCTGGAAGTCGGTGATGGGCTTGCCGGTGATCGCATCGTTGGCTTTCAGCGCCAGCTTGTCGTAGTTCTTCAGCTTGGCTTCGTAGTCGAGGCCCGAGGCCTTGAACGCGGCGCGGATGTAGCTGTCGTCGATGAAGGTCTCGAGCTTCAGCGGCGACTCGCGGCCCATCAGCTTCAGCGTCTCGATGGAGGTGGCCAGGGCCTTGCGGTACTCGGGCTTCCAGGTGTTGTCGCGCGTCTGCAGGTCGAGAGGCCCGTGATACAGATAGTTCACCGCGGCCTCGATGCCGGTGACCTTCTCGATCAGCTCGCTGTACTTCTCGGGCTCGGCGGCGATCAGCCGGTCGGCCTCCAACGCGGCGCGCAGGAAGGCGACGACGATCTCCGGATACTTCTTCGCATACTCGCCCGCCACCAGGGAGCCGTGATAGGTCGGCGCATTGGCCTGTGCGCCGTCGAAGATCTTGCGCGCGATGCCGCGGTGCTCGAAGAGTTCGACGAAGGGCACGAAGTCGGCGTGGGCCTCGATCTTGTTGGCCTGCAACGCGGGGCCAGCCACCTCGGGCGCCTGCGTGATGATGTTGACGTCCTTCTGCGGATCCCAACCCTGGGACGCGATGGCGCGCAGCAGCATGCCGTGCGAGGTCGACGCGAAGGGGACGGAAATGGTGCGGCCCTTCAGTTCGGACAGCGAGGTGATGCTCGACTGCCTGGGCACCACGATGCCGTTGCCGCTGCCCAGGGTGCTGCCCGACAGCACGGTCAGGAAGATGCTGTTCTTGCCCGCCTTCAGGAAGGCCGCGCCGTTGTTGGTGCCGGGGAAGTCGGCCATGGAGCCGATGTCCAGCTTGTCGGCCACCATCTCGTTGGTCAGCGGCGCGCCGGAGGTGAAGTTCTTCCACTGGATGTCGTAGGTGACGCCCTTGTACTTGCCATCCTTGGGCAGGTATTTCTCCAGCAGATGCAGTTCGCGGATCAGCAGGCCGCCGGTGGCGCAGTTGATCGTCGTGTCCTGGGTGCCGATGGCAACGCGGATGGTTTCTGCATCGGCACCGGAAGCCAGCGCGAGAGACAGAGCGAGGAGAGCAAGTTTCTTCATGGTGGTGGAGGTCAGCGCAGCAGATAGGGGATCTCGACGCGGACGGCGCCCGTGGGGCAGTCCTTCTCGCAGGGCATGCAGTACCAGCATTCGTCGAACTTCATGTAGGCCGTGCCCTTGCTGAGGTCGATGGCCAGCACGTCCAGCGGGCAGACGTCCACGCAGACGGTGCAGCCCTTGTGGGCGATGCACTTGTCGGCATCGACGGTGACGGGCACCTGCGTGGGCGTCAGCGCCTGCGGGCGGATGGGGATGGTCATGGCGGTGGTCATGTCGTTTGTCCTTGCAGCCAAAGAACACAGCCACAGAGGCACTGAGACACAGAGGAACCTTCATCCCGCTGCCTCTGTGTCTCTGTGCCTCTGTGGCTTTGTTCAATATTCATTTCAGGCGGGCACGGCATCGGCGGGGATGCGCAGCCGGTTGTAGGCCGAACTCTCGGCGGCCGCGATGGGCACGATGTAGGGCTCGATGGCGCGCTTGAAGCAGGCCATGCGGCCGTCTGCGCCCTTGTGCAGCTGGGCGTGGACCATCCAGTCGGCGTCGTTGCGCTCGGGGTGGTCGACCCGCGCGTGGTACAGGCCCCAGCGGCTCTCGGTGCGGAAGAGGGACGCGCGCGCAGCCATCTCGGCGCAGTCGCGGATGAAGTGCACTTCCATCGCCCGCATCAGCTCGTGCGGGTCGCGCGCCTGCAGCAGCTTCAGGTCTTCGCGGATGCCCTCGAAGCGCTCCAGGCCCAGCTCCATCTTCTTCGTTACCTTGGGCGGCTGCAGATAGTCGTTGACCATGCGGCGCAGCTTGAACTCGACCTGGTTGGGCGGCAGGCCGTTCTGTCGCAGCAGCGGGGCCTGCACACGGGCACGCTCGGCCTCCACCTGGGCCGCATCCACCGGTGCGAAATCATGCTCGGTGCAGAACCGGGCGCTGCTCTCGCCGGCCAGCTTGCCGTAGACAAAGGCACCCAGCATGTAGTTGTGCGGCACGCTGGCCATGTCGCCGGCGGCATGCAGGCCGGCCACCGTCGTCTGCGCATGCTCGTTGACCCACACGCCCGAGGCGGAGTGGCCGCTGCACAGGCCGATTTCGGAGATGTGCATCTCGACCATGCGCTCGCGGTAATCGGTGCCGCGGCCGGCGTGGAAGCGCCCGCGGCTGGGCCGCTCGTTGGTGTGCAGGATGGTCTCGATCTGGCTGATCGTCTCTTCCGCCAGGTGGTCCAGCTTCAGGAAGACCGGGCCGTTGCCGCCCTGCAGCTCGCGGTAGAACTCCCACATCATCTGGCCCGACCAGTAGTCGCACTCGATGAAGCGCTGGCCCTGGGCATTGGTCGTGTAGCCGCCGAAGGGCCCGGTCACATAGGCGCAGGCCGGGCCGTTGTAATCCTTGATCAGCGGGTTGATCTGGAAGCACTCGATGCCCGACAGCTCGGCCCCTGCGTGATAGGCCATCGAGTAGCCATCGCCCGCGTTCGTCGGGTTCTCGTAGGTGCCGAAAAGATAGCCGCTGGCCGGCAGGCCCAGGCGCCCGGCCGCGCCGCAGCTCAGCACGACGCTCTTGGCACGGATGACGTGGAAGTCGGCCGTGCGGCAATCGAAGGCCATGGCACCTGCGATGCGGCCTTCATGCGTCAGCAGGCGCGTCGCGACGAGGCGGTTGGTGATCTCGACGCGCGTGCGCTTGAGCTGGCGATACAGCACCTTCTTGATGTCGTGCCCCTCAGGCATCGGCAGCACATAGCTGCCCATGTGATGGACCTTCTTGACGGCGTAGTCGCCGGTCTCGTCCTTCTCGAACTTGACGCCCCAGCGGTCCAGCTCCTCGACCATGGCGTGGCTGTTGGCCGCATAGGCCATGACCGCCTTCTGGTTGACGATGCCGTCGTTGGCGACGGTGATCTCGCGCACGTACTGCTCGGGCGTGGCGTGGCCGGGCAGTACGGCGTTGTTGAGTCCGTCCATGCCCATGCTGATGGCGCCGCTGCGCTTGACGTTGGCCTTCTCCAGCAGCAGCACGCGCAAGGCGGGGTTGGCCTGCTTGGCCTTGACGGCCGCCATCGGGCCGGCGGTGCCGCCGCCGATGACGAGGACGTCGACTTCGGTTTCTATGAGCTTCATGTGATTGCAGGGCTGCGCTGAAGGCGCAGTCGGTACTGGAAGTTGTCGGCGCGGCAGTACAGGTGCTCGTAATCGAGCGGCCGGCCGTCGGCACCGTGGGTCAGTCGTTCGATGTGCAGCAGCGGGGAGCCGCGCTCCACGCCGAGCAGCGCGGCCTGTTCGGCATCGGCCAGCAAGGCGTCGATGACGAGATCGGCATGGCCGAGCGGCGCGGCGCAGTCGGCCTCCAGGATGCCGAAGATGTCGCGCACGGCCAGGTCTTCACGGGCGATGCGCTGGCCCAGGGCCAGCGGGAGCCACGTCAGGTCCAGCGACACCGGCTGGGAGCCAACATGGCGCACGCGGCGGATCTCGGTGACGGGCTCGCCGGCCGTGAGCGACAGGCGCTGGGCGACTTCTTCAGTCGCAGGCACCGTGCTGACGGCCAGCACGCGGTTGTAGGTGTCGTGGCCGAGCGCGCCCATGGCCTCGGCAAAGCCCTGCAGCCGGCCCAGTTCCTGGAAGGGCTTGGCGGGCGACACGAAGCTGCCCTTGCCGGCCACCTTGAAGATGACGCGCTCCTTCTGCAGGTCAGAGAGGGCCTGGCGCACGGTGATGCGGCTGACGCCGTACAGGCCCATCAGCTCGCTCTCGGACGGCAGGCGGTCGTGGGGCTGCCAGGCACCGCTGACGATGCGGGCGCGGATGTCCTCGCGGATGCGGCTGTACAGCCGCACGGCAGCGGGGCCGTGGTGCAGCGGGGCTTCAGCGCGGATGGGAGCAAGCATGGGAGAGAGGGCCTGACCTGTCATGTCAGGTGCTCACATCGCAAGGGCTGTGCCGACCCGCTCAGCGGCGTCGTTTCTCCCATGAGAACAGGCCTTGAGAGAGGGCTGGAAGCGACGCCTGGTCGCTGCTTGCCAATCAGCAGACTGCTGCGAAACCAACAGTTCACTGTTGATCCGGCAACAGTGCGGCCCGCCGACAATCCCGCCCGATGTCGGATTGGTTCTCCCTCGCCCAATTGCTGGGCTATGTCGCCTTCGTGCTCGGTGTCGCCTGCTTCCTGCAGACCGACGACCGCCGCTTCAAGCTCTTCATGACGGGCGAGTGCATCGCCTACATCGCCCACTTCGCACTGCTGGGCAACCCGACGGCGGTGGCGAGTTCGTCGCTGTCCATGCTGCGCTCGCTGCTGTCGCTCTACACCCGCTCGAAGTGGGTGGCCGTCGTCATCGTGGCGGCCAATGTCGGCTTCGGCCTGGCCATCGCGCACCAACCCAGCGACTGGCTGCCCCTGACGGCCTCGTGCCTCGGCACCATCGCCCTGTTCACGCTGCAGGGCATTCCGATGCGGCTGCTGATGATGTGCGGCACGGCGCTGTGGATCGCCAACAACCTCATCGTCGGCTCCATCGGCGGCACGGCGCTGGAGGTGGTCATCGCGGTCATCAACCTGACGACCATCGTTCGGATGCTCAGGTCTCCACCGCCTCCCCCAGCCGCTCGAACTCCGCAATGACCTGGGCGCCGAGCAGCAGCAGCGTGGCGCCCACTTCCAGGCTCAGCAGCACGGCGATGGCCGTCGTCAGCGAGCCGTAGACGGTGCCGATCTGCGACAGCGTGCCGAAGTACCAGACCAGCACATGCCGCGACAGCTCCCACAGCAGGGCCGCGGCCAGCGCACCGATCAGGGCCAACGACAGCGAAGGCCGCCCGCCGGGCATGACCATGTAGACCGAGGCCAGCACGAAGACCTCGCCGGCAAAGCCCAGCAGATACAGCATCACGCCGGACACGCCGTCCAGCGACCAGATGAAGCCGAGGAACTCCACTTCGCGCTGGCCCAGGGCCTGGAAACGGCCGGCCACCAGGGTCACCAGCAGAAGGCCCAGGCTGAGGCAGAGGATGTAGACGTAGGGGATCAGGGCCGACATCAGGAAGTGGCGCTGCCGCTGCTGACGCCGGTGATGGAAGATGCCCGACATCGCGCTCTCCAGCACCGAGAAGGCCAAGGAGCTGAAGAACAGCATGCTGGCCAGCAGCACCCAGCCCATCACCTCGCGATGGTCCAGAAAGCGCGCCAGCTCGGCCACGATGGCGGCCGACTGGCCCGGGATCAGCCATTCCAGGTAATGGCCCACCGTCTGCAGCAGCCGCGCCTGCTCGACCCAGTGCGACAGCGCGATGACGCTCAGGATCATCAGCGGCACGATGGATAGCAAGGCGTAATAGGCCACCGCGCCGGCCAGCAGCAGGCCCTGGTTGGCGCGGAAGGCCTTCAGCGTCTGCCAGGCGAAGGCCCAGGGGTTGAGCAGCAGGCGGGCGGTCTGGCGCGCAAACCTGTGGGTGAAACGACTCATGCCGTGAGGGTCGGCCCGAGTGGGCGCCGCGCCTTGTCGGCGATCACAACGCCCCCCTGTCGGACGGCGCCTTGATCGGTGCCTCGGCAGGTCCGGCACGGTGTAACAGCGCGTACGCTGCCGACCATGAGCACCCAGCCGCCCGTCATCGAAACGGCACTCCCCACCGGCGAGCCGCTGCGTCTGCACATGCCGGTGGACGTGCGAAGTTTTTCGATCGCGCTGATCGCACTGGTGGCCGCACTCGCCGCCCTGCATGTGGCCGGCGCCTTCTTCGTGCCGGTGTTGCTCGGCGTGATGCTGAGCTATGCGCTGAACCCCTTGGTCGACCGGCTGCAACGGCTGCGCCTGCCCCGGGCGCTGGCGGCGGCGATGCTGTTGCTGGGCCTGGTGGGCGGTGTCGGCTGGACGAGCTATGCGCTTTCCGACGATGCCAGCAAACTGCTGGAAGCCTTGCCCGTGGCCGCCGAAAAGGTCCGGGCGACCATGGCGGAGCGCCGGCCCGGCGTGAACCCGCTGGAGCAGGTGCAAAAGGCAGCCGCCCAGCTGGAACAGGCGGCCGAGGCCAGCGCGGCGCCTCCTGTCGCCAGCCCTCGTGGTGTCACCCGCGTCGTCGTCGAGCGTCCGCGCTTCAATCTGCACGACTACCTGTTGACCGGTACGGTCGGCCTGCTGGCCCTGATGGGCTCGGTCCTGGTGGTGGTGTTCATCGCCTTCTTCCTGCTCGCCTCGGGCGACACCTTCCGGCGCAAGCTGGTGCACCTGGCGGGCCCGACCTTTGCCAAGCGGCGGCTGACGGTCCAGACGCTGGACGAGATCGGCGCGCAGATCCAGGGCTACCTGATGATGCAGGTGCTCACCAGCGCCGTGGTGGGCGTGACGATCTGGCTGGCCTTCATGGGCGTGGGTGTGGAGCATGCCGCCGTCTGGGGCGTGGTGGCATTCGTGGGCGACTTCATCCCCTACATCGGCGCCGCCCTGCTGACCACCAGCTCGGGTCTGATGAGTTTTGTGCAGTTCGGCACCGTCGACATGGCCCTGCTGGTGTCGGGCATTGCGCTGGGCGTGCACACGCTGTCGGGCAATCTGCTGATGCCCTGGCTGAGCAGCCGCAGCAGCCGCATGAACCCCGTCGTCGTCTTCATCGGCGTGCTGGGCTTCGGCTGGCTGTGGGGGCTGCCGGGCCTGCTGCTGGGTGTGCCCATCCTGGCCAGCACCAAGGCGGTGTGCGACCGGGTGGAAGGCTTGCAGCCCATCGGCGAGCTGCTGGGAGCCTGATCCCGGCTGATACTCGAGGCTCATGAGCGCATCGCTGCCGCCTTCCGCCTCAGCTGCCGAGCCCGACGACACCGAAGTGCAACGCATCGCGTTGGCGCAATGCGTGGCGACGCTCAGGCGCACGCTGATGACGACACCGCTCGGCTGGGCACTCGTCGTGTGGGTGTGCTGGGGCCAGGTCGTGTCATCGGCCCTGCTGGCCTGGCTGGGCCTGGCGCTGGCGGGATGGGTGGTGGGCCATCTGCTGCTGCTGCGCATCCGGAGCCAGGAAACGGACATCAGGCGCCACCACCCCCTGCTGCTGACTGTCGCCGTGATCGACGGCGCGTGCTGGGGCGCCATGGCGCCGCTGCTGATGGGCTCCAACGCCATCCTCAACGCCTCGCTGGGCGCCATCCTGTGCGGCGTGTCCGCCGTCAATGCGCCGGTCTACATCACCCGCATCCAGATCTACTTCGCCCAATGCGGTGGCCTGTGGCTGGCGGTGTTGACGGCTTTGTTGCGCGTGCCCGCACCCGCGCTGATCGATATGGCCGCCCTGGGCCTGGCCCTGCTGCTCGCGCTGCTGTGCTTCTATCTGCACGGCATCGGCGCCCGCGTCGTCGAGGGCATACGCCTGCAGCTCGCCAATGCCGCCCTGGCCGCACAGCTGGGCGAGGCGCTGGCTGCCATGGCCGAGCAGGCCGCGACCGACGCCCTCACCGGCATGCCCAACCGCCGCTCCCTGGACCAGACCCTGGCCGCCCAGCTGTCCATGGCCGAGCGCGAGTCCCGGCCCTTCGCCGTGCTGATGCTGGACCTCGACCATTTCAAGGCCGTCAACGACACCCATGGCCATGCCGTAGGCGACGCGGTGCTGCGCGCCTTCGCCCAGCGCGTGCAGGCCCAGCTGCGACGCTCCGATGTCTGCTCGCGCTACGGCGGCGAGGAGTTCGCCGTGGTGCTGGCCGGCACGTCGGCCGAGCTGGCCCTGGACACGGCCGAGCGCCTGCGCCTGGCCATTGCCGGCGCGCCGCTGGTGCCGGGCGTGGCGGTCACGGTGTCCATCGGCGTGGCCAGCTGGCGCAAGGGTGACGACGCGGCTGGCCTGCTGGCGCGCGCCGATGCCGCCCTCTACGCGGCCAAGCGCGCCGGACGCGACCGCGTCACGGCCGGCTGAGCGGCATCATTTGCCGGACAGCGCCGCCTCCACCTTGGCGTGGTCGATGCGGCGCTCGAAGCCGCTGACAGCACCGGCGACCTCGGGGTTGCTCATCAGCTCCTTCATGGCCAAGGCGCCCAACGTCTGGAAGGCGGCCACCATGCCGGCCTGGCCTTCCGCCTGCATGGCCTCGCGGGCCTGTAGCTTGCAGCGCTCGGTCAGCAGCGCGGTGAACAGCTTGGCCGCGTTGTCGTCGGCCCCGTCGCGAGCGGCCTGGGTCACGTTGGACAGATCCTTGATTTCGGGATGGGAAGACATCGAGATGAAGATCCAGCGGGCCAGGTCCTTGCGGTCCTTGCCGGTGGTGCTGTCGCCCAGACAGTTGGCGAGGGCCTCGGCCTTGGGGCCGGCGTGGGCAGACAGCGGCAGCGCCGCGGCCAGGGGGAGCAGCAGGGTGGGAAGCAGGCGTTGCATGAGGCGGGGCTTCAACGGTTGGCGGAATAGTTGACCGGCAGCCAGTCATAGCCCTTGCCGTCGACGCGCAGCTTGCCGATGCCGGGGAAGGACACATGGGTCACGGCGACGTAATAGCCGTCCTTGGCGGCGGCGGCGTAGGCCTTCTCGCGGGCGGGGGCGGCGGCCTTGGGGTCGGAGTCGAAGCTCATGGTCACGGCCGGCTCGGGGAACTGCACCGCGGCGACGTGCATCAAGTCGCCCCAGAACATGATCTTCTGGCCCTTGCTCTCGGCGACGTAGTTGCTGTGGCCGGGCGTGTGGCCATAGGCCGGATAGGCCTTGATGCCCGGCACGATCTCGACGCCCGCGGCACTGCCTTCGAAGGGCTTGAAGCGGCCCGCGTCGGCATAGGCCTTCACGTTGGCCGCGATGGCCTTGGCGCCGTCGCCCTTGGCCACCTGCTCGGCCGACAGCCAGAAGTCGGCGTCGCGCTTGTCCACGCGCAGCGTGGCGTTGGGGAAGTTGGCCTTGCCGTCGGCCGCCGTGCCGCCGATGTGGTCGCCATGCATGTGGGTGATGACGATCTCGTCGACCTGGTCCGGCGTGTAGCCCGAGGCCTTGAGGTTGGCCAGCACGCGGCCCAGGGTCGGGCCGAACAGGCCGGAGGCGCCGGTGTCGACCAGCACGATCTTGCTGCCGGTGTTGATCAGGTAGGCGTTGACCGAGGTCTCCAGCGGCACGCCAAGGTAGGCGTGCTGCAGGGCCTTGACGGTGTTGGGCGCGGGCTGCTGCAGCAGCTTGTCGACGGGCAGGTCCAGGGTGCCGTCGTTCAGCGCAGTGATCTCGAAATCGCCGAGCTGCAGGCGGTACCAGCCAGGCGCCTGACCCTTGAGCTGGGGGCCGGCCGCCAAGGCGGTGGCACTGACACCAAGGGCGAGGGCAGCGGGAAGCAGGCGTTTGAGCATGGCAGGTCTCCGGGGGGATGAAGGGACAGCGGCGCAGCATATCGGCGGCCTCGCCGCCTTGCAGCCCCCAGGGGTGTTGTCTGCCCAATGGACACGGCGCAAGGCCGGCGATGACTGGATTCCGGACAGTGCCGCACGGCCGGACGGCCAAAACGCGGGTTAGCTCGCAAGGGTTTGCCTGTAACCCGCCCCGAGTTGGCGCGGGCATGCCTCTTGCGCTGGGGCTCCTGGTTCCGCACACAACAACCAGGAGACAAGCCATGACCCGACGCCACCCTGTGCGTTCGCCTCTGCATTTCGCCGTCCTCGCCGCCCTCGGCGCCACGATCGCCCTGCCGGCCGCCGCGCAAACCGCCGCGGCCGAACCCGCGATCACGACGCTGGACGTCGTCAAGGTCACGGCGCGCAAGCGCGAGGAGTCGCTGCAGGACGTGCCGGTCGCCGTCACGGCGCTGACGGCCGAGCAGCTGGACAAGCTGGCCATCAAGGACCTCGGCGACCTGCAGGGCCAGGTGCCCAACCTGACCATCTATGCCGCCCGCGGCAGCAACACGACGATCACCACCTTCATCCGCGGCGTCGGCCAGGCCGACCCGCTGTGGGGCGTGGACCCGGGCGTGGGCATCTATTTCGACGACGTGTACATCGCCCGCCCCCAGGGTGCGCTGCTGGATGTCTACGACGTGCAGCGCGTCGAGGTGCTGCGCGGCCCGCAGGGCACGCTGTACGGCAAGAACACCATCGGCGGCGCGGTGAAGTACGTCTCCAAGCCCCTGCCCACGCAGACAGAGGGCCAGGTGACGCTGGCCGTGGGCAACTACGGCCAGGTGACGGCCAAGGGCGGCGTGGGCATGGCGGTGGCGGACGGCCAGTTGCGCTTGCGCATCGCCGGCGCCAGCCTGAACCGCGACGGCTACGGCAAGAACCTGAGCGACGGCAGTGCCGTCAGCGACCAGTCGACCATGGGCGGGCGCATCTCCATGGGCTGGTTCCCGACCGGCTCGAGCTTCAACGCCCAGGTGTCGGTGGACCGCACGCGCGACAACTCCCACATGCGCGGCTTCCAGCGCCTGAATGTCAACGCCTTCGACCCCGCCAAAACGCCGCCCACCACCGGCCGCTACGACATCGCCACCGGCATGCCCAATGCCAACTACACCAACAGCGAGGGCGAATCCCTGACGCTGAACTGGGGCGTCAGCGACGCCTGGAGCCTGAAGTACATCCTGGCCCATCGCGCCTCCGACACCGACACCAGCATCGACTTCGACGGCCTGCCCAACAAGATCGCCGACGTGCGCGCCGAGTACCACGACAGCTCGCAAAGCCATGAGCTGCAGGCCATCTACGAAGGCCAGAACAGCTCGGGCGTCGTCGGTGTCTATTACTTCGACGGCCGCGCCGGCGGCACCGTGCGCAACAACTTCTTCAACCTGAGCTTCGGCACCACCAACGGCCTGGTCTACACCCAGGGCAAGGCCATCTTCGGCGACTGGAGCTGGCGCCTGGGCCCGGCCTTCAGCGTCAGCGCCGGCCTGCGCTACACCGACGAGAGCAAGCGCGCCGTCGTGCTGAACCAGGCCTTCGCCAACGACAGCTTCAGCGGCACGCCCATCTCGGTGCCGGCCAACTTCGACAACAGCCGCTCGGTCACCAACACCTCGCCGCGCCTGTCGCTGGAATACAAGCTCAGCCCGGCCGTCAAGCTCTACACGACAGCCTCGCGCGGCTTCAAGAGCGGCGGCTACAACATCCGCGCCAACACCCTGGCCTTCCCGACCTCCAGCAAGCCCTTCGCCGACGAGGTGCTGGACTCGCTGGAACTGGGCGCCAAGACCATCCTGGACGGCGGCCGGCTGGAGCTGAACAGCGCCGTCTTCCACAACAAGTACAAGAACGTGCAGCTGTCGGTCTTCACCAGCTACACCCAGCCCAACGGCCAGCCCGGCTTCTTCGGCGACTTCACCAACGCCGGCAAGGCCACGGTCAACGGCGCCGAACTCGAATTCCTGTGGATGCCGACGCCGGCCTGGCGCTTCAGCGGCAACCTGGCCTATCTGGACGCCAAGTACGACGAGTACATCGACCGCGGCGTCAACGTGGCCGACCAGAAAAAGTTCACCAACACACCCAAGGCCCAGGCCAGCCTGAACATCGAGAACAACACCAGGATGCCGGTGGGCACGCTGCGCGCGCGCCTGGGGGTCACGCACCGCAGCAAGGTCTACCCGACGACCGATCTGTCCGAAGCCCTTGCGCAAGAGGGCTACACCCTGGTCAATGCCGGCCTGATCTGGGAGAAGGACGCCAAGCTGAGCTTCTTCCTGCAGGGCAGCAACCTGACCAACAAGGCCTACAAGACCGACGGCTACAACATCGCCGCCCTGGGCGTGCTGGATGCCTTCTACGGCCCGCCGCGCACCTTCACCGTGGGTGGTACTTTCAAGTTCTAAGCGTGCGACTGAGCGGTCTCGGCCTTGCCGAGGGGGGCGGGCCGGCGCGGTACATTGCGCCGGTCATGCCCCTGTCCAAAAACCAGACACCTCCGCCCGCCGGCATCCCCCAGGATGTCGACGGGCTGCTGCGCCTGGCCGCGCAGTCGATGTTCGACGTGCTGGCCCGGTCGACGGAAGGCATGATGGTCATCGACCGCAACCACCGTGTGGTCTGGATCAGCGAGGGCTACAAGCGCTTCCTGCCGGCCCTGGGCTTCAACGACGAGCACGAGTTCGTCGGCAAGCGGGTGGAGGACGTCGTTCCCAACACCCAGATGCTGCAGGTGCTGGAGAACGGCAAGCCCGTCCTGGTCGATCTGCTGACCAACAAGGCGGGCACGTTTTTGGTCAGCCGGTTGCCTTTGCGCAATGACGATGGCGAGGTGATCGGCGCGCTCGGCCTGGTCCTGCTGGACCACCCCGAGACGACGATGCAGCCGCTGATCCAGAAGTTCGCGCGGCTGCAGCAGGAGCTGGAGGACACGCGCCGCCAGCTCGCCGCCCAGCGCCGGCCCAAGTACACGATCGCCAGCTTCATCGGCGCCAGCCCCGCGGCCCTGGAAGTGAAGCGCCAGGCCCGCCGCGTCGCCCAGACCGACTCCACCGTGTTGCTGCTGGGCGAGACCGGCACCGGCAAGGAGCTGATGGCCCACGCCATCCACTCGGCCTCGCGCCGGGCGCACCGGCCGCTGGTCGGCGTCAACATCGCCGCCGTGCCCGAGACCCTGCTGGAGGCCGAGTTCTTCGGCGTCGCGCCCGGCGCCTACACCGGCGCCGAGCGCAAGGGCCGCGACGGCAAGTTCAAGCTGGCCGACGGCGGCACGCTGTTCCTGGACGAGATCGGCGACATGCCGCTGGCGCTTCAATCGAAGCTGCTGCGGGTGCTGCAGGAGCAGGAAGTGGAGCCGCTGGGCAGCAACACCGTCATGCGCGTGGACGTGCGCGTGATCGCCGCCACCAGCCGCGACCTCGCCGCCATGGTCGCGGCCGGGCAGTTCCGCGCCGACCTGTACTACCGACTGAACGTGCTGCCCATCCGCGTGCCGGCCCTGCGTGAGCGCCTGGACGACATCGAGGCCCTGGCCGAGGCCCTGGGCGAAGACATCGCCCGCCGCAGCGGCATGCCGCAGAAGCTCTTGAGCCCCGACGCCATCGAATGGCTGATGCAGCAGGCCTGGCCCGGCAATATCCGCGAGCTGCGCAACACGCTGGAGCAGGTCAGCCTGATGAGCGACGACATGCAGCTGACGGCGGCGCATTTCCAGGGCGGGGCGGTGGCGCCAGCGGCGACGGCAGCCGCTGCTGCGCCGGCACCTCAAACGGCCGCACCCACCGTCACGACAGCGCAAGCCGTGGCGCCGCTGCCCGAGCTGATCGAAGCACTGGAGCGCGACGCGATTGCCCGCGCGCTGCAGGCGACGGGTGGCAACCGCATGGCGGCGGCGCGGCTGCTGCAGATCTCGCGAGCTTCGCTGTACGAGCGGCTGGCGAGGTGGCCGGAGCTGGAACGGGCCGCCGAAACGTGAGGCGAGGCTTTCCCGGCACGCGCTTCTCCAGGGCCGCGGCCGCAGGCCTCCTTCTGCCGCTGGCGTTGGCCAGCACCCGCATCAGTTGGTCTTCGCTCACCGACTGGACGGCACAGGTGAGCATGCATTGGCTGCTGATGGCGATCCCGCAAATACCGTTTGTGTTGATTGGCGGTTCTAGTCCTCGGCTTCGACCCTGGATGTGGGGGCCTCTCACGGCGCTTTGCGTACTGCTGCTGGCCTATCACGCCTGGGTGCAATGGGGGGTGCCACAGACTGAACGCCACCTGGCACAGCTGTTCTACGCCACCCTGGCGCTGCCCATCGCGCTGCTGATACTCATTGCTCAATTCGCCTGGCATCTTCTGACCAGAACTCGGACGTCACGCTGACTCGTGTCCAGATTTCAGACGACGGCTAGCAACCAGACACTCCATCACGTCAAAACGCGCGATATTTGCGGGTGAACCCGTAGAGAAATCCGACCCTGGCGACCCTTCCCCGCCGGGCACGGCCCTTGCAAAAAGGGAAGTTGAACGTCTGCCGACAGAGCAGACAGACACGACCTCAGGAGACAAGCCCCATGCGCCAAGCTTCGCGCCGCTTTGCCCTCGCCGCCCTGGCCTTTGCCGCCGCCTTGCCGATCGCCACCCTGGCCGCCGGCAATGAAATCCGCATCGCCCACGTCTACAGCAAGACCGGCCCGCTGGAGGCCTACGGCAAGCAGACGCAGACCGGCTTCATGATGGGCCTGGACTACGCCACCGGCGGCACCATGACCGTGGCGGGCAAGAAGCTCGTCGTCATCGAAAAGGATGACCAGGGCAAGCCCGACGTGGGCAAGAGCCTGCTGGCCGCGGCTTATGGGGATGACAAGGCCGACATCGCCGTCGGGCCGTCGTCCAGCGGCGTCGCCCTGGCCATGCTGCCGGTGGCCGAGGAGTACAAGAAGATCCTGCTGGTGGAGCCCGCCGTGGCCGACTCCATCACCGGCGACAAGTGGAACAAATACATCTTCCGCACCGGCCGCAACTCCAGCCAGGATGCCATCGGCAATGCCGTCGCCTCCGACATACAGGGGCTCAACATCGGCATCCTGGCCCAGGACTATGCGTTCGGCCGCGACGCCGTGAAGGCCTACAAGGAAGCGCTGAAGAAGGCCAAGATCGTCCACGAGGAGTACCTGCCCACGGCGACGACGGACTTCACCGCCGGCATCCAGCGCCTGGTGGACGCGCTCAAGGACAAGCCCGGTCCCAAGGTCATCGCCGTCGTGTGGGCCGGCGCCACGCCGCCCTTCGGCGCGCTGGCCGCGCTGGACCTGCAGAAGCGCTACGGCATCGCCGTCGGCTCGGGCGGCAACATCCTGCCGGCCATGACGGCCTACAAGCAGTTCCCCGGCATGGAAGGCGCCACCTACTACTACTTCGGCATTCCGAAGAACCCGGTCAATGAATGGCTGGTGGCCAACCACTACAAGCAGTTCAAGCAGCCGCCCGACTTCTTCACGGCCGGTGGCATGAGCGCGGCCATCGCCCTGGTCGAGGCACTGAAGAAGACCAATGGCGACACGGCCACCAACAAGCTCATCAAGACCATGGAAGGCATGAGCTTCGAGACGCCCAAGGGCAAGATGACCTTCCGCGCGGAGGACCACCAGGCCATGCAGTCCATGTACCACTTCCGCATCAAGGTCGACCCCGCCTTCCCCTGGGGCGTGCCGGAGCTGGTGCGCGAGATCAAGCCGGAAGAAATGAACGTGCCGATCCGCAACAAGCGCTGATCCGCCTCACTCCCGCACCCCACACGACGCATTGAGGAAGCCCCGGACATCACGGGGCCTGAGAAGAGCTGTACCCATCAAAGCCTTCAAAGGAGACAAACCCATGTCGTTCGGAACCAAGAAAACCTCATTGACAGGGCTGCTGCTGGCCGCCGCGCTAACCGCCACATTCGGCGGCGCGGCCCAGGCCGCCGTGACCCTGCCCGCCCTCAACATCGACACCAGCAGCATCTCGGTGTCGGGCCTGTCATCGGGCGGCTTCATGGCCAACCAGCTGGGCTATGCCCACTCGGCCACCTTCAAGGGCGTCGGCGTCTTCGCCGGCGGCCCGTACATGTGCGCCGGCCACAGCAACTACACGGCCTGCATGTACAACGCCAGCATCAGTGCGAGCCAGCTCAGCACCATGCAGGGCGACATCAACAACTGGAGCGGCACGAGCATCGACGCCAAGGCGAATGTGGCGGCGCAAAAGATCTATCTCTTCGTCGGCAACAGCGACACCACCGTCGGCCCCAACCCCATGGATGCCGTCAACACCCAGTACGGCAACAACGGCGCCACGCCCCAGTACGTGAAGCGGGCCAGCACGGCCCATGTCTTCCCGACCGACTTCGACGCCACCGGCAACAACAGCTGCTCGACCGCTGCCTCGCCCTACATCAGCAACTGTGGCTACGACGGCGCCAAGGCTGCCCTCACGCAGTTCTACGGCACGCTGAACGCCCGCAATGACGCGCCGCCCGCGGCCAACTACATCGAGTTCGACCAGTCGGCCTACAGCGCCGGCAACCCCGGCATGGCCGCCACCGGCTGGATCTATGTGCCGGCCGCCTGCTCGGGCGGCGCCAACCAGTGCAAGCTGCATGTGGCCCTGCACGGCTGCCAGCAGAGCTACGGCAACATCGGCGACAAGTTCATCAAGAACACCGGCTACACGCGCTGGGCCGACACCAACAAGATCGTGGTCCTCTTCCCACAGACCCAGGTCGACAACAGCAGCCACAGCACGGCCGCCAGCGGTTCGCTCGCCAACCCCAATGCCTGCTGGGACTGGATAGGCTGGTATGGCGCCGACTTCGCACGCAAGAGCGGCGTGCAGATCACGGCGCTGAAGGCCATGGTGGACCGCGTCGCCTCCGGCACGGGCTCGGGTGGTGGCGGTGGAGGTGGCGGCACGACGCTGCCAGCGCCGACCGGCGTGGCGACCTCCGGCGCCACCACCAGCAGCATGGTCGTCAGCTGGGCCGCCGTGACCGGTGCCAGCGGCTACAACGTCTATCGCGCCGCCACCAAGGCCAACGCCTCGCCGGTGACGGCGACCCACTTCACCGACACCGGCCTGGCTGCGGCGACCACCTACAGCTGGACGGTACGTGCCGTCGATTCAGCGGGGGCGGAGGGCGCGACCTCCTCACCCGCCACCGGCACGACATCGGGCACCGCGGCCACCTGCTACACGTCGAGCAACTACACCCACACGACGGCCGGCCGCGCGACGCAGTCCGGCGGCTACACCTATGCCAAGGGCTCGAACCAGAACATGGGCCTGTGGAATACCTTCACGACGACGACGCTGAAGCAGACCGGCCCGGCCTATTACGTGATCGGCACCTGTCCATAAGCACCGATGCTTGAAACGAAGAATCTCACCGTCCGCTTCGGCGGCCATGTGGCCGTCGATGGCGTGTCCTGCGCCTTCCAGCCCGGCACGCTGACGGCCATCGTCGGCCCCAATGGCGCGGGCAAGACGACCTACTTCAACCTGATCTCGGGCCAGCTGCCGGCGAGCAGTGGCGAGGTCTGGCTGGATGGTGAGAACCTGACGGGCCAACCCGCGCCGGTGCGCACCCGCCGCGGCCTGGGCCGGGCCTTCCAGCTGACTCAGCTGTTCGCCCACCTGAGCGTGCTGGAGAACGTACGCCTGGCCGTGCAGGCCCGCCACGGCAAGGGGCTGCGCATGCTGTCGGTGTGGCTGTCGCACAAGGAGCTGATAGCCGAGGCCCGCACCATCCTCGAGCGCGTGCGCCTGGCCTCGCGCGCCGACGACCTGGCCGCCAGCCTGCCGCATGGCGACCAGCGCAAGCTCGAGGTTGCCATGCTGATCGCGCTGGACCCCAAGGTCTATCTCTTCGACGAGCCGACGGCCGGCATGAGCGTGGACGAGGTGCCTGTGGTGCTGGACCTGATCCGCGCGCTGAAGGCCGAGAAGAAGCACACCCTGCTGCTGGTGGAGCACAAGATGGACGTGGTGCGCGAGCTGGCCGACCGCATCATCGTCTTGCACCAGGGCAAGCTGGTGGCCGACGGCGACCCTGCCACCGTCATCGCCTCGCCCATCGTGCAAGAGGCCTACCTCGGAGTGGCGGCATGAATCTTCTCGAATTGAAAGGCGTCCACACCCACGTCGGGGCGTATCACATCCTTCACGGCGTCGACCTCGACGTGCCCGCGGGTCAGGTCACCATGCTGCTGGGCCGCAATGGCGCCGGCAAGACCAGCACGCTGCGTACGTTGATGGGCCTGTGGGCAGCGAGCAGCGGCTCGGTGAGTTTCAAGGGCGAGGACATCACCAAGCTGGCCACGCCCGACATCGCCTCGCGCGGCATCGCCTATGTGCCCGAGACCATGGGCATCTTCGGCGAGCTGACGGTGGCGGAGAACCTGCTGCTGGCAGCGCGTGGCGCGAAGAAGCTGGCCGAGCTGGACACGTCGCGCCTGGACTGGCTGTTTGGCTTTTTCCCCGCGCTGAAGACCTTCTGGGGCCACCCGGCCGGCAAGCTGTCGGGCGGCCAGAAGCAGATGCTGGCCATCGCCCGCGCGCTGATCGAGCCCCGCGAGTTGCTGGTCATCGACGAACCGAGCAAGGGGCTGGCGCCCGCCATCGTGCTGAATCTGATTGAAGCGCTGCGGTCGGTGAAAGCAAGCGCGGGCACGACGGTGCTGCTGGTGGAGCAGAACTTTCGGGTCGCTGCGGAGCTGGGTGACCAGGTGGCGGTGATGGATGACGGCAAGGTGGTGCATCGCGGGGCGATGCGGGAGCTGATCGAGGATGCGGGGTTGCAGCAGCGGTTGCTGGGGTTGTCGTTGGGGGCGCACCAATGAGTGGGGTTGCTTTTGCGACGAGCCTCCCGACCCGGTGCAGTGCCGCGGGAATCCGCCCCGCGATGGCGGGTAACTTTTCTCTGACGCGCCAGAGAAAAGTCACCAAAAGAGGAGCGCTGAATGCAATCCGCAC
>FTCD01000491.1_pt1 | contig 19450 bp, 9 predicted proteins | sample 1639501 | NCBI WGS metagenome assembly FTCD01 (sample SAMEA3914864, study PRJEB12502) | metagenome | biome: forest; material: soil | place: USA | collected 2012-03-12 | depth 0.3 m
CACGGTGAGGCCGCCGATGCCGGAGTCAAAGACGCCGATGGGCAGGGGTGTGAGGTCGCCCCGGTAGCTGCTGGCTTGCAGCGAGCACGGCACATCGCCCTGCGGATGGGCCTGCGCATGGGCGATGAGGGCCTCCACAGGATCGGTACCCCAGGCCGGAGGAGCAACGAGGGTGGCGAGCAGAAGAAGGCCGGGCAGGAGTGTCTTGCGCATCGCGGGGCTGTATAACTGAAAAAGCAGCGCGCAGCACGCAAATTGCCTCCGCGCCCTGGCTTTGGTGAGAAACACCGGCTATGGGCAGGCGATGATCTGGAGAGCGGTGTTTCTTTCATTCCTGCTGGGAGCAGGGCTGCCCACCGTGGCGCAGGAGGCGGCACCAGGCCATTACCATGACCTGGCACGAGGGGCGCTGCGGGACGTGCTGGGGCATTTCTGGACGGGGGATGCGACCACCGGGCACATCGTGAACACCTCGCACGGCCGCACGGAGAACCTCCATGATCCACGCGGCGGCCTGTGGGAGCGGGCCACGCTGTACATCGCGATGGACACGGCGCGCGAGGCGCTGGGCGATGCGGATCTGGCTCAGCGGCTGACAGCGGACTGGCAGCGCACGAAGACGGTCTTCACCCCGGCGGAACTGGAGGCGTGCGGCGAGGCCTCGCGCACAAACTGGGCTTCCGACGATGCGGGGTGGTCGGCATTGATGTATCTCACGGCGTATCACATCACGAAGGACACGGCGGCGCTGGACCGCGCGCGGGGCATCGTGAACAACGCCTTTGACCGCTGGATGGATGACGACCTGGGCGGCGGCATGTGGTACCGCGATGATCATCAGGACAAGTCGCTCTACCAGGCCTCCATCATCCTGGCGGCGCTGCGCCTGCATGCGCTGACGGGGGATGAAACCCTGCGCCAGCGCGCGATGAGCTGCTATGACTGGGTGGAGCTGCACCTTTTGCGCGACGACGGGCTTTATTGGTGCAACTACGACCGCAACGGCCCCATCGGCAAACGCCGGCCCGATGACGTCAAGGAGGGCGGCAGCCCCGTGTTCCTGGGCGGCTGCATGGCCATGGGAGTGGTCCATGCCACACTGTATCACACCACCGGCGAGGAGAAATACAAAGAGCGGGCGCTGCGAACGGCAGACGGGCTGCTGGCAAAGCTGGTGACACCGGAAGGCGTGTACATCAACGACCGCGATGCCTGGACCAACGGCGTATTTGCCGGCAACTGGGCGCGCGAGGTCCTTTCACTGCCAGGCATCGGCCCCCGCCACATTCAGGCGCTGAAGGCGACGGCAGAGAGCATCGTGAAGAACGCACGCACGCCCACAGGCTTCTACGGCGGCTCCTGGTCCGGCCCGGCAGAGGGACCAGGCTCGCGCTGGTGGGTGAAGAACAGCCGCCCGGAGCAGATCACCACCAGTGCGAACTCACTGAACCTGGTGCTGGCAGCGGCGCTGCTGGAGAAGCCGTGAGGCCTGGGACCTGGACGAGGCGATGAGTATCACTTGATACCAAGGCCAGTTGAAAATAGGTCTATTGTTTCCACGCATTGAAGACTGTGATGTTCGTGGAGTGCGCGCAGGTTGCTGGCTTCGGCACCCTCCGGGCAGCCTTCGGCTGGCTGTCTCGCTTACGCTCGGCTGCTGCCGCTGTTTCCCAGCCAGCTTGCTGGCGTCGCAGAGGGCCTCGGTAGTTTGTGGGCCGAGAGTCTTGCATGGGCTTCACGCTCCGCGGGGCAGTGGACTGCGGCGTAGCCACTAACCGCACACGCCAGCAAGCTGGCTTGTAACAGCGGCAGCAGCCGAGCGTAAGCGAGACAGCCAGCCGAAGGCTGCCCGGAGGGTGCCGAAGCCAGCAACCTGCGCGCACTCCACGAGCTTTACTGTCCTTCCGTGCGAAGCAGCCGACAGCGGCTGGCTGTCTTCGCTTCGCTGCGGCTCCACGAGGTTTCCGGCGTTCCGGTGCACAGGTCCATTGTTTCCACGCACACACACGCCCTTCGCATCCCGCCCCGTGCACTCCGCGTACCCTCTCAACGCATCCCCATTTTCAGTCATGAGCCGAAGCCTTCGATTCACCCGCCTGTTTTCCATGACCGACCAGCTCGCCGCGCAGCTCCAGGGGCTGCATTTCAGCGGCCCGCATCCGAGTGCTGCGCACTGGCAGCCGGCGGTCAACGTCTATGCCCATGGCGACCGGTTGGAAGTGTGCGTGGACCTGGCCGGCGTGCGCAAGCAGGACATCAAGGTGGACGTGGAGCCGCGCCGCCTGGTGGTGCACGGCCACCGCGAACCGCCGGACTGCGGCAGCGAACGCAAGGCCTGCGGCCGCGTGCTGGCCATGGAGATTGCCGACGGCCCGTTCCAGCGCGTGCTGGAGCTGCCCGTCGTGGTTGACACATCGAAAGTGGAGGCCCGCCAGGACAATGGCTGGCTGTGGATCACCCTGCCCAGGGTGCGGAAGGAGGAAGACTAATTCATCATGATTGCTGATCTTATGTTTGATGCCGCTGGTTCATCGGAAACCGGTTCTGGAAACCCCTCGCAACCGGCTCCGCGCAGCCCTTCATTGGAAGTGCTGCCGGTGCTGCCTTTGCGCGACACCCTGCTGTTCCCGGGCACGGTGCAGGCCCTCACCATTGGCCGTGCCTCCAGCCTGCGCCTGCTGGAAGAAAGCCTGACCCAGGGCAAGCAGCTCGCGCTCGTGCTGCAAAAGGACAGGGAAGTGGACAACCCCACGCTCGACCAGTTGCACAGCAAAGGCGTGGTGGCCCGCGTGGTGCGGATGCTGCGCCAGGGCGACAACGGCGTGGTCATTTTGGTGCAGGGGGAGAACCGCATCGCCATCCGCAAGGTGGTGCAGCAGGAGCCCTTCATGAAGGCCGAGGTGGAGATCCTGCCCAGCCGCCCGCTGTCTTCCGATGACTACTCGCAGGCGGCGGTGCGCAACCTGCGCGAGTCCACCGAGAAGCTGCTGGAGCTGCGCCCCGACGTGCCCGCGGAGGTGAAGGAAGCCTTTGCCGCGATGCAGGATGCCGGCGTGCTCACCGACTTCCTGGCGGGCCATCTCAGCATTGAAACGTCGGAGAAGCAGAAGCTCATCGAGGAGCCTAACGTCTTCCTGCGGGTAACTGCTTTGCAGCAGCATGTGGAGAACCAGCTCCACATCGCCGAGCTGCAAAGCAAGCTGCGCGAAAACGTGCACTCCGAGTTCTCCGATGCGCAGAAGCGCGCCTACCTGCGCGAGCAACTTCGCGCCATCCAAAAAGAACTGGGCGAGGACGGCAGCAGCGAGGAGCAGGCGCAGGACATCCGCCAGCGCATCGAGAAAGCCGGCCTGCCGGAGAAGGCGCGCGCCCATGCCGAGCGCGAGCTGAAGCGCATGGAGATCATCCCGCCCTCCAGCCCCGAGCACTCGGTGATCGTGAGCTACCTGGAAACCCTGGCCGAGCTGCCATGGAATGTGTTGGACGAGGAAGGCGTGGACCTTGCCAAGGCCCAGGAAATCCTCGACCGCGACCACTACGGCCTGGCCAAGGTGAAGAAGCGCCTGATCGAATACCTGGCCGTGCGCAAGCTCAACCCTACCGGGCGCGGGCCCATCCTGTGCTTCCTCGGCCCGCCCGGCGTGGGCAAGACCAGCCTGGGCCAGTCCATCGCCGAAGCCCTGGGCCGCAAGTTCGCGCGCATCAGCCTCGGTGGCCTGCGTGATGAAGCGGAAATCCGCGGCCATCGCCGCACCTACATTGGCGCCATGCCCGGCCGCCTGATCCAGGAGCTGCGCCGCCTCGGCACGCGCAATCCGGTCTTGATGCTGGATGAGATCGACAAGCTCGGCGCCGACTTCCGTGGCGACCCCGCCAGCGCGTTGCTGGAGGTGCTCGATCCCCGCCAGAACCAGGAGTTCACCGACCGCTTTGTCGATGTGCCGTTTGATCTCTCGCAGGTCATCTTCATCGCCACGTGTAATACACTTGATTCCATCCCACGTCCGTTGCTGGACCGCATGGAGGTGGTGCAGCTTCCCGGCTATACCGAAGGCGAGAAGGTCAAAATTGCCCGCAACTACATTGTGAAGCGCCAGGCCACTGAACACGGCCTGACGGAGGAGCAGTGCGCCTGGGATGACGACGCGATTGAGTGCGTGATCGAGGACTACACCCGCGAGGCCGGGGTGCGCAACCTGGAGCGCCAGGTGGCGTCCGTGACCAGGCACATCGCCGCCGCCATTGCCAAGGGCGAAACGGCGCAGGCACAGGTCGATCGTGCCACCGTGCGCGAGGCTCTTGGCCCTGCTTACTTCGTGCGCGAGACCAAGCTGCAATCCAGCGATCCCGGCGTGGTCACCGGCCTGGCCTACACGGCCACCGGCGGCGAGGTGCTGCACATCGAGGCGATCCGTTTCCCCGGCAAAGGCGGCTTCACCCTCACCGGCCAGCTCGGCGATGTGATGAAGGAATCCGTGCGCGCCGCGCTGAGCCTGGTGCGCAGCCGCGCCGACCGGCTTGGCATTGATGCCAAGACCTTCGATGACACGGAGGTGCATGTGCACGTGCCCGCCGGTGCGGTGCCGAAGGACGGCCCTTCCGCCGGCATCGCGATGTTCACCGCGCTGGCGTCGCTGTACGCCAACCGGCGCGTGAACAAGGATGTGGCCATGACCGGCGAGGTGACCCTTCGCGGGCTGGTGCTGCCCATTGGCGGGCTCAAGGAGAAGTCCATCGCCGCCCTGCGCGCCGGCATCAAGACCATCCTGGTGCCCAAGCTCAATGAGAAGGACATACCGGACCTGCCGGATGAAGTGCGGCAACGTTTGAAGATCATCCCCGTGGAAACCGTGGACGAGGTGCTGGCGGCGGCGCTGGAGGCGGTGTAGAACGAGCTTCCAGCTCGTGCTTGATGAGGGGTCATGGCGTGTGTCATGGCCCTTCATTTTTTAATCCGGCGTGCGTGCTGCTTGAAACGACCTGGAAGGTCGTACGACCCGTGTACGAGCTGGAAGGTCGTGCTACTTTGTCGATGAGAAGGCTGCCTGAAGCCGGAGGCTTCGCAGGTTGTAGCCGGTGGTTGAGCGAGCTTGCGAGCGACACCACCGGACCTGATCCCCGTGTGTCTACGATCCCGCCAGGGATCGCAGCGTCCTGGTTGCTGCCCCCTGGCTGGCATCCCTCCGGGATGCGGGAGCGTGGGGGGCGGGGTCCGGTGGTGTCGCTCGCAAGCTCGCTCAACCACCGGCTACAGCCTTTCATGCCTCCGGCATGAGGGGAGGACAGGCCTCCATGGGAAGGGCTAGGAGGCTGGAAGCCTCAGGCCATCGACAGCCGGCGCGGCTATCCTCCGCAGTCTCGCCCCATGTCACGTCACTGCTGTTGCTAAAAATCTCAATATAAGCTTATGACCTAATTCTAAGATCCCGCAATTGATTGAACCCAATCATCATTTGAATCCTAAACGGCATGTGTTTATTTATGGTTTACCCATGGCAGCCCCTATGCACCTCAAACGTCGGCTTACTGTCGTTGCGCTCAGCGCTTTTGCTTGCTTGTCCCAGGCCCACGCGGCTCCGGGGCTGGAACCTCTGGCTGGGTTTGATGTCGGGCCGGGCACGCCGGAACAGCCGCAGTGCCAGGGGCCGCTGTACCTGCATAGCGATGGTTCCTTCTACGGCGTGGCGGGCGGCGGGGCCTTCACTGGCACCTCCACGAGCACCACCACCGGCAAGGGCACGGTGTTCCGGGTGACGCCGACGGGCCAGTTCGACTGGGCTTCCTTTACCGGCATGTCCGGGGGCATGGTGGGGCAAAGCCCCTCGGGGTCGTTAGTGATGAGCTCTGATGGCTGGCTCTGGGGAACGACCACGGGGGCCGGCAATTACTACACCTACGGCACGATCTACCGCATGCGGCCGGGTACCTTCGAGCATCAGGTGATGGCGACGATGAACGTCAGCGGCATCATCGGCTCCCTCCCACAGCGGGGCCTGACGCCGGATGGAACGGGCTGGCTGTGGGGCGTGACCCCGAATGGCGGCACCTCCGACCGCGGCGTCATTTACAAGATCCATGAAAGCTCCGGCCAGTACGTGGCCGTGGTTTCGGCTTTCACCAACACCACTGGCGCGACTAGGGGCACCACCCCGAACGGCGAGCTGTATTATGATGGCAGCACCTACATGTGGGGGGTGACCTCCGCCGGCGGATCCGGCTCGTCGGGCACGGTGTTCAAGGTGGACCACACCACCGGCGCCTTTACCACGCTGGGGGAATTCACCGGCACCAGCGCCACGAACTCACCGCGCGGCACGGGTCCCAACGGCCGGCTGGTGCCCGACGGGCATGGCTTTCTCTGGGGCTCCCTGCACAATGGCGCGGCGGGCAATGGGGCGCTGTTCAAGGTGGAGATGAGCACGGGAACGGTCACCACCGTGTTTGAATTCACCGGCAACACCGGCGCGCATCTCGGAGCCAATCCACGCGGCAGCCTGGTGCCGGATGCGGAGGGCAATCTCTGGGGCGTGACGGCGCTCGGCGGCACCAATGCCAAGGGCACGATTTTCAAGCTCGATCCCGTCACGCCCACGCTCACCACCATGGTGGATTTTGGCACCACGGCGGCCATCGCCACCGGGCTGAACAATCCGATCAACCCGCTGGCGAACGACGGCCACGGCTACCTGTGGGGCATGGCGTCCTCCGGCGCTTCCAGCACCTCGTGGAGCCTTTACAAGGTGGAGATTGCCACCGGCACCACGACCATGGTGACGCAGGCGGACAACACCGGCTACACGCCCCGCGGCACCATGCCCCAGGCCGGGCTGGCCTCGCAGCCTAACTCGGACTGGCTCTATGGCACCACCGCCAGCGTCGATTCGCTGTTCCGCATCAACAGCGTCACCGGCAAACGCGAGCAGCTGGTGGACCTGCGCGCGCTGGGCACCACCGCCGGCGGGCAGTCGCCTTCCGCCACCCTGCATTTCCATACCGACGGCACCCTGTGGGGCTGCACCACCGGCGGTGGTGCGGGCGGTTATGGCGCGGTGTTCAAGTACGATCCTGCCACCAGCGCCTTCAGCATTGTGGCCTCCTTCACCGGCACCAGCGGCGCGCTGCATGGCGCGGCCCCCAAGGGCATCCTCGCCACCGGCAAGGACGGCTTCATCTGGGGCACCACCTCCACCAACCAGAGCGGCAACATCTTCAAGATCGATCCCGCGACCAACCAGGCCACGGTGGTAAAAACCTTCACCGCCGGCAGCACCGATGGCGACACCCCGCTCGGCGGCCTGACCAACGACGGCCACGGCATTCTCTGGGGCACCACCTCGCGCGGCGGCGCGGGCTATGGCACGGTGTACAAGATCGATTCCAGCACGGGCACCTTCACCGTCATGCTGTCCTTCACCGGTGCCACCGGTGCCGTGCCGGGCAGCACGCCGATCGGCAACCTGATCATTGACAACGCCGGCAACATCTGGGGCATGACCAATGTGGCCGTGGGCACGCCGAACGTGCGCTACGTGTTCAAGTTCAACCCCACCACCAAGGCGTTCACCAATGTGTTCACCGAGGTGCCGCTGGTCTATCCCCGCCGCTCGTTGTATCCCGGCACGCTGGCCAAGGGAGCCGATGGCAGCCTGTGGTTCAACGGCCAAGAAGTGATCGATGCGGGCAACAGCTCCAACGGCCGCGATGTGGTGTATCGCATTGATGCCACCACGGGCACCGTCACCCTGGCGGCGGACCTGACCGTGACGCCCCAGTACGGCACCTCGCAGCTTTCGCCCATCGGCGCGCTTTGCCTGCATAACGACGGGCTGCTGTACGGCGTGACCAATGCGCGCGGCACCGATGCGGCCGGCAAGCCGGCGGGCAAGGGCATGATCTACCGCATTCACACCGGCCAGCCGGTGGTGGTGACCGCGCCGCCGGATGCCTCGGCGCAGAATCCGGTCACCGTGGCGGCGCAGGGCAGGGGATCGGTGAGCCTGAACAGCAGCGCGCCCACCTATCAGTTTGAATGGGGACCGACCACTGCGCTGGGCCAGATCACCACCGCCACGGCCGTGCCGACGGGAAGTGTGGCAACGAACGTCTCCACCACGCTGCCACAGCTCGGCGGCCGCACGTCGTACTACTACCGCATCCGCGTGAACGGCCCCACCGGCCCGGTGTACGGCGGGCTGGAGAGCTTTGAAACCTCGCAGGTGGGCGCGACCAACGGCGTGTCCGCGATCTGGACCGAGTCGCCCATCGGCCGGCCGTTGATCAACAGCACCACCACGGTGGACATGGGCAAGGTGCTGGCCAATGCCACCAGCCAGCAGCCGGTGCTGATCCGCGATGTGGGCACGCAGACGCTGGGGTCCATCGCGGCCGCGATCACCGGTCCCTCGGCCAGCCAGTTCAGCATCACCACGGCACCTGCCACCGCGGTGACCTCGCTCTCGGCCACCGCCGTGGTCATCACTTACGCGCCCACCAGCGGCGGGGTGCATACCGCCACACTGACGATCACCAGCAATGATGCGGCGCATCCCTCCTTTGTCATCCCGCTCACCGGCACCGGCATCGTGCAGCCGCACCTGGTGGTGGAGCAGCCGGTGAATGCACCGCTGGCCAACGATGGCCAGGCCGTGGTGGATTTCGGCAGCCATGCCCAGGGCGTGGGCTCGCTGCAAAACTTCGTGGTGCGCAACACCGGCAACACCGCCTTTGCGTCCCTTTCCGCAACGGTGACGGGCGCCAACGCCAGCGACTTCGCCATCACCACCTCGCCCAGCACCACCCTTGCCGCCGGCAGCAGCGGCACCCTGGGCATCACCTTCACGCCCTCGATTGGCGGCTCGCGCAGCGCCGTGCTGCACCTCACCAGCGATGATCCCGACAACACCGTGTTCGACATCCAGCTCACCGGCTCCAGCCCGGTGGCACCTGAGATCACGGTGGAGGAAAATGGCGTCAATCTCGTCAGCGGAAGCAGCTCGCTGAGCTATGGCACGGTCACGCTGGGCCACACCCTTGCCAAGACTTTCACCATTCATAATATCGGCACCGCGCCGCTTACCGGCGTGGGGGCCACCACCGTCGTCTCTGGCATCTTTGTGCTCACCACGGCACCCGCCAGCACCGTCGCACCGGGCGGCAGCACCACCTTTGTGGTCACGTTTACCCCTGCCTCGCTTCTGCCGGCGCAGAGCGCGCTGAACATCAGCAGCAACGATGCGGATGAGAATCCCTTCTCCATTCATCTCGATGGCTTCAGTGACGCTCTTGCGGTCGGCACCGTGGCCGTGCAGCCGGCCTCGGCGCTGCTGGCGCCTGGCCAGCATTACACCCTTGCGCCCACGATCCTCGGCACGGCACCGTTCACTTATGTGTGGCGTAAGAACGGCGTGGTGCTGGCAGGCAAGACGGCGGCCACGCTGGATTTCCCCAGCTTCAAGGCCGCGGATGTGGGGGCTTACACGCTCACGATCACCAATGAGGTGGGCAGCGCGACCTCTCAGTACGCCTTCCTGGCGCTGGTAACCCAGGGGCCTGCCGCCGTCACCATCGCCGAGGGCGGCACCTTCACCCAGACAGCCACCGTGACCGCGCCCGCGGGCCCGGGGATCAGCTACCAGTGGAAGCTCAATGGCAGCGACATCATCACTGGCGGCCGCTTCTCCGGAACTGCTGCCAAGGCGCTGAAAATCACCGGCCTGGTGGGCGGGCTGGCGGGCGACAGCGGCACCTACACCTGTGCCCTCATCATGACCCCGTCGACCGGCGCTCCGGCCCGGGGCACCACGGGCGACACGGTGCTCAGCGTGGCGCAGAAGCCGGTGATCCCCGCCTTCACCCTTAATGATGCGCAGGTGAGCGAAAGCATCAGCTTCGACATTCCGGCCACCAATTCACCCACGCAGTACATCGTCACCGGCCTGCCCCCGGGGGTGGTGCTGAACGCGGCCACGGGTCATCTCTCGGGCAAGCCGGCGGTGGCCAAGACCTCCTACACCCTGCACGTGAGCGCGAAGAACCTGGCCGGCACCAGTGCGGTGCGCGATGTGACGTGGACCATCACCGGACTGGACACCTCCAGCGTGGGCGAATTCAACGGCCTGGTGAACCGCGATGGCATTGTCGATGGCGGCTTTGGCGGCGCCGTGCAGGTGAAGACGGATGCCACCGGCCACTTCACCGGCTCCGTCACTCTCGGCGGGCTGAAGTATGCCTTCCTCGGCGCCCTCGATGCCTCCAGCGGCCATGATCCTTCGGTCACGCAACTGGTTGTTAATCGCACCGCGCCATTGACGCCGCTGGCCTTGTCCTTCACCCTGCCGCTGGGCAGCGATCATCTCACCGGCACGATCCAGGACAAGGAGTTCTACCAGTATCAAAGCCAGTCCTTCATGGGCGACGGCACCAACGGCAATGACGACGGACTGGGCAGCGGCGCGCGCTTCCAGTCGCCCTCGGGCATCGTGCTGCTGGCGGGCGGCGGCGGTTATGTGGCCGATGCGGACGACCATGTCATCCGCGCCTTCACCGCCTCCGGGCAGGCCAGCCTGTATGCCGGGCTTTCCGGCACCATTGGCACCACTGATGGCAGCGTGCTCACGGCCCGCTTCCACTCGCCCACCGGCCTGGCCATGGATTCGCTGGGCAACCTGTACGTGGCGGACAGCGAGGAGGCGGTGATCCGCAAGATCACCCCGGCTGGCGTGGTGAGCACCTTTGCCGGCACGTCCGGAGTGTTTGGCAGCGTCAACGGCCTGGGGGCCGCGGCGCGCTTCCGCAAGCCCTGCGCCATCGCCATCGACAGCGCTAACAACTTGCTGGTGGTGGACAAGGCCGACAGCACGCTGCGCAAGATCACCCCCGCCGGCCTGGTCTCCACGCTGGCAGGCAAGAGCCTCACGCCTGCCTTCCTCAACGGCGCGGGAGCGGCGGCGCGCTTCAATGCGCCGGAAGGCATTGCTTACGATGCCACCCTGAAGGCTTTCTTCGTGGCCGATACCGGCAATGCCGTGATCCGCAAGGTGACGACCACCGGCGTGGTGACCACGTATGCCGGTTCGCCCGGCCTGATGGATGAGAACGACGGCCTGGCCTTGAACGCCCGCTTCCGCCATCCCGTGGGCATTGCCAGCGCCGGCAACGGCACCCTGTATGTGGCGGATACGCTGGTGGTGCAGATCAGCAAAGGCACCGTGGTGGGCACGGTGACCTCGGCGGTGGATCCCTTGAACACACCGGCCCAGGATGCACCCCATGCCCTGGCGGTCGATGCCAGCGGCACGGTGTATGCGGCGGACCCGGTGCTGCATCGAATTGTTAGCCATGCCCGCAACGGATTTGTCGCCCCGGTGGCGCTGGAAGCCTGGCGCAACCTCAAGCCCGTCACTTACGCTGGCAGTTACACCGCCGGGCTGGACATGGACGGAAGCCTTGCCGGCAACCTGGCCTACCCCCAGGGCAGTGGTTACGCCACCTTCGCCGTCGCCACCACCGGCGTCGTCACCCTCGGCGGCAAGATGCCCGACGGCACCGCCTTCACTGGCAGCATGGCGGTGGGGCCGCAGGGTCAGTTGCCGTTGCAGGTGATGCTGTATGCCAACACCAGCAGCCTCACCGGCTGGCAGACGATGGACAACGTCACCCGCGATGTCGGCGGCACCTGCACCTGGTCGAAGATCTCCCAGCCGCTGAGCAGCACCAGCCGCAGCTACAAGGCCGGCTTCCCCGCGTACTCGCTCACCCTCGTGGGCGGCAAGTACACGCCGGTGAACAACGTGTTCAGCTTCCTCGGCCTGGCCGCTGGCACCGGCAATGCGGAGCTGGATTTCGCCCAGGGCGGCCTGGCCGCGCCGTTCACCCAGGTGATCACCATCACCGCCCCCAGCACGATCAGCGGCCTGGTGGCTCCGGCGGTGAATCCCAACACAGTGAAGCTCACCATCACGCCTGCCAACGGCTTGTTCACCGGCAGCTTTGTCCAGCCCGGCCTCACTTCGACGACTCCACGCACGGCGACGATCTTCGGCGTGCTGGTGCGCAACACCCAGGGCTCCATCAAGAAGGGCTACGGCGCTTTTGTGCTGCCGATGCTGCCCTCCGCCACGCCGCCGGTGACCACCACGGCCACCTCGCCGATTTTGTCGGGCAAGGTGGGGCTGGTGGGGCGGTGAGGCAGAGCGCCAGCCACGGAGGATAGCGGTTTCGGCTGTCGGCTGGCCGAAGGCTGTCCTCCGTGAAATCAGTTGAAGATGAGTCTTTTCCAGGACTCCTGCGGGCCTTGTGTCCAAGGAGTGACGGCGTCCCGCCGTCGCCAAGGAACCCAGGGCTGCGAATACGGCGGCAAGACCGGTGAAAGTGAGCAGCGGCACGTGCCGGCTGGGCCGGACGATGGCGGGACGCCCTCGCTCCTTGGACACAGGGTCCGCCAGAGATGGGGGAAACAGACCTGTGATCAACTGCATTTGGGGATGCCCTACCGTGCCGCGGCGGCCCTGGCGCGGGTCATCACTTCCTTCAGCGCCACCGGCTTGCCGCCTTGGTTCTTGCTCTCATCCGCCGCCTCCATGAAGGCGAAGATCTCCAGCGTTTCGTCCATGTTCACCGGCGGCGTTTTCGTCTTGAAGAAGCGGCCGATCTCGCGGCACAGGTCATCGTACTTCTCGCCCTTGGCCACAGGGGTGATGCCTTTGGCGGTGAAGACCTGGGCACCGAATTCATGGCTGTACTTGCGGAGGCCGCGGTAGGTGCCGGCATGGCCGCCCTTCCAGGAGCCGGTCACCACGTCGGCATCATCCGTCTGCGTGCGGGTCACCGTTTCGCAGCCAGTGCCCATGAGGGTGAAGAGCGCCTCAATGCCATGGATGCCGTAGAAGAACAGGTCCGGCGTGCCTTCCTGGTAGGTGCAGGGACCCCACGTCATGGCGCCGATGATCTCGCCCAGGCTGGCATCCTGCTTCACGGCCCGGATGCCGGTGGCGAAGCGCAGGGAGGAAGCGGAAAAGCACGGCACCTGGTGCTTCTTGGCCAGGTCGGCAATCGCGATGGCATCGGCCAGCGAGCCCGCGAGCGGCTTGTCGATGAACAGGGGCTTGCCCGCTTCGATCACCGGCCTTGCCTCCTTCAGATGGATGCGGCCATCGACGCTTTCCAGCAGCACCACGTCCACCTTTTCCAGCAGCTTCGGGATCGTATCGACAATTTCCACGCCGGTGGCATGCAGGCCCTCGGTGAACTTCTGCACCCGGTCATGGCTGGCTGGCATGTCCGTGCCGCCCGGATAGCCCGCTACGACCTTGAAGCCCGCGAGGTCACCGTCGGCCTTGGGATCATTGAAGATCTTGGCAAAGGCCGGCACATGCGAGGTATCGAGCCCGATCATACCGATGCGCACCAGCGCCTTGTTGTCCTGGGCGGTAAGCAGGAGAGGCAGCCCGAGGATGATGAGAGCAGTGAGCAGGCGGAGTTTCATGGGTGGAGGAAGTGGTGGAAGCTGGCAAGCCTGTACGCGGCGAGCAGGCCCTGCTTTTCGACGTAGAACGGCTGTCCGGGGCGTTTCAAGGAAGGGCATGGTGGCTGGTGGATGGGGTGGAAAGGGGGAGAGGCTTTGTTTTTGTGCCTCGATCCGGTGCGATTAGGTCGGATTGGCCTGGAATGGTGGCTGTGAGTGCTGGGGAAAGCGGTGAGGCCTTGTTTTTTTACCTGGATCCGGTGCGATTGGGTTGGATTGGCCTGGAATCCGGGCTCGAGCGTGGGATGCGCCGAGTCCTTCCAGGGCGAGGATTCGGCAGGTAAAGAAACCTCGATTGGAGCTGCACCTTGTGAAGCATGGCGGCTTCGCCGCAGGTTTTGTGGATGGCGGACAGGCTGCGTGGCCGCATGGCGAATGTCCACGCTCCCACGGCGCTCCGCGTCTTGACGTCTCCAAGGCATGGGAGGGTGAAAGCAGGAAGATGGGACGCATTCGAAGGGAGCGGGCATGGTGGGGGGCACCGAATCCGTGGGGATTTCACTGGCGTTTGTCGAGCGGGATTTTGGGCTCCTGGATGCCCTGAAATGAGTGGGACGCTTCGCGGCTGTGCAGCCCTGCGGCGAAGCTTGCTCGTTGTGCGCGCTTTAGCGCGTGGGGTTGGACTAGGTTCGGCACGCTCCCCTCCGCCGCCCCACGCGCTAAAGCGCGCACAACGAACCCTGAGGCGACCCGCCATTGCCAATCCACTATTATACCTGTTTTCAGCCGAATTTGGTATTAGGCTGCACCGCCTGTCCAGCCCCCGGCCGTCCGAGCCCATGGCTAGCCTGCAACCTATCGACTGCCGCCAGGTGTCACCGCGACGGAACTTTGCCCCCGCCCGTCGCCGTTTCCAGTGCGGCGGCTTCGCGGGCGCGGTCGGCATCGAGCTTGTCGAGGCTGGCCTTGCCTTCGGGGTTCGGGGTGGTGGCGTAGGCGGCGCGCAGCTTGGTGCCGAGGGTGGCGATGTACTGGTTGTTCTTCTGGATCGCGTCCTTCTGGGCTTCGATGGTCTGGTGGAGGGCCTCGATGGACTGGCCGGCCTTGACGAGCTGGGCGGCGGAGTCTTTGAGGGCGGCTGCCGACTGGTCTTTTTCCTTCTGGAGGGCGGTCGCGGCCTGGGCTTGAAGCTGGGCTTTCTCCTGCTCGAAGGCGGCCTGTAGGCGGGTCTTTTCAGCCTCCACGGCCTGATGGGTTTCCTCTGGTGCCGCGTCGAGCCGGGCCTGGAGCGTGCGCAGGGCTTCCTGGGTTTCCTTGAGCTTGGCCTGGGTGACGGTGGCCTGCTCCTTCGCCACTTTGGCGCTGGGCGCGGTGATCAGGTACTGCACGCCGGCACCGGCGCCGCAGCAGGCCAGGGCGATGGGGAGGGCGAGGTAGGAAGCTTTCATGTCACGTGAGCAACTGCGCCGTGCGGGTCGTGGCGCCTTGATGCCGCATGAGGGCGGTGCGGCCGGCCTGGGCGAGGGCATGGCGACGGGCGGGATCGGTGAGCAGGGTGTCGAGCGCGGGCTCGAGTTCGGCGAGGCCGGGCACTTGGATGGCACCGCCGGCGTTGAGGAGGAGGGAGACGAGGGGGATGAAGTTCTCCATGTGGGGGCCGAGCACTACGGGCTTGCCGGCCATGACGGCTTCCGCCGGGTTCTGCCCGCCTTCGGCGAGGAAGCTCTTGCCAATGATGACCACGGTGGCGAGCTCCTGCCAGGCCTTGAGCTCGCCGGTGCTGTCGATGATCAGCACATCGGTGTGGCCGGCGGGTGACTGGCTGCGGCGCAAAGGTGCCAGGCCGAGGGCTTGCAGTTCCGCCTCGATGGCCGGGCCGCGCTCGTAGTGACGGGGGACGATGAGCAGGCCGAGGGAGGGATGTTTCACTGCCAGCGACTGGAAGATGAGCGCCAGCTCGCGCTCCTCGCCGGCGTGGGTGCTGGCGGCCAGGAGCAAGGGGCGATCGGCGAAGCCGAGGGCTTGCAGCATGGCGGTGAAGGCGTGCACCTGCGCGGGGTCGGGCTCGGAGCCCTGGGGATCGTACTTGATGCTGCCGGTGAAGGTGATGCGCTCGCGGTCCACGCCGAGGGAGATCCAGCGCTCCACGTCCTCGGGCTCCTGCACGCACACGCGGCTGAGCATCTGGAACACGGGCGAGATGAGGCTGGCGAAGCGGCGGAAGCGCTTCTCCGAACGCGGCGAGAGCCGGGCATTGACGAGGGTGACGGGAATGCCGGCATCGGTGGCCTGGGCGACGATGTTGGGCCATACCTCGGCCTCCACCAGTACGATGCGCTTGGGCCGCAGCTCGCTGATCATGCGGCGGGCTACCCAAGGGAGGTCCAGCGGGCTGTAAAGTGCCACCACACGGCCGGGAAAGGCCTGCTCGATCTCCTCTGCGAGACGGTAGCCGGTGGGGGTGGTGGTGGTGAGGGCGATGCCTGGGGTGTTGGGCTGGCGCAGCAGCTCGGCGATGAGTTTCCGGGCCACGCCGATCTCGCCGACGCTGACGGCGTGCATCCACATCAGCCGCTCCTGCGGCAGGGCGGCGAGGGCGGTGCGCTTGTCTTTGTCCCAGAAGCCCAGGCGCTGGCCGAAGTCCTGCCATTTGCCCTGGCGGCGGCGCATCTTGATGAGCGCCATGGGCGCCATGAACAGCAGGCCCAGGGGCAGCAGGGTGTTGTAGAGCGTGAGGCTAAGCTTGCGGGAGGGCATCGTCCTTGGATTTCTGCAACCAGAACAACCGTGTGTCCCCATACTCGCGGTCGCGCACGACAGTCCAGCCCCATGATGGCGGGATGAAGTCGGTTGTCATCCGGCATTCGATGATGGCGCTGCCGTCCTCGCTGAGCACCTGCTTGAACGCATCGGATTGAAGCAGCTTCAGCGCCCAGTTCACATCCTTGGGGCCATGGGCGTAGGGCGGGTCGGCAAAGATGAGGTCGTAGCCGCCGGGCTGGATGCGGGCGAGTTCGGTGAGCAGGCGCAAAGCTTCGGCCTGGCGCACCTGCGCGCCTTCGAGGCGGGCCTTGGCGATGTTCTCACGGATGGCGGTGCAGGCGTTGCGGTTGTCATCCACAAACAGGGCCGAGGCCGCGCCGCGGCTCAGCGCCTCCAGGCCGAGGGCGCCGGAGCCGGCGAAAAGGTCCAGCACCCGCGCGCCGCTGACGGTTTCGCCGAGCATGGAGAACAAGGCCTGGCGCACCTTGTCCGTGGTGGGCCGGGCCACATCCTTGGGCACTTTCAGTGGAATGCCGCCCGCGAGTCCTGAAATGATGCGCATGACGACGGTGAAGCGGGCAGGAGGGAGAAAACGTACGCGGGGAGGGGATCGAACCCTCGACCAATTGGTTAAAAGCCAACTGCTCTACCGCTGAGCTACCCGCGCGTCGTTTTTGGGAAGGGGGCGTTTACATAGCCATAATCGGTGCGGGTGCAAGGGGGAATGCGAGGTGTGGAAGAGGTTCGGAATTCGTTGTGTTAAACACCCGGACTTTGAGCTGTCGGACGCCCCCTGGGAGGCCGTCCGTATGATGAGGACTGGCCGGCATTGCCGCGCTTGCTTCCTGCCTTGACCGCCCCTATCGCACATAGCCGAACACGGCCTGCCTTTTTCCGCCATGCTGCTCGAAGTCGTCACCCTTTTCCCTGAACTCATCACCGTGCCCATGGGCACCAGCATCATGGGCCGCGCCCAGGAAAAGGGCCTGGCGGAGGTGCGGGTGCATGACCTGCGCGAGAAGGGCCTGGGCAGGCACCGGCAGGTGGATGACACACCGTACGGCGGCGGGCAGGGGATGCTGCTGCGGCCGGAGCCCTTGTTTGAAACCCTGGATGGGATTGACCGACCGGAGGCGCGCATCATTTACCTTACCCCTGGCGGCCGGCGTTTCGACCAGCCCACGGCCAGGCGGCTGGCCCAGGAATCCCATCTCATCTTCATCAGCGGCCACTACGAAGGCATGGACCATCGGGTGGTGGAGCACTGGGTGGATGAGGAGCTTTCCATCGGCGACTATGTGCTGACCAATGGCGCGATTGCCGCCGTGGTGGTGATGGATGCGATCGTGCGCCTGATTCCCGGCGTGCTGGGCGATGACCTGAGCGCGGTGGAAGAATCCTTTGGCTCCAGCGGGCTGCTGGAAGCGCCGCACTACACCAAGCCCGCCGAGTACCGCGGCCTGCGTGTGCCGGACATGCTGCTGAGCGGCCACCATGGCAAGATCGCGGAATGGCGCACGCAGCAGGCGGTGGAACGGACCAGGGCCAACAGGCCGGATTTGCTGGAGGGACGGGGGAGTGATAAGTAGAAAGTAAGAAGTGAGAAGTGGGGGAGTGGCATAGGATGGAGTTCCTGCCCGCTAACTCCTTGCTTATTACTTTCTCACTCATTCACCACCGACGTCAAAGACATCACCCCGCTCTGGCCGGTGTAATCTTTGACCTTGGGTGTAGGAGTGAGCAGGAAGCCGTGGCCGCCAGCCTGGGAGCCGGGCTCGCCGAAGCCTTTCGGGTAAATGATGCCCTGGAAGGACGGCCGGGTGCCGTCGCTGAAGGTGGCGGTGCCGCTGATCAGGCCGGTGGTGCGGTTGATGGCCAGGGAATAGCCGGTGTCGGAGGCGGGCAGGTGGGTGACGAAGTCGGCGGTGCTGAGGCTCACATATCGTGGGGCGAAGTAGCTGTTGGTGAGGGTGCTGCCGCTGACCTGAAGCAGGGCGCGGCCGGTGAGGCCGCCAGGAATGCCCGGAAGCACGCTGCTGCCGGGAACGGGCGTGTACTTCGCGCCTAACAAGTCCGTGGCGATCACCTCAGGCCAGCCGAGCGGGTAGGCCTGGGTGTCCATCGCCGGGCGCGCCCAGTTCACCTGGCCGGTGCCGGCGCTGAGGTCAGACAAGGCATCGCCCTGGTTCACATACACCTGGGTGCTCATGAAGCCGCCGCCATTGTAGAGCGAGGCATACACCGGGATGAAGGGGTGGGAGGCCTCCTGGCCCGGGGTGCTGGTGGTGATGTGGGTGGCGGTGGCTGAGAGCCGCGGCCCGGTGTTGTCTGTGAACATGGTGGCGGCAGTGAAGGCGGTGCCATCGGCCAGAGTACCACTGAGCGTCACGCTGCCGGTCTTGCTGATGCGGGCGGTGGCAAAGCCGGTGGCCTGCGGGTAATCGAGAATGGTGAAGCCCACGGGCTGCAGCCGCGGATCGAGGACAGGGAAGATGAGGTTGAAGACGCCATCGGCATTCGAGCTGCCCAGCAGGGAGCCCGGCGGGGTGGTGTCGGTGGTCAAGCCATCGTAACGCACCCGGCAAGCGCGCACCACGGAGACCGGCGGGCTGACGGCGCGCTCCTGCTGGGTGACGGTGCCGACGACCGCCTGGCCGAGCAAGGTGGAAAGGGGCGTGGAAAACTGCCATGTGGAAAGCGCGAGCACCAGGGGGACCTTGGGGAAGCGGTTGATGGTGAGGCTGGTGTCCTGGCCGGTGCCAAAGTGCGCGATGCCGGAGGCATCAAACGAGCCGCTGAAGCCATAGCTGCCACCGCCCATCGAGAGCTTGCCGGTGAAGGAGCCGCTGCTTTGCACGGTGGTGGTCAGGCAGCCTTCCGTTTCATTGCCGGGAGTGGTGCCGGCCTGGGCGGTGACGAGGCCGCTGTACGTGCCTGCCGTCCTGCGCACGGGGTTGGTCTGGGGAAGGCTGGCGGGCAGGCCGACGATGGCCTCGCAGTGCCCCACCTCGCAACTGATGGCAGTGAAGACAGCGCCGGGGGGCAGGGACTGCATGCTCACCAGCACCGGGATCGGGCTGAAGGCGGGGACGGAGTCGTTGATGCCCAGGGCGCCATCCATGTTGCTGCCCCAGGTGACGGCGGAGCCATCCGCGCAGAGCACGGCGCAGATCTGACTGCCCGCGCTGATGGCGGTGACCTTGCGGCTGGCGAGCACGCCGGAGG
>FTCD01000800.1_pt1 | contig 18774 bp, 18 predicted proteins | sample 1639501 | NCBI WGS metagenome assembly FTCD01 (sample SAMEA3914864, study PRJEB12502) | metagenome | biome: forest; material: soil | place: USA | collected 2012-03-12 | depth 0.3 m
GCACTGGCTGACGGCCATCGCCGTGACGGTCGCCTTCATCCTGGGCCCGGGCGGCTTCGGGCGAATGATGCGCAAGGGCATCGACCCGGCCACGCGGCTGGACATCGTCTGGCATGAGTCCCTGGGCCTGCTGGTGCTGGCGCTGACGCTGCTGCGCCTGGTGTGGGTCGCGCTGCGGCCGGGCAAGCCACGCTTCGAGATGGCGCCGTGGATGCACGGACTCTCAAATCTGGTGCACGGCGTGCTGTGGGCCTTGATGCTGGCTTTGCCGGCGACGGCCCTGCTGGCCCTGGGCAGCGAGCACCATCCGCTGACGCTGCTGGGCGGCGTGCGGGTGGACGAGTTCCCGTGGATCGCCGGCTCGCGCCTCGCCGAGGCGGCGGACTGGGGCGACGTGCACGGCCTGCTCGGCGACGTGCTGATGTGGCTGGCCGGTCTGCATGCCCTGGCCGCGCTGTACCACCACTTCGTGCGCCGCGACGGCGTGCTGGCGGCCATGCTGCCCTGGCAGACCCGGCGCTGAGGCGCGGACCTTCAGGGACAACGGCCGCGCGCGCCTGGTCAGCGCCCCGACAGCGTTTCGACCAGCGCCTTGGCCACCGCTTCGCTGGAGTTCGGGTTCTGGCCCGTGATCAGGTTGCCGTCCTGCTCCACGTGGCTGAGCAGGGGCAGCAGCGCGGAATGGAAATCGGCGCCGCTGGCCTTCATTTCGTCTTCCAGCAGGAAGGGGACGACATCCTTCAGGCGCGCCAGGAACTCCTCGGCGTTGGTGAAGCCGGTGGCACGGCGGCCCTGGAAGAAGGGCTGGCCGTCGCTGCGCCTGGCGTGCACCAATGCGGCCGGGCCGTGGCAGACGGCGGCGATCACCTTGCCGGCGGCATCGTGGCGCGCCACCAGGGCGTGCAAAGTTTCATCCTTGGCCAGGTCCACCATCGGACCGTGGCCGCCGGGAATGAAGATGGCGTCGAAGGTCTCGTCCTTGACGGACGCCAGCGTGACGCTGTGCTGCAGCGTTTGCAGCGGCGCGGCCCAGGCGTGGCGCTGCTCGTCGTTGGGGGCCGTCTTGGGGTCCAGCGGCACCGGGCCGCCCCAGGGGGACGCGACCGTCACCGGGATGCCGGCCTGCGTGACTGCCAGGAAGGGCACCGCGAATTCCTCCAGCCACAGGCCGGTCGGATGGTCGTGGTCGAGCAGGGCGGCATTGGTGGTGATGAAGAGAGCGCGCATGAGGGTGCTTTCAAGGTGACGGCCCAATTTAGGCTGCCGCCCGTGCGCGGCTTGTAGGCCGCAATGCCGCGTGCGGTTCAGGCTTTAGAGCTGCGTGTGCGGTCGTCGGCATTGCATCCACCGCGCTCCGCGCCGGGCCGCGGCCTGCCGAAGTTGTCCTGGTCGCCGGGGCCGTCGTAGTGCTCGGCGTCGCCGTCCAGCACCAGGGTCTGGGTCGCGTGGCTGCCTTTGATGACCTCCCGCACCTGGAAGCTCACCGTGGCCGGACGCTTCCAGGGCTCGGTGCGGTCGCCCGCATCGGATGACACGGCCGTGGCCCGCAGGATGCTGGGAGTCGCAACCAGCTTGAAACGATGCCGGGACGCTGCAGAATCCGGTTCGGCTTCAACCAGAGGAGGCAATCGCATGATCAGCGATCCCGTGCAGGAGCAGGAGCAGACGCCGGACCGGCGCACCGTCTATATCGAGGCGCTGGACGGCAATGGCGCGCCGGCGGGAGCCGAGATCGGCATCTTCATCGACGGCATGCCGGCCGGCGTGCTCGACCTCGGCACCGGCGCGCAGCATCCCGCCACGCTGGAGCTGGATGACCTGCTCGCCGAGATCACCCTGGTTGCCAGATTCCTGGGGCAGACCGAGACGATAGTGATGTACCCGGGTGACCGGCAGGCGACGTTCCAGTTTCACGGTTCGGTGCAATATGGCGTAGCCCGCAAAGCAGAGGCTTTCTGTCCTGATGGCTCACATGGCTCGCCCTGCGTGACTTGCCGCGCAGCCAATGGCAAGACCTGGCGGATGTGCTGCTGATGGGCTCGCCCGAACCCATCGCTCGCGAGATCCACGTCAAGGTTCTCGACCGCCACGGCAACCCGATTCCTGGCGCCAAGATCAGCTGGACCGAAGATGGCGAAGCGAGAGGCTCCATTCCGTCGAGCAAGGGATTCGCTGTCCTGCATCCGGTAGAGGAGAACAGCGAAGTCGAAGTCACCGCGGAGTGCAAAGGCAGCAAGCAGGTCCGCAAGCCCGCTGTTGGCCAGAATCTTTGCGAATTCAATTTCACGGATATGCCCAAGACCCCGACCAAAGTCATCGTCGCCGCCATCACCACGCTGGGTGCCATTGCCGTCGCCTACATCCAGTTCTGGCCGGGCTCGCAGGAAGCGGCCACGCTCACGGTCTACGTCAAGGATGCCGACTCCTCGGTCGGCATCGCGAATGCCCGCGTCTCCGTCGAAGGCATCAACACCCCCACGCCCAAGCCCACCGACAGCGACGGCAAGGCGCTGTTTGAGCTGAAGGTCAAGAAGAACGAGACGCTGACCATCGCAGGTTCGGCGGCGAACTACGAGAACGCCGCGGTCACCACCAAGGACACGAGCCAGCCCGTCAACCTGTTCCTGAAGCGCAAGCTTGCGGCACCGATGCCGGTGCCTGCCAGCGCCGCGCCGATCGCGCCCACCAAGCCGACGGCGACCGGCACCGTCGACGGCACCTGGGAGGTTCGCGTCAGCGGCGATATCGCCCTGCAGCGCGTGCGCTCGGGCAGTTTCAGCTTCTCGACGCTGTTGAACGGCAGTACCTCGGTGACGGCCGACGTCACGCTCGACGGGGCCACCACGCGGCTTCAGGGCACCGCCAGCAGGCAGAACGACCGCTTCTTCCTGGAATATGAAGCGAAGACTTCCACAGGCAGCTGGACTGGCAAGGGCCAGCTGAGTCTGGCCAAAGCGGCCCTGGAAGGCTATCTGACCGACGCCGACGGCAAGCAGGTGCCCGTCTTGCTGCGCAAGCCCTAGCGGTGCCGTTCCCGCCATTGCCGTTCGTCAGAGCCGCTTCGCACCCGCCAGCCGCGTCCTTCCCGGCGCCTGCTCAAACAAGCGCCCGTTGCCGCCCGGTTGCCAGGCCAGCGCGCCGTTGACCGCCGTGCCAGCAGTGCCGGTGACGCGGTTGTCGGCAGTGACTTGGCTGTGCTTCGTCAGAAGAACACGATCCCCCCCAACGCCACCCCATTCATCCGCGCCGAGTCACCGGCAACGGGCTCGGACGTCGTCCGGCTCAGCTCGCCCACCAGCGTGACGCTCCTGGTCAGCCCGTAGTACAGCCCGGCCGTCACATTGGTGTTGCTGCGCAGATCGGTCGCCGCGCCGTCCTTCAGCCGGCTCTCGCCCCAGTTCAGGCCGAACTTGGTCTTGGCCGTGGCCTGCCAGGTGGCCTGCAGCAGCAGGTTGGTCTGCTTGCGGTTGCCGCTGTCGCCGTCGGTCAGCACGCCCAGGCCCTTGCCGCTCTGCAGATTGGCCGCGAAGCCCAGCGGGCCGGCGCTGAGACTGGCGCCGACCTCCGCGGCGTTCATCGTGAAGCTGGCGGCGCTGCCCGTGCCTTCGAACTTCTGGTGCTTGACGCCGAGCCAGAACTTGCCGCCCTCGAACTTGGCCGTGGCCAGCGCTTGCAACTGTGGTTCGCTGCGGCCGATGGCGGCGCCGGCGTCGACGGGGCTCATCAGCGCGACGGTGGCCGAGAAGCCGCCGCTGCCGGGCAGGGTGTAGGCCATCTGGCCGTAGGTGCCGAGGTAGGTGTAGCCCGAGCCGATGTGGCCCAGCGTGACGCGGTTGCGCTGGGTGGCGGCAACGGGGGCACCGGCGCCGAGCAGGGTCATGTCGCCGAGGATGGCCGACGAGCCGAACAGGCCATAGTCGCGGCCCAGCTTGACGCTGCCCATGTCGGCATTGCCGAAGGTGACGAAGCCCTGGCGCACGTCGACGTTGTTGTTGCTGGAGATGGCATCCCCCGACGCGACGGCCGCGCCGATCATCAGCGTGGCGCTGATGTCCAGGCCTTCCTGGCGCGTCTTGGCCGTGGTGGTGAGGGCATTGGGCAGCAAGCCGTTGCCGATGACGGTGCGGCCCTCGGTGCCGCCGCAGCCCAGTCCCTGGGTGGCGAGCGCCGCGCCGCCGACGGCCTGCGAGCCCGAGCAGCTGGTGTGGGTGTAATAGGCGTTGACGATGCCGCCGATGGCGATGTCCCAGTCGCCGGCTTTCAGGTCGACGGCATGGGCGGTGGTGCCCAGCGAGGCGATGGCCGCGGCGATGAGGGTGCGGGTGTGGGTGTTCATGTTGTCTCCAGAGGTTGTTGGCTGAAACAGCGATGCGCTTTGCGCAAGCGCTGTGCCAGTACCGGCCTGGAGCGGGAGGCACACGCGGGCGTTGCCGCGTGGTGCAGCGGGAGCAGTGATGCGTGTCGCGCTGGCGCGCTGGCGAGGGTGTGTACGCAGGCGCGCTGCTGCGCGAGGTGGGAGCGTGGTGTGCCCGCGTGTAGCAGCGAGCGAGGGCTAGTACTCGTACTTCAAACCCAGCGACACCGCCCGCGGCGCACCCGGTGCGAAGAAGGTCGAGTGCTGCAGCGGCCTGTCGCCGTTGGCATTGGCCGCAAACGGCCGCGCCTGGAAATTGCCCGCGGTGTTGAAGCCCGTCGGGCCGAGCTGGGCCGCGGTGGCATAGGCACGGTCGAACAGGTTGCTGACCTGGGCGAAGAACTTGAAGCCCCTGGCCGGCTTCCATGCCGCGTTGACGTTGACGACGGCATAGCCCGCGCTGCGGCCGGGGCCGAGGTAGTAGAGGCCGTCGGGCTGGTGCCGGCCGTTCTCGTCGCCGCGCGCCGTCGAGCCGCCCATGGCGACGGCGTCGGCGCCGAGCGACCAGGTGTCGCCGGCATCGAGGTCCGCGTACAGCTTGAGCATGCGGCGCGGCAGCAGCGGGATGCGGTCGCCGGGCTGGATCTGGAGGTTGCCGTCCACGCCGCGCAGGCCCGCCTGTGCCGCATCGTTGCCGCTGCTGGAGGCGCCGTTGACGGTCTCGGCCGTGCGGTAGGTGGCGTCCAGCAGCGTCAGGTTGGCACCGGCCGTGAAACCCTTGGCTGGCTGCGCGCTCAAGCCCAGCTCCACACCCTGGCGGCGCGTCTTGCCGAAGTTCTTGAAATAGCCGAAGCCGGCCGCGTCGTCGGCGACGAAGAGCAGGTCGTCGCGGTTGTCGGAGCGGAACACGCCCAGGCTCCAGGCCACGGCCTCACCCGCCGCGCTGCGCACACCCGCCTCAACCGTCGTCGTGACGACCTGCCTGAGCGGCGGGTCGCCGGCAAAGGCGTTGGGCAGCTTGCAGGGGTTGGCGGGGTCGGCGCAGCCCAGCTCGATGGACGAGGGGTCGCGGCTGCCCTGGCTGATGCCGGCCCAGGCGTTGACGCCGGCCACCGGCGTGAAGGTCAGGCCCAGCGCCGGGTTGAAACGGCTGAAGCGATGGGCGCCGTCCAGCGAGCCTGCGCCGCCACCCGGCCTGATGGCGTCGCGGTTGCGCACCGTGCTGTGGTTGTGGCGGCCGGACAGGCTCAGGTGGGTGCCAGGGCTCAGCGCCAGCATGCTGCTGGCGAAGACGCTGAGCACGCGCGTGCGGCCGGAGAGGTCGACGCGGGTGTCGTAGGGCTCGCCGTCCACATTGCCGCCGCTGACGCCGTCACCGAAAGCGCCGACGCCGGTGATGCTGCGGTCGGGGTTGAGATGGCCCAGCTCCGTGCCCTGGGTGAAATGGCTGTGGCTGTAGTCGGCCGCGGCGCCGACCAGGGACTGGCTCTTCAGGCCAAACAGCCGGCCGTCATGGGCCAGCTGCAGGTTGAAGCCGGCGTTGCCTTGGTTCGTGCGCGTCTGGTTGATGACGCCGTTGCACTTCTCGCCGGGCTCGTCCTGCAGCAGGGCCTGGGCGATGCAGCGCCATTGGGGGAAGGGCGTGTTGGCGGCGCTCTCGCCGGCGGTGGGAAAGCCGCTGTAGCCCGCGGCCGTGAGTGCGGCGCGTTCGGCGGCGCTCGGTTGGTAGAGGGACTGGTCCAGCGCGTCGTCGTTGAGGTCGCCGTTGGCGGTGGCGGTGCGGATGTGGCGGGCGTAGGCGTTGCCGCTCAGCGTCCATTGCGCGTTCAGCGATTGCGACAGCGCGAGGTTGAGCAGAGCCGAGCGGTTCTTCGTGTTGTCGGGCTTGGTGTAGACGCCGGCGCGGTCGCGCTCCAGAAAACGCTGTTCCTGCAGGCCGTTGCCGTTGAGGTCGGTGTCGGCCAGCGAGGCGGTCAGCGCGATATCAGTATCGCCGGTGCGGCGGCCAAGCTTGGCGAAGAGCTGGCTGACGTCGGACGGCGAATCGTTCCGCCAGCCGCGCTCGCGGAACTTGTTGCCGGTGATGTACCAATGCGTGCCGGCGCCGTCGTTGCCACCATGCTCGAACTCAATGGTGCGCCGTGCGTGCGAACCGACCTGCATCTGCAGGGAGTTGCCGGCATCCTTCAGGCCATCCTTGGTCTGGATGCTCAGCGCGCCGCCCAGGGTGTTGAGGCCGAACAGCGGGTTGGAGCCGGGGTTGAGCACGAGCGAGGCGATGGCGGCCTTGGGGATGAGGTCCCAGCTGACGACATCGCCGAAGGGCTGGTTCAGGCGCACGCCATCCAGGTACAGCGACAGGCCCTGCTGCGTGCCCAGCAGCGGCGAGGCCGTGTAGCCGCGGAAGTTGACGTCGGGCTGCAGCGGGTTGCCCTGCACCTCGTTGAGATGGACGCTGCCCAGGCGCTGGTTCATGAAGCTGCTCAGGTCCAGGGCCCGGCTGGGCTCGATGTCGGCGGCGCGCGCGGTCTGCACGGCAGCCGGGATCCAGTCGCGCGGCACGTCGACGCCGGGCAGGGGCGACAGGGCGACGATCTCGACCCGCTCCAGCTGCTGGATCTGGGCGTGGGTGGCGGACGCATGGACGAGTGCCAGCGCCGCCCAGCATTTGCTGTGGCGGTGGTTCATGGGAGTTCCTGTGCCGCGGCTAGCGGATGACGACGCCCCAGGGCAGCTTGCCCACGGCCACGTCGGCCACGCGCTGCTGGGTTTCGGTGTCGATGACGGAGACGGCGCCGGAGCGGCCGCAGGCCACGTAGAGCTTGCGGCCGTCGGGCGTCAGGGCCATGTTCCAGGGCCGCTGGCCGACGGGGATGGTGGCCACCAGGGTCATGCGGTCCACATCCAGCACCGACACGGTGGCGTCGCCGCCGTTGGAAATGAAGACGCGGCGGCCGTCGGGATGCACGCTGATGCCGTTGCTCTTGGGGCCTGCCATCAGCTTGTCCTGCACCGTGAAGGTCTGGGTGTTGATGACGTAGATCTCGCTGGACATCTCGGCGGCGACAAAGGCCTTGCGCCCGTCCGGCGAGAAGCCGATGCCGCGCGGCCGCGTGCCCACCGGGATCTGCGCGACCTGGGCGCGCTTGTCGACGTCGATGACATCCACCGCGCCGCCTTCCTCGGCGCTGACCAGCACCCAGCGGCCGTCGGGGCTGAAGACGGCGTGCTCGGGGTTCTTGCCCTTCACCTTCACGGCGAAGCTGCGCGTCAGGGTGCGGGTGTCGACGAAGACGACCTCGTTGGTCTCCTCGACGGCGGCCGTGACCCAGCGGCCGTCGGGCGACTGGCCCAGGCCTTCGGGCGATTCGCCGAGCGGGATCTCGCCGGCCTGGCGGCGCGCGGCGAGGTCGATGACGACGAGGCGGTTGCCGGGCTGGTCGCTCACATAGGCGCGGCGGCCGTCGGGGCTGATGACGGCGCCGCGCGGCTTGGCGCCGGCGGGCAGTTCGTAAAGCACCGCGTCTGTGGCGGTGTCGATGACGCTGAGCGTGCCCGAACCCTCGTTGGACACATAGGCGAGCGGGCCGGCATGGGCCGAGCCGATGGCGGTGGCGAGCAGCGTGAGCGTCGGAAGGAGTCGGTGCATGGCGGTCTCCTAGAAGCGATACGACGCGTTGGCGCTGGCGAGGAAGGTGCGGCCGGGCGCGGGCTCGAAGAAGCGGCCGTTGCCATCGTTGACGATGACCGAGCCGGCGACTTGGCGGTTGGCCAGGTTGTCCACGCGCAGCAGGGCGCCCAGGTCCCAGGGGCCGAGGCTGAGCTGGTAGCCGACATGGGCGGCCAGCGTCGCGTAACCCGCCGCGGCGTCGCTGTTGAGGTCGTTGACGTAGACCTTGCCCAGGGCCCTGGCCTCAAGGCCGGTGCGCCAGCCGCCGCCCGCTTGCCAGGTCAGCGCGCCGTAGACGGCGGTGCGGGCGATGCCGGGGATGCGGTTGTCGGCGGTCACCTGCTGGTTGGCCGCGGCGCAGGGCGTGACGGTGCAGGTCAGGAAGCCGTCGCGGTAGCGGGCGTCCAGCCAGGTGGCGGCGAGCTGCGCCTGCAGCGTGGCGCCGAGCTGGAAGGCGCCCGACGCCTCCAGGCCGCGGCGGCGGGTGGCGCCGGCGTTCTGGTAGGTGGCGCGGCCGCCGACGTTGGTCTGCGTGACGATCTCGTGCGCGGTGCCGGTCTGGAACAGGGCCAGCGTGATCTCGCTGCCGTCCCAGGGCCTGGCCTTGAGGCCGGCCTCGACGCTGTGGCTGACGGAGGCCTGCAGGCCGAAGTTCAGCCCCGTGGCGCCGCTGGCGCGGTAGGCCAGCTCGTTCAGCGTCGGCGTCTCGAAGCCCTTGCCGGCGGTGGCGTAGAGATGCAGGCCCTCGCTGAGGGCATAGCTTGCGCCCAGCACCGGCAGCGTGGCGGAGTAGCTGGCGGCGCCGCTGTCGTCGGGGTTGGTGCGGGTGATGTAGGCGTCGGTGGAGGTGAAGCTGACCTTGGCGCGGCGCACGCCGGCATTCAGCAGCCAGGCCGGCGTGGGTCGCCATTCGGCCTGCAGATAGGGGTCGGCGTTGCTGACGTGGTTGGTCTCGTCGCGGCGCAGCGCGCCTTGCACACCGAGCGTCGTGCCGACGAAGTTCTGGTAGCCCAGGCGGTGCTCGCTGAGCTCGTCGGCGGCGATGCCGGCAATGACGCTCGCCGTCTCGCCTTTCCAGCGCCAGCGCAGATCGGCGCCCTGGTAGTCGCGCGACAGGTCGATGACGCCGCCGGGGTGCAAAGCGCTGGCCTGCGTCGTCACCGGGATGGACTGGAACTGCGTGGTGGTGCGGTGGCCCTGGTAGACCATCACCCGCAGCGTGTTGCTCGCATCGATGCCGTGCTGCAGCACCAAGCCGCCCTGGGTCTGCTGCATGGTCTTGCGGGTGTCGAAGCTCAGCGCCGAGGGGTCGACGCCGCGCGGGTCGGCCTGCCATTGCGCGCGCGTCAGTCCCAGCGGGTCCTGCGCCTCGGGCAGCTCGACGCTGTTGGCGATGACGGTGAGCTGGGTGGTGGCCCCGAGCTTGAAGTTCAGCCGCGCATTGCCCAGGCGCCTCTCGGTGGCGCTGTGCTGGCGGTAGCCGTCGATCTCGAAGCGGCTGGCGCCCAGCGTGTAGCCGATGGCGCCTGCGGTGCCGCTGGCCGACGCAGCCACGCGCTTCAGGCCGTCGCTGCCGAAGCCCACGCTGGCGTCCAGGCGCGGCGCGCCCGTGGGTGCTGCGGAGTAGATGCTGATGACGCCGCCCGAGGAGTTGCCGTACAGCGCCGAGAAGGGCCCGCGCAGCACCTCGACGCGGCCCACCGTGCCGAGTTCGACATTGGTGATCTGGCCCTGGCCGTCGGGCAGGGTGGCGGGGATGTCGTCCACGTAGACGCGCACGCCGCGGATGCCGAAGCTGGACCGCGCGCCGAAGCCGCGCACCGAGATCTGCACGTCCTGGGCGTAGTTCTGGCGGTCGCGGGCCAGCAGGCCGGGCACGCCGCCAAGGCCCTCGGAGATGTTGACCTGGGCGCGGCCGGCGCGAAGGGTCTCGCCGTCGATGCGGTCGATGGAGGCGGGCAGGTTGAAGGAGGCCGTCTCGGTGCGTGTCGCCGTGACGACGACGGGCTCGAGGACGGTAGGCGCGGCCTGGGCCGAGGCCGCCGCCAGCGCCGCCAGCGTGAGAGCCGTCCTTCGCCTTCCAAACGCGAATCTTGTTGTCATCGGTGTCTCCGGAATCTTCAGGCTCAGCTCAAGCGGGGCGCCAGGCTACCTTGTACTTGGCAAAGATCTCTCCCACGCGGCCGGCCTGCGCCAGGTTGTTGAGGGCTTGCTGCAGGGCTTCGGCCAGGTCGGTGGCATCGCGCTTCACGGCCATGCCGGCGGCCCAGCCGTCATGGGGTGCGCGCGGCATGGGCAGGGGCTCGATGCGGTAGGCGGCGTCACCCGCCAGCACGGCCTCCAGCTCCGAGGCCAGGCCGGCCGCGGCAGCCACCTCGCCGCGTTGCAAGGCGCGGGCGGCCTCGCAGCCGTCCTTCCAGGTGGTCAGCAGCTGCTGGCGGTAGGCGCCGCCGTCGGCGCCGATCATCAGCCAGCCCGCCAGGGTCTGCCCGGCCACGGCGACGCGGCGCGCGCCAAGCTGGGACAGGCTGTCCAGCTCGGGCGGGTCGGCCACACGGCGCGCCAGCATGACGCGTTCACGGTAGTAGGGACCGAAGATGCGGGCCTGCGGCGTGGCCTCGATCAGCGGGCGGTCCACCGGCACATGCATCAGCACGTCGGCCGGGCCGTAGCCGAGGTAGTGGCCCTTCCAGACCATGTTGCGCAGGTCGTCGTTCATGTTCTCGTCGGCCGTGAAAGGCAGAGGCGAGAACTTCACGCCGATGGCCTCGGCCAGCGCCTGGCCCAGCTCCATGTCGATGCCCTGGCCTTTCACATGGAAGGGCGGCATGTCTTCGTAGAGCCCGACGACGAGGCGGCCGCGCTCGCGCACCTGGGCCAACGTCGCCGCGGCCGCCTGGGTGCCCGTCAGCGCGCCGGCGGCGGCCCAGGCGAGGAGGTTTCTTCTGTTCACAGCGGCTTCTCCCGGCGCGATTCCAGGTAGGACTTGACGGCCCAGATGGCCTCCTGCGTGAACACACCCTCGAAGGGCGGCATGTAGACGGCGCCGTTGCGGCTGCGGCCGTGGCGCACGGTGTTGAGGAAGTAGTCGTCGTTGTCCTTCACGCAGGCGGCCTTCTTGGCGGCGTCCTTCAGCGAGGAGCAGTCGTTGTCGAGCTTGCGCAGGTCGGGCGCGATGCCGCCGGAGATGGCTTCCAGGCCATGGCAGCGGGCGCAGTTCTGGTTGAAGGCCGAACTGCCGATCTTGATGGCGGCCTCGTTGCTGCGATAGGGGTTCTCGGCGCGCCAGGCCTCGCCGAGCTGGGGCAGGCTGGAGGTGTCCACGGCCTGCGGCGTGACGTCGCCGTGGGCCCAGGCCTGCATGGCCGCGGCGAGGGCGGCCAGGCACAGGATGCCGCCGATGACGAGGGGTTGGGATTTCATGGTGTCTCCGGTGTTGTCGAGGTCTGCAAGGCCCGTGTCGGGTTTGCAGCTCAAACTGCAATCCACATGCCAGCACCGGATTGCTCCAACTTGACACAGTCGCCTTCGCAAGCCTTGCGCCGCCGCATGGACAGCCGGTGTGGTTTGGGACACGATGACCTCAGACACAAGCGCGGCAACGACCGCGCTGGCCCGGAGACAAGCCTGTAGAGAGGCAGGTCAAGGAAACCTCTATGACCATCGAAACCGAAGGCGCCGCGCCGCTGGCGCCGCCGCGACAGGCCTTCATCGAGCGCAGCCACCAGCGCAGCGAAGCCTTGGGCCTGAAGCGCCACGAGAAGAGTGGCTTCGACCCGCTGGTGCGCAGCGACCTCAACCTGGCCCGGGAACGCAACCAGCGCCTGTACAGCCATGCCGCGCCGGTGATGCAGCTGCTCTACGAGCAGATCGTCAACACCGAAAGCATGATCGTGCTGACCGACGCCCAGGGCACCATCCTGCATGCCGTGGGCGACGACAGTTTCCTGGCCCGCGCCCACCGCGTGGCCCTGGCGCCGGGCGAGAACTGGGCCGAGCACGCCAAGGGCACCAACGCCATCGGCACGGCCCTGTTCGAGGAGGCGCCGACGCTGGTGCACGGCGGCGAGCATTTCATGCACGCCAACAACTTCCTGACCTGCTCGGCCTCGCCCATCTTCGACCCGCGCGGCAACATGCTGGGCGTGCTGGACGTGACCGGCGACCACCGCGGCTACCACCAGCACACCATGGGTCTGGTGCGCATGTCGGCCCGCATGATCGAGAACCACTGGCTCTCGGACGACTACAACAACCGCCTGCGTCTGCACTTCCACAGCCGGCCCGAGTTCATCGGCACGCTGCTGGAGGGCATCCTGGTCGTGTCGCCCGACGGGCGGCTGCTGGGTGCCAACCGTGCCGCGCTGGACCAGCTGGGCATGAGCGGCGCCGAGCTGCGCGTGCGCAGCCTGGGCAGCCTGTTCGGCACCACGCCGGCGGCGGTGTACGACCATTTCCGCATGCCGCTGTCGCCGCCCATGCAGCTCTGCCTGCCGACGGGCCAGACGCTGTTTGTCAGCGCGCGCTTCGACTGGCCATCTCGGCCGGTGGTGGCGGGCGTGCATCGCGGCGAGGTGGAAGACGTGGCCGAGGTTCGCGCACCCGCAGCGCCGCTCGCCGAGGCCACCGTACCCGCGCCGGGCAGCGACGCTTCGCAGCGCTTCTCGGGCCTGCAGTACCTGCGCACCGGCGACCCGCAGCTGGAGACGGTCATCCAGAAGGTCAGGCGGGTGCTGGACAAGGGCATTCCGCTGCTGGTGCTGGGCGAGACCGGCACCGGCAAGGAGCTGCTGGCCCGCGCCGTGCACCACGACTCCAACCGCTCACGCCAGCCCTTCGTGGCAGTGAACTGCGCCTCCATCCCCGAGAGCCTCATCGAGGCCGAGCTGTTCGGCTACGAGGAAGGCGCCTTCACCGGCGCGCGTCGCAAGGGCGCGCCGGGGCGGCTGGTGCAGGCCAACGGCGGCACGCTCTTCCTGGACGAGATCGGCGACATGCCGCTGCCGCTGCAGGCGCGGCTGCTGCGCGCCCTGCAGGAGCGCAGCGTGACGCCGCTGGGCAGCACCAAGTCCATCGCCGTGGACATCGCCGTCATCGGCGCCACTCACCGCAACCTGCGCGAGATGATCGAGCAGCAGAGCTTCCGCGAGGACCTCTACTACCGCCTCAACGGCCTGGCCCTGCGCCTGCCGGCCCTGCGCGAGCGCACCGACATCGAGGCCATCGTGCGTCGCATCCTGCAGGCCGAGCGGCCGCAGGACACGCCGGAGCTGAGCGCGCAGGTGCTGGGCATGTTCCGCCGCTACCAGTGGCCGGGCAATATCCGCCAGCTGGCCAATGTGCTGCGCACGGCGGCGGTGATGTCGGCCGGCGAGCGGCTGATCACGACCCACCATCTGTCGGATGACTTCCTGGAGGACATCCAGCGCACCGTGGGTGCCGCGGTGATGCCTTTGCCGCACGCGCCGGCGCCGGCCTGGAGTGCGCCCTGCGAGGCGGCCTCACCCGTGCTTCCCGCGCCCCAGCCCGCCTTTGCCGCTGCCGAGCCGGCCACGGCGCGCACGCTGGAACAGGCCGAGATGGACATGATCCGCGCCACGCTGGATGCGGTGGGCGGCAACATCTCGCTGGCCTCCAAGCAGCTGGGCATCAGCCGCAACACCATCTATCGCAAGCTGCGCTGGAACACGGGCGACAAGCCGGGGTGAAGGCCGAGCCGTTGTTTCCGGGCCGAATCCATGGCCCGGGACTTTCCCGGGTCGTTGAACGGCGCGCTGTGCCGATCTGGAGCAGAAAACCCTAGGCAGGGGCTGTTTTCGCAAGGCATGGGTTTTGCAATGAAGCGTGCATCGCCTGCTGACCCCTTGCATCCATGTCCGGTCACCTTCTCCCGCGGGGCTTCGCCGCATGAAGCTCCTTGTGCTCGGCTCTGGCGCGGGCGGCGGCTTCCCGCTTTGGAACTGCCACTGCCGGCTGTGCGGCGCCTGGCGGCGCGGTGAACTCGACGCCAGCGCGCGCACCCAGTCCTCCATCGCCATTTCCCAGGACGGTCGGCCCGGCGAAGGCTGGCTGCTGGTCAATGCCTCGCCCGACCTGCCGCAGCAGCTCCGCGCCACGCGCGCCCTGCAGCCGGTGCAGGCGGGTGACATGCCGCTGCGTGCCGTCGTGCTGCTGGACTCGCGCCTGCATCATGTCGCCGGCCTGTTGTCCCTGCGCGAGAGCCGCGAGCTGGAGCTGTACGCGACGCCCCTGGTCTTCGAGGACCTGACGGCCGATCTGCCGCTGCTGCACGTGCTGGAGAGCTATTGCCGGGTGCGCTGGCGCATGCTGCCTATCGCCGGCGAGCGGCGCAGCGCCAGCTTCGAGATCCCGGGTTTTCCGGCCCTGCGCTTCGCTGCCATGGCCGTGCCGGCGCGCACGCCCCGGCACGCACGCCTGCGCGGCGAGGAGGCCGGCGAATGCATCGCGCTGCAGGTGCATGACCTGCGCAGCGGCCGGCGCCTCTTCCTGTCGCCGGCCCTGGCCGATGTGGGCGAGGCCGAGCTGGCCTGGATGCGCGAATCGGACTGCGTCGTCGTCGACGGCAGCTTCTGGACCGAGCACGGCATGCAGGAGGCCGGCGTCGGCACCGTCAGCGCGAGCGACAAGGGCCATCTGCCGCAGAGCCGCCATGGCGAGCGGCCCGGCATGATCGATGTGCTGAGGGCCAGCGGCGCGCCGCGCAAGGTGCTGACCCACATCCACCACAGCAACCCCATCCTCGACCGCGGCGGCGCCCAGCACCGCGAGCTGGCGGAGCAGGGCATCGAGGTGGCTCATGACGGCATGGTGATCGAGCTGTGAGGGCCCTCATCGCTCCGCGCCAGCGCGACGCCGAGCCCTTGTGGCTGGAATGGCTGACCCTGGTCGGCGGCCTGGCTTTCTGCAGCTGGCTGCTCGGCGCGCGCGGCGTCTGGGCCCTGCTGCTCAGCGCCGATCCGACCGGCCTGACCCTGGTCATCGCCGCCGTCTTCCTGTGCGCCACGCTGTGGTGCGGCCAGCGCTCGCGCGAGTTGCAGCGCCAGCGCGACCTGCTGGCCCGCCGCGAGACCGGCTGGGCCGCCGAGTACGCGGCGGCGCTGCAGCACGACGCGGCTGCGGCCACCGACCTGCTGCTGGAGCACAGCCACGGTCCGCACGGCACGGCCTGGTGGGTCAACGGCATCCAGCTCAAGCTCGGCCTGCTGGGCAAGGTCATCGGTTTCTCGATGCTGGCCCTGTCCATCGGCAAGCTGCACAGCTTCGACCCCGCCCAGTCGCAGGAGCTGCTGCGCAGCCTGACCGCGGGACTGGGCGTGGCCCTGCTGACGACCATGGTGGGCCTGGTGGGCAACATCCTGCTCGGGTTGCAGCTGACGCGCCTGGACCGATTTGCCGATGCCTTGGTGGCCGACATCCAGCGTGCCGCGCTGATGAAGGACGGGGAGTGATGCGCCGTTCGCGCCGGGGCTCGCGGGAGGCGGAGGTCGACCCCTTCTACGACATGCTGTTCAACCTGTTGATCGGCTTCGTCTTCTGCTTCATCGTGGCCCTGCTGGCCATGAACCCGCGCGCCACCAAGGCGGGTGATGTGCCGTCCAAGGCCGAATACCTCGTCAACGTGGCCTGGCCCGACGACAGCCCCGACGACATCGACACCTGGGTGCAGGACCCCGGCGGCAACCTGGTGTGGTTCCGCCGGCGCGAGGCCGGACTGATGTACCTGGACCGCGACGACCGCGGCGAGGGCAATGCGGCGGCCATCATCAACGGCCAGCGCATCCAGAGCCCCTTCCGCCAGGAGGTGGTGAGCCTGCGCGGCATCGTGCCGGGCGAGCACGTCGTCAACGTGCAGTACTACCAGTCCCACGACGGCCAGCCGGTGCCGGTGACCGTGACGGTCATCAAGGTCAACCCGCGCGCCGACGTCGTCTTCTACGGCACCGTCAAGCTGGCCCGCCAGGGTGACGAGGCGACGGCCGTGCGCTTCACGCTGCTGCGGGACGGCAGCGTGGTCAACGTCAACACCCTCCCCAAGAGCCTGATGCAAAGACCATGACCCTGCCCATCATCCTCAGCTTCGCCGCCTTGCTGCTGCTCTGCGCCCTGGCCCTGCTGCAGTCGCGCTGGCCTGTCTGGCTGCGCGGCCTGCTGGCGGTGGGCGTCAGTGCCTTCTACTTCTACGCCGAGGGCGCCGTCCACACGCTGTGGGGCTGGCCCAGCGGCGATGCGCTGCCCGAGCGCTTCGTGCTGCTGGCGGCCGTCATCGAGGAGCCGACGGCGAAGCGGGACGGCGCCCTCTATGTCTGGGTCAACGCCGTGGAGGACGGCCGCCCTGCCGCCCAGCCACGGGCCTACCAGCTGCCCTACAGCAAGGACTTGCACGGCCTGCTGAACGAGGGGCTGAAGAAGGTCCGCAACGGCATCGCCCAGCTCGGCACGGCCGAGCCCAAGGTGGGCCGCAAGGGCCTGGCCTGGCTGAGGCCCGGCAGCGACGAGCAGCAGGTCAAGCTGCGCGACATGCCGCTGCCGCAACTCCCGGAAAAATGAAGATGCGCCGCAGTCTCTTGTTGACCATGATCGCAGTGGCTGGATGCAGCCGCGCGCCGGAGTCCCCCTCCTGGTTTCCGCTCGAAGCCGGCCACCGCTGGACCTACGCGGTCACGACGCGCAGCGGCGCCGATGCGCCCGAGCGAGAGAGCCTGACGCTGCGCTCCCTCGGCTCGGCTCCATTGCTGCTGGACGACCAGCCTGCCTGGCAGCGCCGCAGCGACAGCGGCGTGGACTACTGGCTGCGTGCCGACGCCAGCGGCATCCGCCGCGTCGCCAGCAAGAGCGACATGCAGGCCGAGCCGGTGGCCGACGCGCGGGACCGCTACGTGCTGAAGGCACCCTATACCGTGGGCACGCAATGGCAGGCGTCGACGACGGCTTATCTGCTGATGCGCACGGCCGAATACCCGCGTGAGATCAAGCACAGCCATCCGGTCATCCCCATGACCTACGAAATCGAGGCCGTGGCCGATGCGGTGCAGACGCCGGCGGGACGCTTCTCGCCCTGTCTGCGCGTGCGTGGCAGCGCGACGGTGAGGATCTTTGTCGACGCCATCAGCGGCTACCGCGACCAGCCGCTGACGACCGTCGAGTGGTATTGCCGCGGCATCGGCCTCGTGAAGATGGAACGCAGCGAGCCGTCGACCTCGCCGATGCTGGTGGGCGGCTCGCGAACCTTGGAGCTGGAGAGCTGGCAGTGATGTCGGGGCGCAGCGCCGGAACTGCCCAGGCAACGGCTGAGGGTCAAGCTTCCGCGTGACTTCGCCGCGAAGCCGGCGCCCCATCTGATCCGGTGCGATTTCCACGAATCTGAGCCTGTTTTTTTCATCCCGCCGAGGGCACAGTGGCAAGCGGTTGCTGTGCTCGTTCGCCTCACGAAAGACAGCTTCAAGTCAAAGTCTGGAACATCGAGATCATGGAACTGGTTCCCACCGTCTTCATTGTGTTCAAGGTGAGCGTGCTGGGAATCGGCATGTTCCTCGCCGTCAAGTGGCACTACGACAGAGCGAAAACAGAGAAGGGACCTGATTCGCGGCGCGCGCTGCTCTGGGCGACCGCCAAGGCGGTTGTTGCCTTTGTGTTGTTGCTCGTCGCCCTGCTGTTCCTGACATTCCGCCTGGGCTCGATGCTCGGCATCGACTTGACGCCGCCATGATCGAGAGGAATCAGATGCCGACCGGAAGTTCGGCTTGGTGTACTACCTCGGCGCCCCAGAGTCTCGTGGAACGGCTGTTTGGGCAAACAAGCTTTCTACGGACCGGTCTGCGGAATTCGCCGGTTTCTTGGCAGCACTCCCCAACTCCTTGGACGATTTTGTTTGGGGGCATCCAGACATTCGTTCGCCTGGGTGAATGCCGCTGGCAGCCTGAAGCCGATTTTGACCGGTGGCCGGCCACTTTGCAGCGGTTGCCGCGACTCCATGTGGGCGCCTCGGTGTCAGCTCTCGACAGGAGCGGCCACCCATGAACGGCGCCACTTTGCACCGACCGGCCCGAACGCTCGGCAGAGGTTGGTAGCTCGCGGGAAATTCCACCGTTGCGCCAGGTCCCACCGGCTGGCAGAGTCGCCACCGATGAACGCCGCTTTCCACATCGATTTAATGACGGTGATTTCCGGCATGCCGGTAAAAGTTTTCTTCCCTGACAAGGAGTTGCCGTGAAACAGGCAGACTTGGTTAAGCAGCGGCCGCCGGAGTTATGCGGCACTACATGCTGCATAAATTGATAGTTAGGCGGTGCTGTGTCGAATCCGGTTTCGCTCGAGCAGTTGTTTGGCGCCTTCGTCAACCAAGGCACCCTTGAAGAGGCGGCGGCCTGGATGGCTAGTCTGAGTAAGTCACATCCCGCTTTGGCCATCGAGTTCGATGAAGTCCTCACGCGTTCAATCGAAGCCGCTACGCGAGGGGAAAGATGGGTCGTCGACGGAGTCAACTGCAGCGGATACCAAGCTCAGTCGCCAGAAGAGGCGAGGGAACTCTGTGCGGACCTTCTCAAAGCGTATGAAGCCTTTCATGCCGGCAACGCCTAACCATTCATTGCAGCCGACCTGCGCCAGCTTCGCTGGCTGGTCGGCTGAATTCAAACTACAAGGGCTTCCCCAGTAGTCAAGCCGAACGAATCCCAGATGGCCCGCGCAGCGGGCCATTTCTTCGTCTGCATTTCCTTCAAGACCTGCGGCC
>FTCD01000053.1_pt1 | contig 18459 bp, 13 predicted proteins | sample 1639501 | NCBI WGS metagenome assembly FTCD01 (sample SAMEA3914864, study PRJEB12502) | metagenome | biome: forest; material: soil | place: USA | collected 2012-03-12 | depth 0.3 m
GAATATGGCGGAAGCCTGTTCGACAGCTTCTCAATGGAGGAGCGCATGACGGTGTGCAACATGAGCATCGAAGGCGGCGCTCGCTGCGGCTACGTGAACCCGGATGATACCACCTTTGCCTACCTGAAAGGCCGCCCTTACTCGCCGAAGGATGCGGAGTGGGATGCCGCCGTGGCGCACTGGCGCTCCATGGCCTCCGACGCCGATGCGGTGTATGACGACGTGGTGAACATCAAGGCCGAAGACGTGCCGCCGACCGTCACCTGGGGCGTGAGCCCAGACCAGGCCATCGCGGTGACGGAGAACGTTCCTGTGCCCGCTGATTTCAGCAACGCCGTGGAGCGCACCTCTGCCGAAGACGCCCTGGCTTACATGAAGCTGCCCGCCGGCCAGCCCATCAAGGGCTCGAAGATCGACGTGGCCTTCATCGGCTCCTGCACCAACGGCCGCCTGAGCGACTTCCGCGAAGTGGCCCAGTTCATCAAGGGCAAGCACGTGGCGAAGTCCGTGCAGGCCATCGTGGTGCCCGGCTCCCAGATCGTCGATCACCTGGCCCGCCAGGAAGGCCTGGACAAAATCTTCACCGAAGCTGGTTTTGAATGGCGCGGCGCCGGCTGCTCCATGTGCCTGGCCATGAACCCGGACAAGCTGGTGGGCGACCAGCTTTGTGCATCCTCCAGCAACCGCAACTTCAAGGGCCGTCAAGGCAGCCCCACGGGCCGCACCATCCTCATGAGCCCCGTGATGGTTGCCGCCGCCGCCATCACCGGCGGCGTGGCGGATGCCCGCGAAGTGTTCAGCATTTGATGGATTTGATCTGATGGCATCGGGTTCTCGGCGAAAAGCTGGGAACCCGGGTGCATCGTTTCGGCAGCGGGACCCGAATTCGGGCACTGCGCAGCCTGGAACGGTGAGCAGCAGAACCTGTGGCGAAGGCGAGCCGTGCGGCGCAGCTTGCTCGTTCTGCGCGCTTCAGCGCGCGGGGCTGGGTTGAGTTCGATGCGTGAAGTTTTGGCACCCCACGCGCTGAAGCGCGCACAACGCACCCTGAGGTGCACACCTTGTGCGGAGCGTGAACACGCAAATGTCCCTCGACAATCGAGACTGAGATTCCCAAAAGGGGCCGTGTGTCCAGCGCCGCCGTGCACTCCGGATCGCGGTATTGTGGGAATAGAGTAGCGCTTTCAGCAAAAGCGGATATAATTTCCATAATTTCTTGGAGATGCCGCAGTCCGCTTCCATTTCGCAGCCACTGTCCGCTATCCGCCTGCCGAGCCAGCTTTGGTTCTCCTGCCCTTCGTGCAAGGGGGAGCTGAAGGTGCCCATCGCCATGGCGGGTACCCAGGCGGCGTGCCCGTTGTGCGGGGAACTGGTGGCCATTCCCGAGGCCGATTCCCTGCCGCCGCCTGCACCGATGCTGCCACTGGCGCCGCTGTCAGACGACGACGGCGGGTATGGCGGTGGTAATGCCAGCTTGGCAGGGGATGACTTGGAAGTGACAAACTTCTTCGCCAAACAGGTGAAGACGCCGCTGGAGTTCAGCATTGGCCATCCGTGTGCCCTGCATCTGAAAATGCGCAGGCCAGAGCCGCCGCCTGAGCCGCCACCAGCGCCAGTTGCAGCACCGGTACCTGTGGCGGAGCCGGAGCCGCCATCGCTGCCACCGCCGTTACCAGTGCGGGAACAGCCCGCACTGCCGCCTGAAACGGTGCCGCCACCCCTGAAAAAGGTGGAACTGCCTCCGCTGGACAGCAAAGAATTCAGCCTGGGCCATCCCTGCCGTGTGCCGCCTGTGGCGCGCCCCAAGGGGGCCCGCACTGCGACAGCCCCTGTGCCACTGCCGCTGGCGGTACGCCCAGCAGTTCCCGAGGCGGCGATGTCCGCCCCGCTGGTATCGCCGCAACTTGTCCCAAAGGCAGGGCCGCAAGCTCCTGAGCCACCCTTGCCGCCCCCTCCAGCCGCCGCCTTGCCAGAAGCAAGCCCCGCCCTGCCAGAAGCAAGCCCCGCCCTGCCCCCTGTGCAGTCCGCGCCAGTCCCAGGCGCGCTGGCCCCGATGGAAGAAATCGTCTGGCCCGTTGCGCCGGAACCGCCTGCGGTTTCCGACCACGCGTCGCCCGTTGCGGCTGCGCTGCTCGTGCCCCCGGTCGCAGCGCGTCCTGCGCCTCCGGCACCACCGGCGCAGTCGATGGTGGCTGCTGTTGGCAGGACGGTTCTTCCAGCTCCCGTTGCCGCTGCGGCACCGCCTGCCGTACTTCCTCCTCCGTCGGTGATGCAGGTGGCACCGGCCGTCCTTCCACCCGAGATCTCGTCGGCGGTGCCGGTTGTTCTTGCACCGGCACCCCCTGCGTTGATGCAGGTTCACCTGGAAATGGGAAACCCTGCGGAGCCAATGATCGCGGCGGATCTGCCGCCATCCATGGCTGGTTCGAGCGTTCAAGCACGGCAGGCTGCTTCCGAGGAAATGCCGGATCCTGCCGCATGCATGCCTCCGCCGGCGCACGGTCCGGTGGCAGTTCCCCTCCCGGCCGCGAAAATGCCGCCGCCGGAGGTGGCCGCCCTGTCCGAGCCGGTGCTGGTACATGGGGATCAGGCCGCTGCTTCCGCCCTGGCCCCGGTGGTGCACGCCGCCTCGCTCCCTGTTCCTGCGGTCGTTCTCCCGTCATCGGCTGCTGCGAAACCGCTGCCGATGGCCGTGACGGTACCTGAGCTCGTGCCAGCCCCGGTGGTGCACACTGCTCCGATCCCTGTGCCTGCGGTCATTCCCCCGCCATCGGCTGCTCAGAAACCGCTGCCGATGGCCGTAACGGTGCCCGAGCTCGTGCCGGCCCCGGTGATGCACACCCCTCCGATCCCTGTGCCTGGGCTTGCCGCCTCGCCTCTTGAGGCCCACGTTCCAGCCGTGGCCGAGCCGGTAGCAGAGCCGGTAGCAGAGCCGGTAGCAGAGCCGGCGGTGCTTGCGCCTTCTTTTTCAACCCCGCCAGCAATGCTGGTGGCATCGCCGGTGCTTCCATCAGCCGCCCAGGTTGCGCCCGCCGTCTCCCCGCCGCTGGTGCAAACGGCGCGGATCATTCTGCCGCCGCCTGCTGTTGCGCCGGTTGCCCAGGCCTCAAAGCCCGCAGCCCCGCAGATGCCGCTTCCTGCCGCCCCGGTGGCGCCTCAGATTCCTGCCGTCGCCGTCCAGGTCCCCATCATCATCGCCGCACCGGTCCATACTGCTCCTGCGGCCGCAGTCCACGCTGCTTCCGCACCTGTAGTCCAGGCTGCGCCCGTCCCTCGTCCAGCCGCTCCGATGGCAGCCCCGCAGGCCGTCGTTCCTGTCATTTCCGCAAGGGCATCGGCCGTTGTTCCCAGTGCCATGCCAGCGGTGCAGGCTGCCGCTTTTGCTGTCCCGCCCGTCCAGGTCACTCACGTTTCCAATTCTGCGCCGGTGGTGCCGTCGCCAGCGCCCGTGGCAGTGGCGCAAGTGCCTCCGGCACCGCCGGTGGCTCCTGTCATTCCGAATGCCGTGGTGCTCGTTGCACCTTCGGCGGCGACGCCATTGATGGCGAGCCTTCTGCCGCCGCCACCACCTGCGGCGGCTCCCGTAAGGGCTCCGGCCAAGGTGGCTGCTCCGCCCAAACGGTCGGCCGCTCCGGCGAAGGCGGAAGCAGCGCCTGAACTGGAAGAATCGCGGAGCCTTCTTCATCGTCTGTCGGAAGGGCCTGCTTCCACCCTGGGCCCCTTGAAGGAGGGGGACTACGGCTACGAAGCGGACGAGCAAAAGCAGCCTTCGCCGCCTCCCAAGGCCGAGGCGCCTGCCTCCAAATCGCCGGTGGCTGCCCCCGAGCCAGTGCGGCTTGCCAAGGTGACAGCTCCCGTTCAAAGGGTCGTCCGGCAGGCTCCGCTTGCGGAGCAGGCGACGGAACCGGCAACGTCCGGAAGCCTTCTCCACCGTTTGGCAGACGGGCCTGCCTCCACGCTAGGCCCGTTGAAGGAAGGGGACTACGGGTTCGAAGCAGACAAGCCTTCGCCTCCTCCCGCACCGGCCGCCCGCGCTGCGGAAAATCCCGCCAGGGCCAGGCAGGCACCTGCTCCGGCTCTGAGGGAAGTCCCGGTCGAAAGAAGCCGGGTTTTTGAAGAAAAGAAATCCATTTCTCCTATCCCTCTTGAAACCCGGCCCGAGGTGCTGGAGGAAAATCGTGCCCTTGAAGAGCTGCAGCTTGAGATGGACTTGTCCTCGGCGCAGCCTGCGGTCATCGGCGAGACGGATTCGGTGCCGGATGACGAGGTGCCGCAAAAGCGGATTGGTTCAGTGGTGCTCCCCAAGTACACCGTGGTGCCGCGCGCCAACCAGCTCGTGGTGTGGATGCGGCGTTCGGCCATTTTCCTGCTTGCCCTCTCGCCTTTAGTGTGGGCCTCTGACCTGTACATGCCGAAAGTCTGGCGGGTGGTGAAATGGCTGGATGCAAACCGGCGCTCACGCATCACCTACGCGGACCTGCTGGTGCAAACACAGCTCAACCGCAGCAGCCCCTCAGCCCAGGGGCTGAGGAAGGATGCCACCGCGGCGCTGGAGAAGGAGTGGAAGAAATTCACGGCTTTCAGCACCAGCAAGGAGGCTCCCCGGCCCGCCGCCCAGGCCCGACCCGCAGTGTATCGGATGGTGCGCACGGACTTCTCCTATCACAGCCCCGCCTCCGCCTGGCCGCAGATGCTGCTGCGAAACATCGGCACCTTTCACGGCCATTCCTCCATGGAGGGGGCCAGCAGCTTCCTGCTGGAGGCGCCCAACGGCTCGCACTGGATCGCCACCTCCGTCCACTTGTTAGGCTCCTCCGGCGGTGTGGAGCCGCCGCTGAAGCCGGGCAGGCTGGCGGCCGAGCTGGACCGGTGGCGCGCCTGCCTGCCCGACCAGCCCGGCGCCTATGCCGAGGCCGTTGGCGGCAACGACCTGGTCAGCATCATCACCAGCGACTGGCTGGCAATGCAACTGCCCGCCGATCATCCGCCGCTGCCGGTGGTACCGCTGAAGCTGAGGCGCACGCTGCTCTCCGCGAACGAGGAGATCTACCTCGTCGGCCTGCCTTACGACGACAACACGGGGGTCACCCAGCAAGTGTACCGCGGCCACCTCATTCCCAGCAACCAGACCAAGCCGGGCCAGTTTGCCTTTGTCGCCGATGCCAACGTGGATTTCACCGGCTTCCGCGGTGCGCCCGTGCTGGATGCTGAGGGGCTCGTGGTAGGCGTGATGACCGATCATTGGGCGGACCTGCTGGTAGGCACCCGCGGCGAACTGCTGGCCCAGCTCATGGAGGCCAAGTAGCCTCAACTCAACGTTTGCTGCTAAGGAAAGCCGCCAGCGCCTCGGCCGTGGCAAAGCGTTCGCGGGTCATTTCAGCGGGGGTGACGGCAATGCCAAACTGGTCCTCAATGTGCAGGAGGAGCTGCATCATGGCCATGGAGTCCATGCCCAGGCCGAACAGGTCGGTGGAGGTGGTGACGGGCTCGGAGGTTTCGACGATCTGCTGCGAAAGGATCAGGTCGAGAACGGCGGCGGGCGTGATGGCTTGGCTCATGCTTGGGGGGAAGGCCGCGCATCATGGGGCGTCGTTGGCGCTCGTCAAGCCAGCAGGGCGCGCAGCCGGGTGTCGTACAAGGTTTGCGCCGTGGTTTCCCCGATGGCGTAATAGCCGCTCAGGTCCCGGCCCATGATCATCGGCGGCCGGCGGTGCACCGTGTCCACCAGCAGGAAGCGCTTGCCGGCTTTTTCGGCCAGGGTCTTTCGGTACTGCATCATCTGCCGCGCGTTGGTTTCGTGCGCGTCACCGCTCAGGCCCACAATGTTGCCGGGAAAACTGCGGCCGCGCGGTGAGTGCGGGGCGCTTACCCGGTGGGCGATGATGATATCCACCTCATCGTCCTCCAGCCACTGGTCCACCGGCACCTCATTGGCCACGCCACCGTCCACGCACAGCATGCCTTCGAATTCCATCGGGGCGAAAAGAGCCGGCACACAGCAACTGGTGACCATGGCGCGTGCCAGCGGCCCCGCCTGGGCCAGCAGCGGGCTGTGGGTGTCCAGGTTGGTGAGCGCCACGGTGAGCTGCGGGTTCTTGAGATCCTCAATCCGCACATTCCCCACGATGCTTTGCAGATGATCCACCGCCGCCCGCGGATTGAAGAAGCTGGGATGGCGCGACCACCAAAAGCTGCGGATCTGATGCAGAAACCAGGTGGTGCCATGCACAAAGGACAGCCGCAGCCACAGCCGCAGCACTTCGTCCTTGATGCGGTCTTGCGGCAGCCCGGCCGCATAGAGCCCCGCCGCCACGGCTCCCGCGGAGGCGCCCGCCACCTTTGTGGGCCGCACGCCCAGGGCATGCAGGCGCGCCATGAACCCCGCATGCGTGGCATACGCCAGGAACGAGGCACCGAGGGAGATGGCGATGCGCGGCATCAGGGCAGGGCGTTGAACGCCGCGTACTCCTCCACCAGGCCGCGGCCTTCGTAGAAGGCGATCTCCGCCTCGCCACAGGCTTGCAGTTTGCCGCGCACATCGGATTGCTGCCCTAGCACGTGCTGGCGGATGAGCAGGGTCTTTTCCGCCTGCAAGGCCAGGAAGGTTTCGTCCACCACCGGCGTGCCAGGCCAGCGGCCGGATGCCTGGCCCTCGCGCAGGATGCCGGTGAAGGGCCGGCCTTGGCGCGCGGCCTCATTCTTCGCCTCGTTCACCCCTGCATACCAGTCGGCGTGCACGATCCTGTAGTAGTCGCGCATCGCCTGCTTGTTGTAGTGCAGGATCAGCTTGCGGCCCTTGTAATCCAGGGTGCTGGTGGCGCGGAAGCTGTCGGTGTCCACCGTGTCGACAAAGAAGCACTCGTCACCATCCACGGCGAACTCCCACTTCATGTCCCACAGGGTGAGGCCGATGTCGTCGAGGATGCCGCGCACCACCCAGCCGCCGAGCAGCGCCATCTTCACCGTGTCCAGAAAGCCCTGGGTGGCCAGGCCGCTCATCAAGAGCGCCTCCTGGCGGCTCACGTTGCGGTCCTCCGGCTCGTACTTGCTGGTCAGGTCGTAAATCGGGTGGCCCAGCATCTGCCATGCCTTCATCGGCTCGGTGAGGCCCAGCTCCCGCTCATAGGCGCGTTTGGCCGAATCGTTCATCGCTGCATGCTTGCGCAAAATGGAGGAGCCGCTGGTGATGCCGAAGCGCACGATGTACTCCAGCGGCACCACATAGGTGGTGGACTGGTAGAACTGCTCATAATCGAACACATGGCCGCCCAGGAACGGTCGCTGCGGCGGCTTCATCACCGGGAAGCGGCGCACCACGTTGTAGCAGCTCGGCGTTTCCGGCATGCCTTCGGTCACCACCGCGCCGGTCCTGCCATCGATCATGCCCACGTGGTGGGTCATGCCGCCATTGTTGCACATCGCCTCCAGCGGCCCTGTGATGAGCTCTTTCTTCCAGACAGGATCGATGGCCGGGTCGCTCTCAATGCGCTCCTTCACCCGCTTCCAGGTCGAAGCCTGGCCGAGCTGCGAGTAAAGAGCGTGGCGGAACACCGCGCGGTTCAGGTCATTGTCCTTGATGTCGAAGATCGAGCCCACATCGAACACCGAGCCCGCCGGCGTGGTCTCGCACACCATGTAGCCAGGATGCCCTGGCGCGGCAAACAGCCGCTGCACAGAGCCATTGTAAACCGGCTCGCCGAGCTGGCTGAGATCGAGGGTGGAAGGGGGGTGGTCGTCGGCCATGATGGTGAACGTTCTGAAACATCCGGTTGCCGGGGGGTGCAAGGAGTTTCCGGCGCCGCCCCGGGCTGGAGCTTGGGGATTCTGGTGGCAAGGAAGCGGGGAAAGGTTATGGCTTGCAGCAATGTGTGAACGCTCATGCTAGACAAGACGGATTGGTTCAGCTTTGGCTGGGGACTTACGCACTGCTCAAGCTCGACGGAGCAAAAGTCCTCGCCGCTCTGAACCGCTGACCAGAATGGGGTGGCGGGATTCTGGGGAACGAAGTAGCTCTCCCCCTATGGCCACGTTCTTGCCCGTAGGTCCTGTACGTCGCGTAGGTCGTGTACGTCCCGTTTCACAGGACCTACTGTTCACCAAAAACTGCCAGCCCGGGAACCTGTCGCTTGCACCTTGCACTCCGCCCCCGCTTCCGATAGATAGCGCGCATGGAGTGGTTGCTGCCTTTTGTCATCTGTGGTCTCGCCGGCTATGTCTGCGGCGCCACGCCGTTTGGCTATTTCGCCGGGCGGATAAGGGGCATTGACATCCGCGAGCACGGCAGCGGCAACATCGGCGCCACCAATGTGATCCGCGTGCTGGGCAAAGGCATCGGCATTCCGGTGTTCATCCTCGATGTGATCAAAGGCTGGCTGCCCGCGTCTCTGGCTGGAGCGTGGTTCGCGGGTCACGGGGCCGGCCAGGAGCTGACCAGCGGCGCGTCCATTGCCGCCGGCGTGGCGGCGGTGCTGGGGCACAACTACACCTTCTGGCTCAAGGGCAAGGGCGGCAAAGGCATCGCCACCTCCTGCGGTGCGCTGCTGGGCACGGCTCCGGCGGAGCTGGGCATCGCGGTCCTGGTCTGGATCATCACGGTGAAGATCACCCGCTATGTCTCCGTCGCTTCCATCGCCGCCGCCATCGCGGTGCCGGCCTCCATGGCCGCCTTGATGGCCTGGCGCGGCCAGTGGAACCTCGTGCTGCTCGTCTTCGGCCTGGTGCTCGGCACGCTGGCGATCTGGCGGCACAAGGCCAACATCCAGCGCCTGATGGCCGGCACGGAAAACAAGGTCGGAGCCCGCAAGCCTGCTGCCGCGCCATGATTGATTCCGCCATTGTCCTGGGCGCGGGAAGCTGGGGCACCGCGCTGGCCGGCACCCTTGCGGAGCGTGGCCTGCGCGTGCAGTTCTGGGGTCGCGACGAGGCCCTCATGTCCTCCATCGCCAAGACCCGCCGCAACGAGCGCTACCTCACCAGCCTGGTGCTGCCGGAGAGCGTGCAGGTCACCAGCGACCTCAACGCACTTGAGCCTGCCGGTCTGCTAGTCTTCGTTGTGCCTTCGCGCGGCATTCATGAGGTGGCCCGGCGCGCCGCCGCGGCCGGCATCGGTGGGTCGGGCAGCATCGTCCTCTCCTGCACCAAGGGCATCGAGCTCGATTCCGGCCTGCGCATGAGCGAGATCCTGGCCGAAAGCTTTCCCCAGGCTGGGCTGGCGGTGCTCTCCGGTCCCAACCATGCTGAGGAAGTGTCCCAGCGCATGGCCACCGCCGCCGTCGTAGCAGCCCGCGACAAGGCGGTTTCACTGGCTGTGCAGGAATGCTTCACTTTGCCCTGGTTCCGCTGCTACACGAGCGAGGACGTCACCGGCGTGGAGTGGGGAGGTGCCTTGAAGAACCCCTACGCCATTGCGGCGGGCATGGTGCGCGGCCTTCAGCTCGGTGACAACGCCATCGCGGCCCTCGTCACCCGCGCACTGGCTGAAATGGTGCGCCTGGGCGTGGCCAAAGGCGGCCAGACCGAGACCTTCTTTGGCCTTAGCGGGGTGGGGGACTTGGTGGCCACCTGCTACTCCGAGCACAGCCGCAATCACCGCGTGGGCATCGCCCTTGGCTCCGGTCGCACGTTGGAGGAAGTCACTCAATCCACCAGCATGATCGCCGAGGGTGTGCCCAACACTCGCAGCCTGTACCAGAGCGCCCGCGCCATCGGCGTCCGCACCCCCTTGCTCGATGCCATCCACGACGTGCTTTATGGCGGCAAGTCGCCTCCTCTGGCATTGCGCGAACTGCTCGGCCGTGATCCCCGGCCCGAGTCGGATTAACCCCTTCCTCTTCTCCCATGCCCCTGCCCATCCCGCCGGCCACTCTTGACCCCATCGCCCGCCTGCGTGCTGTCGTTCATTGCCTGCGCGCCCCCGGCGGCTGCCCCTGGGACATCGAGCAGACACATGAGTCGCTCATTCCCCATGCCATCGAAGAAGCCTATGAGGTGGCCGATGCCATCCGCTCCGGCGATGCTGTCGCGATGTGCGACGAGCTTGGCGACCTCCTCCTTCAGCCCGTGCTGCATGCCGAGATCGCCTCGGAGACCGGCACCTTCGACCTGGACCAGATGGCCGCCGGCCTCACAGAGAAGCTCATCCGCCGCCACCCGCATGTGTTTGGCGAAACCACGGCCGACGACTCCACCGCCGTGCTCAAACAATGGGACGCCATCAAGCGCACGGAGAAGGGCGACAAGCCGCAGCCCCTGCTTGCAGGCGTGACCCAAGGCCTGCCGTCCCTCATGCGAGCCCAAAAACTGCAAAAGAAAGCCGCCAAGGTAGGCTTCGACTGGCCCGACATTGCCCCTGTGTTCGGCAAGATCCGTGAAGAAACGGCAGAGGTGGAGCAAGCTATTGCGCAAGGCGATGCCACAGAGATGGCCCACGAAATCGGCGATCTGCTTTTCAGCGTCGTGAATCTGGCCCGCAAGCTCGGCGTCGATGCCGAAGCCGCCCTTGCCGCCACCAACGAGCGCTTTGTCCGCCGCTTCAGCGGTGTGGAGACGCGGCTCGAAGCCGCCGGCAAGCAGCTCGGCACCGCCACCCTGGAGGAAATGGACGCCGCCTGGGATGACGTGAAGCGCGTTGAAAAACTAGCCATCGCCTAGCATGGGCAACGTCGTCGTCATCGGCTCGCTGAACTGCGACTGCATCGCCTTCGTGGATGAGTTTCCGCGCCCCGGCCACACCCTAATGGCGACGAACCTTCTCTCGCGCCACGGCGGCAAAGGCGCCAACCAGGCCGTGGCCGCCGCCGCCCAGGGTGCCTGCGTAAGCATGTTAGGCTGCACGGGCGATGATGGCGCGGGCGAAGCTTATCGCCAGCATCTTGAGCGCCGTCAGGTCCGCACCGAGTACCTCATCGTCCGCCCAGGCGTGCCCACCGGCACCGCGCTGATCTGTGTGAACAGGCAGGCTGAAAACACCATCGTTGTCGGCCTTGGTGCCAACGGCACTCTCACCCCTGCTGATGTGCGCGAGCGCCAGCAGGCCCTTGCCGCGTGCGACATCCTTCTCGCCCAGCTGGAGGTGCCGCTGGATGCCGTGCTGGAAGCCCTCCGCCTCGCCAGTTCGTCGGGTGCGGCCACGTGCTTGAACCCTTCGCCCTGGCGCGATGATTTTCCATGGGGCCAGGTGGCGCTAGACTTTGTCATCGTCAATGAGCACGAGGCCAGGCTGCTCTTGGGAAACATGGCTGAGGGCGCAGCCATGGAGGAGAAGCTGCGTGCTAAAAACATCCGCACACTGATCATCACGCGCGGCGACCGGCCCACCTTGGCCTATACTGAGGGCGAGGCTCCGCTGGAGATTCCGGTGCTGCCTGTCGAGCCCGTCGATACGGTTGGGGCAGGGGACAGCTTCGCAGGCGCCTTTGCCGCCCGCTGGTCGGAGCATCGCCAGCTGGAGCCCGCTCTGCGCGCAGCCAGTGTTGCGGGTTCTCTCGCTACGCTCAAGGCCGGCGCCCAGGAGGCCATTCCAACTCGAGGGGAAGTGGATCAGGCGCTGTTGCAGATTTAACGAAGCGTTCTGTGAAAGAGTGCGGCTTGTTAAACTGTATACAGTATATACTTTCATGCCAGCCGCCCCTCCATCCGCCCGCATCCAGCGCACCGCATCGCTTTCAAGGCAGGTCACGCTTGAGCTTCGCCGCGCCATTGTCAGCGGCGATGTGCCGCAGGGCGACGCCTTGCGCGAGGTGGCGCTTGCCGAGCAGCTGGGAGTGAGCCGCGTGCCGGTGCGTGAGGCCCTAATTGAACTGGAGCGCCACGGCCTCGTAGAATTTGATGACAAAGGCCGCACCCGCGTGCCGGTGCTCAACGAGAGCGACCTGGAAGAGATCTACCAGCTCCGCCTGGCCCTGGAGCCTCTGGCCGCTCGCCTCATGGCCGCACGGCCGGATGAAGTCCTTTTCGCCCGGATGAAGGAAAACATCGCGGCCACCGCCAAGGTCCAGGCCTTGCCCGATCTTTCCCGCCTTGATGCCGAGTTTCATGACCTCATTGCACAGGGCAGCGGCAACCGGCGGCTTCAGCAGAGCTGGGAAGCCCTGCGCTACCAGGTGGAATTGTGGCTCAACCACATGCAAAAACGCCATCTGGTTGTAAAACGCAGCACACGCGAAGACACCGTCGCCGCCCATCGCCATTTGCTGGACGTCCTGCGTCGCGGCGATGCGGAGGCGGCGGATCACGCCATGCGCGAGCACATCGTCAGCTGGCGCCGCATGCTGCCAGAGCGGGCTTGAATGGTTCGTATTCTTCACCCTGGATGAATATCGCCCGCCAGCTCCTCTTCCTGCTGCTGCCCGCCGTTATGGCAAAGGCCGCGCCACAGGCCGGCAGTGACTTTTTTGAAATGAAGGTGCGCCCGCTGCTCGCGCAGCGCTGTGAATCCTGCCACGGAGCGGAAAAGCAGAAGGGCGGACTGCGCCTCGACTCCCGCAATGGCTGGGCCAAGGGTGGCGAATCCGGTCCCGCCATCGTGCCTGGAAAGCCAGCTGATTCCCTGCTCATCAAAGCCGTGGGCTACGCCAATCCGGACATGCAGATGCCGCCCAAGGGCCGCCTTGCGCAGGAAGAGGTGGCCGTGCTGACCGAGTGGGTCAAGCAAGGCGCGCCAGACCCGCGGGAGGGTTCGGCCGCCCCCAGCAAGCGAGGCATTGATCTTGCCGAAGGCCGCAAGCACTGGGCCTATCAGCCGGTGCGCGACGCATCTGCGCCCGCAGGCATCGCCACCGCCTGCCGCAATCCCATCGATCATTTCATCACAGCCCGCCTGCGCGACAAAGGGCTCCCTCCTTCTCCTCAGGCCGATGCGCGCACCCTCATCCGGCGCGCCTACTTTGACCTGATCGGCCTGCCGCCAAGCTATGAGGAAGTGGAAGCCTTTGCCCGGGACAAGGATCCTGCGGCCTTCGATCACTTGATTGAACACCTGCTGGCCGATCCGCGTTACGGCCAGCGCTGGGGGCGCCATTGGCTTGATGTCGCGCGCTACGCCGACACCACCGAGCAGTCCGTGGACGGCGAGCGGCGCATCCCCTTTGCCCACACCTATCGCGACTACGTGGTCGATGCGTTTAACAACGACAAGCCATACAACCGCTTTGTTTTGGAACAAATGGCCGGCGATCTCATCCCTGGCACCACCCCGGCGGGTCTGCGCGGCCTGGGCTTCTACGGGGTGGGCCGCCAGTTTGCCTCCAACGCCGACGGCCCTGCGCTGCGCGTGGATGATCGCATTGACACCGTGGGCCGCGGCTTCCTCGGCCTCACGCTCGCCTGCGCCCGCTGCCACGATCATAAATTCGACGCCATTCCCACGCGCGACTACTACTCGCTCTACGGCATCCTCGACAGCTTTGAGGCGCCGCTGGACCTGCCGCTGGTCCACGGTCCCGCACGATCTGCCGCACTTGAAGATTTCGAGAAGAAGCGGATGGCCGCCATTGCCGCCTATGAAGCGCATGTGGACGCCTGCTTCGCCTCGTCTAACAAGCACATGCGCGATTTCGCCACGGAGTACCTGGAATACCTCGTGCGTTCGTCGCCCAACCACCGCACCACCAGCGGCGACATTCCGCTCGATACTCCGCGCGGCTGGCTGGTGTACCACGCACCGGACCGCTGGGCGGCATTGCTCAAACAATGCCAGGAGCGCGACGAGCCCTTCTTCCGTTTCTGGCACCAATGCATGGCCTTGCCAAAGGAAGGCTTTGCGGAGGCCGCGCACAAGCTGGTCGGCGAGGCCGGGCATCCGAAGGTCATGGCCGCTTTCACTGCGGCGCCGCCCGCTTCGATGCTGGAGGTGGCGGAAACTTACGGCCGCCTGATTGCCGAAGCACTGAAATCAGGCGACAGCGCCATCGTGGATCTCATTTTCGGCAAGGGTTCGCCCGTTCCACCCTCCAGCCGCGATGAGGTGCGTGAGGACCTGCACCGCTTTCTCAATGAGAAGCAGCTGGTGAACCGCAGCGATGGCGAGAGGGCCGGCAAGCTGCTGGGCACCATCGGCGTGATCGATGCGGAAGGGCCCGTGGACCGCGCCATGCTGGTGCGCGCCAAGGCCCGGCCCGCGGAAGCGCATGTCTTCATCCGCGGCGACATGAAGCAGCCCGGCGATGCCGTGCCCCGGCGCTTTCTCCAGGTGCTCTCGGCAGTGGACGACCACAGCTACTCCGACAGCGGCCGCCTTGAACTTGCCCAGGCCATCGCCAGCCCCAGGAATCCGCTCACCGCCCGCGTGCTGGTGAACCGCGTATGGCAGCAGCACTTTGGCGCAGGTCTCGTTGCCACGCCGGACGACTTCGGCACACGCGCCGAGCCGCCGTCCCATCCCGAGCTGCTCGATCATCTCGCGGCCTGGTTCATGGCGCATGGCTGGTCCATCAAGCAACTGCACAAGTACATCATGACCTCCGCCACCTGGCGGCAGGCATCGGCAGTCAACGCCCAGGCCATGGTCGTCGATTCTGGCAACCGGCTGCTCTGGCGCATGGCTCCGCGCCGCCTGGAGTTTGAGCCCTTGCACGATTCTCTGCTCGCCGTCGCCCGCCGTCTCGATGTCCGTCCCGGCGGTCGTGGCGAGCTGCTCAAAGAAACCAGCACCCGCCGCGCCTTGTATGGCTTCACCGACCGCTACCGCATTCCTTCATTGCTGCGGAATTTTGATGTGGCGAATCCAGACACCTCCATTTCCCGGCGTGCCGAAACGCTTGTCCCCTTGCAGGCGCTGTTTTTGATGAACAGTCCCTTTGTGGACCGCCAGGCACGGGCGGTGCTGGAGCGCCCTGAGGTGACTGCCGCTCAGACTGAAGAGGCGCGGATTGCCGCTCTGTTTCACGCCATCCTGTCGCGAGATGCGGCGCCTGATGAGGTCGGCATGGCCCATGATTTTCTCGACAGCCAGCCGGAGCCGGTTCGCTGGCAGGCCTTGGTGCATGGCATGTTTTTGTTAAATGAATTCACCTTCGTGAACTGAAATCATGAGTGCTCCTTTTCATCTTTCGCGCCGGGCCATGCTGCAGCACTGCGGCGCCGGCTTTGGGTGGCTGGGACTGGCCAGCGTTTGCGCTCAAGAAGGTGGCGCTCATCCACTGGCGGCGAAACGGCCGCATTTTCCGGCGAAGGCAAAGCGGGTGATCCAGATCCTGGCCAACGGTGGGCCGGGGCAGATGGATACATTCGATCCCAAGCCCGAGCTCACCCGCTATCATGGCCGGCGGCTGCCCTTGCACCTGGCCACCGAGCGGCCCACAGGCGCGGCGCTGGGCTCGCCGTTCACCTTCCAAAAATACGGTCAGTGCGGCATGGAAGTCAGCGAGCTCTTCGCCGGCCTGGCGGAGAAGCATGCTGACGACCTGTGTGTGATACGCTCAATGCATACGGACACGCCCATCCATGAAAACTCCTTGCGGCTCATGAACTGCGGCGCGAGCACCATGGCGCGGCCCAGCGTGGGCGCCTGGGTCACCTACGGCCTGGGCTCGGAGAACCAGAACCTGCCGGGCTTTGTGGTGCTGGTGCCCAAGGGCATGCCCGTCGCCGGTGCGGACAACTGGCAGTCGTCCTTTCTCCCCGGCTCCTATCAGGGCACCTACATCGAGACCCAGGGCAAGCGTGCCGACCAGCTCATCGACAACCTCACCAATCCTTTCTTCACCTCCGACCAGCAGCGCGCCCAGCTCGACTTCGCCGCACGGATGAACCGCCGTCATCTGGCCGCTCATCAAGAGGACGTGCTGGAGGCCCGCATCCATACGTTTGAGACCGCGTTCCGCATGCAGTCGGCCGCCACCGATGCCTTCGACATCGACAAGGAGCCCGCGCACATCCGTGAGATGTACGGCAGCACGCCGCAGGCGAAGCAGATGCTCATCGCCCGCCGCCTGGTGGAGCGTGGCGTACGCTATGTGCAGGTGTGGCACGGCACGCTGCAACCTTGGGACAGCCATAACAACATTGAGCAGGAACACCGGAAGCTCGCCGCCGACAGTTGCCAGGGCATTACCGCCTTGCTTAGCGACCTCAAGCAGCGCGGCCTGCTCGATGAAACCCTCGTCATCTGGGGCGGCGAGTTTGGCCGCACTCCCACCGTTGAGCTCACCCAGAACAACAGCCTCACGCCCACTGCCGGCCGCGATCACAACAACCATGGCTTCACCATGTGGCTGGCGGGCGGCGGCGTCAAAGGCGGCACGGTGTACGGCGCCACCGATGAATTTGGCTTCGGCGCCGTGGAGAACCGCGTGCACGTGCACGACCTGCAGGCCACCGTCCTGCATCTTCTGGGGCTCGATCACACCCAGCTTACTTACCGCCACAGCGGCCGCGATTTCCGCCTTACGGATGTTAAAGGCGAAGTGGTGAAAGCCTTGCTCGCCTGATTTCGATCTTCTCCCCGTATGAAAGCCGCCGGTCTTAGCTTCCTGCCACGCGCAGCCTTGCTGGCGATGCTGGCCGCCGGCAGGCTCTTGGCGGGTAATGACGAAGACTGGTTTAACCAGGACGTGCTGCCTGTGCTGCGCAGCCGCTGCTTCGAATGCCATTCGCACGGCGGCAGGATCAAGGGCGGCCTTGCGCTGGACTCGAAATCGGGCTGGCAGCAGGGCGGTGATCACGGCCCCGCACTTGTTCCAGGGCGGCCGGGCGAGAGCCTGTTGGTCAAAGCGGTGCGCTACGAGGATCACGACCTTCAGATGCCGCCTAACAAACGCTTGAGTGCTTCCGAAACGGCGCTGATTGAACGCTGGATTCAGCGCGGCGCTCCCGACCCGCGGGCGGCTGCAGAGATGGCAAAAAAGAAGGGCGTGGACTTTGAGGAAGCCCTCAGGCACTGGGCCTTCCAGCCGATAAAGCCTGCCGCCGGCGGCCTCCAGTCCTTGCTTCAATCCACTGCGGGCGAGGTGGACCGCTGCACCCTGCTGCGGCGCGCCAGCCTGGATCTCACCGGCCTGCCTCCAGCACCCGAGGAAATCCACGCGTTCTTGGCCGATGCCTCGCCGGATGCCTTCGCCCACGTGGTGGACCGCCTGCTTGCCTCCACGGCCTATGGCGAGCGCTGGGCGCGGCACTGGCTCGACCTCGTCGGTTATGCCGACCAGATTGGCACCGCCAACAACGTCGCCGCACGCGAGGCGTGGCGGTACCGGGACTATGTGGTGCGTTCCTTCAACGCCGACAAGCCCTTCGACCGCTTCATCCATGAACAGGTGGCCGGCGACCTCATGCGATCCGCCGGCGTGGCGGAGCGGCAGGACCAGATCACAGCCACCGGCTTCCTCGTGCTTGGCAATGTGAACATCGTCGATGACGACAAGGACAGGCTGCGGGTCGACGTCGTGGACCAGCAGGTGGAAAAGGTGGGCAAGGCTTTTCTGGGCATGACGCTCAACTGCACCCGCTGCCACGATCACAAGTTCGATCCCATCACGCTGCAGGACTATTACGGCCTGGCCGGCATCTTCATGAGCACGGAATCGGTGTATCACACTGGGCGCGGCGTGTGGAGCGCCCCTTGCCTCACCGAACTGCCGCAGACGGATGACGACAAGGCCCTGCTGGCCAGTGCCTCCGATGAACATCAGCAGGCCGTGGCTTCCATCAATGCCCGGAGCATCGAGGTGAAAAAGCAACGGGCTGAAATCGTGGCCCGGCTGGCGGTCATCAACGAAAAGTCCGGGCGTGAGCCCTTGGAAAAGCAGAAGGCGGATTTCGACAAGCAGGTGCGCGATCTGGACAACCGGCTTCTTCATCTCGACTATCTCCGCCCCGCGCCCGCCATCGTTCATTCCGTCCATGATTCGGCCGCCCCGGCAGACATGCATATCACCATCCGGGGCAATGCCCATGCGCTGGGGCCGGTGGTGCCGCGCGGTTTTGTACAGGCCGCTTTCGCCGGCCCTCGGACCGCCATTCCCAGCGGCCAGAGCGGTCGCCTGCAGCTCGCGGACTGGCTCACCAACCCCGATAACAAGCTGGTCGCACGGGTGACGGTGAACCGCATCTGGCAGAAACTTTTTGGCCAGGGCATTGTGCCTTCGGTCGATTACTTCGGCCTGCGTGGTGAAAAGCCCACGAATCCCGCCCTGATCGACTCGCTGGCCGCGCGGCTGATCCATCTTGGCTGGTCGCAGAAGCGCCTCATTCGCGAAATCATGCTGTCACCCGCCTATCGGCAGGCAGCGGTGGAGACGGCTGCACCTGCTCCGGCGCAGCATCGTTTTCGTCTTGATGCCGAGTCCGTTCGAGATTCGGTGCTGGCCATTTCCACCAGCCTGCTTCATTCCAGTGGTGGGCCTGCGCTGGCTTTGGAGTACCCAGAGAATGTTAGCGGCCTTGACCCCAAAAATGTCAATCCGGTGGCCTTCTCCGTTTCCAAGTTCCGTCCGGAGCAGGTGGACGTGCGCACACTTTATC
>FTCD01000410.1_pt1 | contig 16035 bp, 12 predicted proteins | sample 1639501 | NCBI WGS metagenome assembly FTCD01 (sample SAMEA3914864, study PRJEB12502) | metagenome | biome: forest; material: soil | place: USA | collected 2012-03-12 | depth 0.3 m
CCAGGATATTGGTCTGGAAGGCGATGGAGTCGATCAGCGAGGTGATGTCCACGATGCGCTTGCTCGCGACGGACAGGGCCTGCATGCTGGTCACCGCCTGCTGCACCGCGTCGCCACCGGCCACGGCGCCGGCCGAAGCCGCCTCCGCCAGCCGGTGGGCGGTGGCGGCGGATTCGGCCGTACGGTCCAGCCGCGACACCACGTCCGACACCAGGGAGACGGTGTGCTCCACGCTGGAGGCGGTGGTCTCGGTGCGCGCAGACAGGTCCATGTTGCCCTCGGCGATTTCCGCGGTGGCCCGGGCGATGCTTTCGCTCGAACCCCGCACCGAACCGACCATGCCCGACAGGCCGGCCTGCGTGCGCGAGAGCGCCAGCTGCAGCTCGGTCAGCTCATCGCGGCCACGGGCGTCGATGTCCTGCGCCAGGTTGCCTTCGGCCATGGCCGCCGACCAGCGGCGTGCCTGTTCCAGCGGCCGGCTGATGGCCCGCATGTTCAGGATGGTGGCCGGTACCACCAGCAGGGCCAGCAGCGCGATGGCTGCGGCAAAGGCCTGCTGGATGCGCATTGCCAGGCGCCGCTGCGCGTCCAGCGTCTCGGCCACGCCCGCCTTGAGCGAGCGTTCCACCGCCTCCAGCTGCTGCTCCGCCGCCAGGTACTGGGCCGATGCCATCTGGCCCGTCTTGTTTGCCACCGTGGCGGACTCGTAGCCCGAAGCTTCCAGTTGCCGGACCACGATGGTGAACTTCGTGCGGTAGGCCACCAGGGCCTCGCGTGCGGCGGCCAGCATGCGCACCTCGTCGGCCGTCGCGCCCTGCTGCAACCGCTCGGCCGCCTGGTCCGCCGCGGCAAGGTGGCGCAGCCATTCGGCATGGCCCTCCTTCACCGCCTCGGGCTTCTCGTACTGGATGATCATGTCGCGCTCCAGACGGCGACTGGTGGTCATCTCGGCGCGCAGCCGGGCCAGCCCTTCGGTGGCGGAATAGGTGCTGTTCATCGACTGTTCGGCCATGCCCTGGATGCGGTGCATGCCCACCCCTCCCGCCGCGCCCAGCAGCACGATGGCCACCATGAGGCCGATGACGGCGACGACCATCCGGCGGCGGATGCTGTACCTGCGCAGGCTGAAAATACCCATGAAGACCTCCCCATAACGATGGAAAAAGTCTCCCGTCTTTGTTCCGCAGGCACAAACGACATTCCATCATGTCGTCATGATGAAAGGGAATACACGGCCCGGCGCCGGCCCGAAAAGTCGGAAACTCGCTCAGCGCGGCCCGGTCTGGCCACCCGGTTCGCCCCGGGGAACGACGCGCAGGCCGGCCTGTGCTTCCAGCCGCTCCGTCCTGTGCGCCTCGGCCCGCACCCAGTCCATGAAAGCCTGCTGCTGCTTCGTCACCGGCGTGGCGGTGCGGGGGCAGAGGTAGTAGCCCCGGTTGGTGGAAACGGGCTGGGGGAAAGGCACCACCAGTTCACCCTCGCGCAACTCGCGCTCCACCACACTCGGCTGCAGGATGGCGGCCCCCATGCCCGCCCTGGCGGCAACGACGATGTTTATGCTCAGGTCGAAACCCGGCCCCAGCCGCGGCTTGCCCGGCAGGCCCATGGCGTCGAACCACTGCATCCAGTTGTCCGGGTAGTTGCTGTGGTGCAGCAGCACCTGCTTCGCCAGGTCGGCCGGACGCCGCAGGCGGGCGGCGAGCGCGGGCGCGCACACGGGCACGATGTCGCGGCCCAGCAGGTACTCCCCCTGCAGGCCGGCCGGCCAGGGCCGCCGCGGGCGGCGCAGGTCGATCCACAGGTCCACGTCCTCGCGGGTGAAATCCTCGTCATGGCGGAACTGCCGCATCACCACGCCGGCCTCCGGGTGGGCGGCCTGGAAGGCCGGCAGCCGCGGCATCAGCCACTGGGTGCCGAGCGTGGCGATGACACTCAGCTGCACCTGCTGCGAGGCCGTATCCCGGGTGAAGAAGGCCGCCGCCGACTCCAGCGCCGCCACATGCCTGGCGGTGAGGCCGCGGTACTGGCGGCCATGCTCGGTGGGCGCCACGCCCGCGGGTGAGCGGTCGAACAGCCGGCAGCCACCGAGGTGCTCCTCCAGCCGCTGCACGGCGCGGCTCACCGCCGCCTGCGTGACACACAGTTCCTCCGCGGCACGCCTGAAGCTGCCCAGGCGGTAGACCGCCAGGAAGGCATGCAGCTCGACGAGGGACGGCGACTGGATCTTCATGCGAGGTGATTACACCATGTAATCACCTGGAAGAAATTGTCGTTTGGCGCCAGGGCCGGCGGGGAATAACCTTTGCTCCAGCTTCTTCCGCCCACCAGCCCACCCCGGGGAAAGTCCTCCATGGTTCAAGACCGCCGCCAGTTCCTCCAAGCCGCCGCCGGCGCCATCGGTTCGCTGCCCGCCCTCTCCGCCCGCGCGGCGGATGGCTACCCGGTACGCCCCATCACCCTGGTCGTGCCCTTCACCCCCGGCGGTTCGGTCGACGAGTCGGGCCGGCTGATCGCCGACCGGCTCGCCCGGGTGCTGGGCCAGCCGGTGGTCGTGGACAACCGCGGCGGCGCGGGCGGCAGCCTGGGCAGCAGCTACGTGGCCCATGCGGCGCCGGACGGCTACACCCTGGTCGTGACCTCGCAGAGCACCCACGTCATCAACCCTGCGGTGAACCCCAGGCTGCCATACGACGCACTGCGCGACTTCGCTCCCGTCACCCTGGTGACACGCCTGGCCAACGTGCTGGTCTGCAATGCCGACATGCCGTTCAAGACCTTCCCTGAACTGGTGAAGTACGCACGCGCCAACCCGGACAAGCTCAACTACGCCAGCGCCGGCACCGGCAGCTACGCCCACCTGTGCATGACCATGCTGAAGTCGCAGGCCGGCATCCCCATGAGCCACATCCCCTACAAGGGCTCCGGCGTGGCGCTCACCGACCTGCTGGCCGGCACGGTGCAGCTGACATGGAACAACCTGTCCTCCAACCTCGGCTACATCCTCAACGGCAAGCTGCGCGCGCTCGCCGTGGCCGCGCCCGCCCGCATCAGGCAGTTGCCCGACGTGCCGACCTTCGGTGAGCTGAAGCTGCCCGACCTTAACCTCACGTCCTGGAACGGCCTGGCCGCGCCGCGCAACACACCCGATGCCATCGTGCAGCAGCTGTACCAGGCGGTGCGCAGGATCCTCGACGAGCCGGCCACCCATGCCACCTGGGCGGACAAGGGCATGATCGTGCCCGAGAACATCACGCCCGCCGCCTACCGCAGCGAGATCGCGGACCGGATCGCCCTGTACAGGAAGGTGGTCGACGCCAACCACATCGTGCTCGACTGACCGGCGTGGATACCACCTTCCCGACACCCCCGGCCCTGACCCGGGTGGACGACCTGTTGCCGCTGCAGGACGACCTGGTGGCCATGCGCCACCACCTGCACCGGCACCCCGAGCTGGCCTTTGCCGAACACCAGACCAGCGACTACGTGGCCCACCTGCTTGCCGGCTGGGGCTACGCCGTGACCCGCGGCATCGGCGGCACCGGCCTGGTGGCCGTGCTGCGCGCGGGCAAGGGCACACGCCGCCTGGGGCTGCGCGCCGACATGGACGCCCTGCCCATCCAGGAGGCCAACAACTTTTCGCATGCCAGCACCCGGCCCGGGCTGATGCATGCCTGTGGCCACGACGGCCACACCGCCATGCTGCTGGGTGCGGCCTGGCGGCTCGCGAGCACGCGGCGCTTCTCCGGCACGCTGAACCTCATCTTCCAGCCGGCGGAGGAGCGTGGCTTCGACAGCGGCGGCAAAGCGATGGTGGACGACGGGCTGTTCGAGCGCTTCCCATGCGACCGCATCTACGCCATGCACAACCATCCCGGCGCGCCGCAGGGCGACTTCATGCTGCGCGAAGGCCCTTTCATGGCCGCGGGCGACCGGGTCTACATCACCGTGCGCGGCGTCGGCGGCCATGCGGCCCGGCCGCACCTGGCGGTGGACCCGGTGGTGGCGGCCTCCGCCATCGTCCTGGCGCTGCAGACCGTGGTCGCCCGCAACGTGGACCCGGCCGACAAGGCCGTGGTGACAATCGGCCGCCTGCGCAGCGGCGATGCCCTCAACGTCATCCCTTCCGAAGCCGAGATCGGCCTGAGCGTGCGCTCGCTGGATGCGAAGGTACGTGCACTGCTGCGCAAGCGCATAACGGCCCTGGTGCAGGGCACCGCCGAAGCCCATGGCTGCAGTGTGGAGCTGCGCTACATCGAAGGCTACCCGGTGGTCCGCAACGACCCGGAGGCCGCGCAACTGGCGGCCCGGGTGGCGGCGGAGCTGGTGGGCACCGAGCATGTGGAGCCCGACTTCCCGCGGCTGATGGGCAGCGAGGACTTCGCCTACATGCTGCAGGCCTGCCCCGGCGCCCTGGTACGCATAGGCAACGGGCCCGCCGAGGGCGGGCGCGGCCTGCACAACGCCCGTTACGACTTCCATGACGGCAACCTCGGCGTAGGCGCGGCCTTCTGGTGCCGGCTGGCAGAGAGCTTCCTGGTGTAGGGGAGCAGCAGGGCAGCCCGTGGCCTCGTGGAGTGTTCCATGACGTTTTGGAATGCACCCGTGCCATTTTGTCGTTTGCGGGCGCAGGGTGCCGCTGACACACTTTGCCCAGCCACGACGCCGGCCGCACGGAGATGCAACGGCGCAAGACCAGGATGCGCGGGAACCGGGGGGCCCACCCGCACACGACCAGGAGGGGGAGCATGACGAGTTCCATCGCCGATCGCGCACACGAGGCCTACGAGCGCCGGCCCGGCTTCTTCGACACGCTGGTCGACCAGCGGGCGCCCCGCTACATGTGGATCGCCTGTTCCGACAGCCGTGCGCGGCCGGGCCACTTCGCCTGCGTGCAACCCGCCCAGGTCTTCGTCCACCGCAACACGGGCAACCTGGTGATACGGACAGACACGCACCTCACGGCCGACCTGCGCTTTGCGGTCGAACGCCTGCAGGTGGAGACCATCTTCGTGGCCGGGCACTATGGCTGCAGCAGCGTCCACGCGGGCCTGCATGCGGCAGCGGGACAACCACAGCCCACCTGGCTGCGGCACATCCAGGCCACCCGCAGGCACTACCAGCCGCTCATCGAAAGCCTGCCGCTCCACCTCCAACTCGATGCACTGTGCGAACTCAACGTGCTCGAACAGGTGGTGAACGTCTGCACGCTGCTGTCCGGCTTCTGGGACCGCGGCTACCAGGTCTCCGTGGCCGGGCACATGTGCGGTCCGGACGACAGCGTGCTGGTGGACCTGGGCATCACGACGGACAGCTGCGCCAGCCTGCTCGAGCAATTCGTGGGTGCGGTGGAACGGGTGGCCCGGCGCCATTCTCTCCTCCACTGCTCCCGGCCTTCCCCCCCCCTGTGACCTGCCATGAAACTCATACCGTTTGACCAGGTGCGCCAGCAACTCCTGCCCGGTGTTCCCCTGCCCTGGAACGTACGCAACGCCGCGGGCGACCTGCTGCTCGCCAAGGGGCAGGTGGTGCCGGACGCGGCCATGCTGGCGGGACTCAAGGAGCGCGGTGCCTTCGCGGATGCCGACGAAATCGCAGCGCTGAGCAACCGGCAGGACCTGGCCCTGACCATCCAGATGAGCGGCCGCTGGGCCACGCTGGAGGCACGGCTGCACACCATCCTGCGCTCGCCCACGCAACAGCATTTCCTGCGCCGGGTGCGCGAGGTGCTGGTCCATGTGGCGGCGGCCGCGCATGCCAACGCGGACGAGGTGATCTACCTCATCATGCGGCATGACCATTCGCGGCTGGAGCACTACGGCATCGCACACTCGCTGCACTGCGCCGCGCTGTGCGGCCTGCTGGCGCGGCGCCTGGGCTGGGCCAACTCCACCATGACCAGCCTGATGGGCGCAGCCCTGACCATGAACATCTCGGTGCTGGAGTTGCAGGGCACGCTGGCCCGGCGCGGCGGCGCGATGACCTGGCCCGAGCGCATGGCCATCGAGGACCACCCCGGCGCCAGTGCCCGCATCCTGCGCGAGGCGGGCCTGCGGGACGAGATCTGGCTGGAGGCCGTGGAGCAGCACCACGAGGCGCCGGGCGGCCACGGCTACCCCGGCCGGCTGGCCAAGCCCTCGGAAATGTCCCAGCTGCTGCGGCTGGTGGACATGTTCACGGCCAAGCACAGCCCGCGCACGGGCCGCCTGCCGGTGCCGGCCATGAAGGCGGCGCAGGACATGTTCCGGCAGGCCAAGGGCGATCCCCTGGTGAGCCTGCTGATCAAGGAACTGGGCATCTACCCGCCGGGCTGCTGCGTGCGGCTCGCCAGCGGCGAAGTAGGCGTGGTGGTGCGGGTGGGCTCCACGGCGGCCTCGCCCACCGTGTCGGTGCTGCAGGCCGCCGACGGCAGCCACCTGCCCCGGCCAGTGCTGCGCAAGACCGACCAGGCGGACTACCGGATCGTGGAGAGCCTGCCCGACACCGACCTGGCGCTGCCGGTGCACGACGTGCCGCTGGCGCGGCTCAGTGCCGGCCGGGAGCTGCCGGCGGCGGCCAGCGCGTAAGGCCCCGCGTGCAGGCCGCTAGCGTGCGTCGAATGCCCGTGTCGTCGCAGCGCTCTCGGCGATGACCGCGGCGTCTTCGGGCAGCAGGAAACCTTCGTCCATCAGCCTGCGCGCCGCGCTGCGCACGCGGTCCACGTAGGCATCGCGGCTGCCGTAGCGCTCGGCCAGCGAAGGCCGGCCATCCTGGGCAGCCTCGCGCTGGGCTTTGGTCGCCGCAAAGGGCGACCAGGCCCCGACCAGCATGCAGGCCCGCTTGAGCGGACGGTTCAGGGCCACATGGGTACCCAGCGGCGCGGCGATGTCGGGCAGGCGTACACCGCCCACATCGTTGCCGTCGGCATCGCGCAGCGGCACCTGGGCCACCGCGCTCGGCATGAAGCCAGGCGCGGGCATGGCGTAGTCCGGCGCGGGGCCGAGGGGCATCAACCGCGTGGGCGGTGGCGCCTTGCCCGACACCACCCAGTTGTTGAGCCGCAGCAGCAGCGCGCGGGATACCGGGGTCCAGTCCAGCCGGCCCGGCGGGTTCTGGCACTCATCGGGTGCCTTGGCCACGATGGCGTGCGCCGCGCCCGCAACGTCGTAGACGCGGACCTGGGGCGGCAGGGGCTTCTCCACCGTGCCCGAACTTCCGGTGCGGCCCAGGGACGAACGGATGGCGTAGTAATCAGTGCTGCTGTTCACGAACAGCATCTTCGGCACCTTCTCCCCGCGCTGCTGCACCCGGGCGACCAGGTCGGCGATGGCCGTCGGGTCTTCCACGTTGCCGCGCAGGTCCCGGGTGTCCCAGGTCGGGATGGCGTTGCTGCTGGACTCGGGGCCGGTGCCCGTGGTCATGATGGGCAGCTGGCCCGCGGCCGACACGAAGACATGCATGCCCTCGAACAGCGGGCGGCCATCCACCATGTTGAAGCCCTGCGCGAGGAAGGTCTTGAGAAAACGGCCGCTCTGCGACTTGCCGGTGCCGATCAGGTGCTTCACCCGGCCGCGCAGGGGGTTGGCTGCGTCCTTGCTGCGGGCCAGGAAGGCCGTGGCGTCGCGGAAGATGGCGAAGCCCACGCCTTCGGCAAAACGCTTCTTGCCGTCCGCATCGGTGAACGAAGGCAGGTCTGCGCCCTGCCCCAGCTCCCACGACACCTCCGCGACGCTGAAGCCGTGGTCCTGCAGGAAACCGTTGCCCGATTCGAGTGTGCCCGACTGGAAGGGCTCCGTACGCGGCGAGTTGTACAGCGCCAGCGCGTAGGCCTTGCCGCGGTTGGGTACATCGACCAGCAGCGTGCCGTTGCCGCGCGCCGGGTCGCTGGGGAAGACCAGCGTGACGTTGGCCGCGTAGTCCACCCGGCCACGTGCGTTGCGCGGTGCCTTGTCCAGTCCCGGGATGGCCTCCGTGGGCGCCAGGTCGCCGCGCACGCGCCCTTCCCAGAGGCTGTATTCACCTGGGGCGAACTGGCCGAAGGAGCGCCCGGAGCTGATGTCCAGCCCGGTCACCTCGGCCCGCGCGGCGGAGCAAAGCAACAACAGGCTGGCGGCGGCAAGGAGGGTGCGGTTTTTCATCGCCGGCAGTCTGCTGCCGGCGGACCAGTGCCGCTATCCGGGCATACCCGCTCCGGGCGACCTCAGCCGGCCAGCATGCCCGCCAGGCGCTGCCCCAGCAGGCCGTACGGGTTCCACAGGTTCTCGATCGTCTCGAAGTGGTTGTAGCCGGCCAGCACCTCCAGGGTCGCGGGCTTGCCGGCGGCCGTGACGGCGGCGTGCATGGCCTGGGACTGGCGGATGAACTCCGGCGATTCCTCGGTGCCGTAGGCCAGGATGAGCGGGGTGCGCAGCCGGTCCAGGTGGCGCAGGGCGCTCAGGCGATCCAGCGTCTCGGGCGTGAAGTTGACGTACGAGGAGCGCTTGGACAGGCTCACCGGCTCCAGCTCATACATGCCGCTTATCAGCAGGGCCCCCTTGAACAGGTCGTCCGGCACATCCTGCTCCTGGCGCGCGGGGTTGCACAGCGCGCAGCCCGAAAGGTGGGCACCGGAGGACTGGCCGACCAGGTAGAACTTGCCGGCATCCAGCCCGAGCTGCGCCGCATTGCGCCACAGGTGGGCGATGGCGCGCTCGACCTGCTCGTGCATCGCAATGAGGCTGCCGCCGGTCTCGATGACATTGTTGAAGTCCACGAAGGCGCAGTTGGCGCCCAGGCCCAGGAACAGGTCGGCCAGCAGCACGTAGTCCGCACCCTTGTAGTTGCGCCAGGCACCACCATGCACATAGACCACGGTGGGCGCGCCGGGCTTGCCGCTCAGGAAGAGGTCGAGGGTTTCCATCTCGCCCGGCCCATGGCGCAGCACCTGAGGCGCGCCATGGGCGGCCAGTGCACGGGCATTGGCCTCGCGGCGGCGGGCCTGCACCTGGGGAATGTTGGCGGCCCACTTCTGCTGGTCGTAGGCATCGTCCAGCTCCTGCTGGGTGTAGTGCAGGTAGACGGGGGCTTCGGGGTTTCGGGAGGCGGAAGGCGTGGTCATGGCATGGGCGTGGAATTCAGCCCTCTACCCTACCAGCCTGCGCCTTTCCCTGCGGCGCCGGGGCATAAAACCCGGCACCGGCCCGGGAGGGGCCGTACCTACTCGACCTTCAGGTTCCCCGCAGCCGCCAGCTTCTTCCAGCGGGTGATCTCGCGCCGGATGCGCTCGCCCAGCTGCTCCGGCGTGCCGCCCACGGCCGATACGCCGTCTTTCTGCAGGTGCTCGTCGATGCCGGGCTCCTTCAGCATGGCGTTGACCGCCTGGTTGACCTTGGCCACCATGCCCGGCGGCAGGCCGCGGGGGCCCACCAGCCCATGCCAGTGGGGTACGTCGTAGCCGGGCAGGGTTTCGGCCACGGTCGGTACGTTCGGCAGGGTCTTGAGCCGCGTGGTGGTGGTCACCGCCACGGCGTTGAGCTTGCCGGCGTTGATCAGCGGCAGCGCACTCGGCACGCTGCTGAAGAACACGTCGGTCAGCCCGGCCATGGTGTCGTTGAGCGCCGGGGCCGTACCCTTGTAGGGCACAGGGGTCAGGCGGATGCCCGCCTGCTCCAGCAGCAGCTCGGTGGCGGCGTGGGTGATGCCGCCGGCGCCCGAGGTGGCGTAGTTCAGCTTGCCGGGCTGCTTCTTCGCAATGGCGATGAGGTCCGGCACCGACTTGATGCCGGTCTGCGGGTTGGCCACCAGGATCAGCGGCCCGCCCGATATCTGCACGATGGGCGTGATGTCGTCGATGGGATCGAAGCCCAGCTTGTACACCGCCGGGTTCACGCTGTAGCTGGAGGCGATCAGCGTCAGCGTGTAGCCGTCCGGCGCGGCCTTGGCGCCCTGCTCCGCCCCCAGGTTGCCACCGGCGCCCGGCTTGTTGTCGGCCACGAAGGGCTGGCCCAGCGCGGCACCGAGTTTGGTGGCGACGAAGCGGGCGATGATGTCCGAGCCACCACCGGCCGCGAAGGGCACGATGATGCGGACCGGGCGGGACGGCCACGGCTCCTGCGCGAAGGCGGTCGACGCCAGGCCGCTCCCCGTGGCGGCGAGGGTGGACAGCACGAAGCCGCGACGGCCGATGGTGCATGCGGGCGGCGTGTTGCCGGGGGTGGTGTGGTGCATGGAGTGTCTCCCTTCTTATGACTGCGTGATGTGGTTCAGGACGTCCTCGCGGGCGCTGGCGATGTGCCGGCGCATAAGGATCTCGGCCAGGTCCGCATCGCGGTCGGCCAGTGCGTCCACGATGCGTGTGTGCTCGTGCAGGGAGCGCAGCACCCGCTCGGGCCGGCGGCGCTGGCGGCTGCGGCAGAGTTCGATCAGCGGGTGGTAGTCCTCGCCGAGGAACTTGATGAGGAATTCATTGCCGCTGGACCGCACGATGGCCGCGTGGTAGTCGGTGTCGAAGTTGGTGCGCGGCACGTCGGCGGCCGGGTCGGCCAGCTGCTCGGCCTGCCTGCGCAGGCTGTTGCGCAGCCAGGCGATCTCCTGCTCGCTGATGTGCAGGGCGGCCTCGCGCGCGGCCATGCCTTCGATGCCCTCGCGGATCACGAACAGCTGGCGCACCCGGTCCGGCGAGAGCACCGTCACCCGCGCGCCCTGGCGCGGCACATGGGTGACCAGCTTGCGCTCCTCCAGCCGGCGGATGGCCTCGCGCAGCGGCGCACGGCTGATGCCGAAGCGGCGCGCCATCTCGGGCTCGCTGATCTTGGCGCCGGGTTTCAGCTCGCCGCTGAGGATGGCGTTCTTCAGCTGCTCCAGCACACCATCGGCCACCGAGGCCCAGGTGCCCTGCTCGTTCGCGGCGGGCAGGCCGGGGGCCGGTGCGCCGGCCGAGTCCGCCCCGGCGTTCTGGGCACGGGGTTTTGCCATGCTCATGCGCCGGCCTCCGTCATGGCCTGCGCCGGCACGAACACACGCCCTTCCATCAGGCGCCGCGCCGTGCGGTAGACCACGGTTTCCGCGACCGTGACACTGCCGTCCGCCGCGGTGTCCAGCGTGGCGGCCACCGGCAGCACGCCGGTCGGGTGGGCGATCAGCAGGTCGTCGTCCGCGCCCTGCGGCAGCCGGGCAACCCGTGCCGCCACGGTGCCGGGCGTGCGCATGGCGGCCGCCAGGCACATGGCACCCGTCAGCGGCGTGGCGCGGTGGGACTGGCCGGTGGAGATCATGCGCACCACGATGTGGGCGCCGTCCTCCGGCCGGGGGGACGACACGACCGCCACCTGCGGCAGGTTTAGCAGGAGGGTGCGGGCCTCCTGCTCGGCCTGCACCAGGCCCATGCGCAGCGCGGCCTGCACCCGCAGTTCCTCCAGGTCGCGCAGTGCGCTCGGGTGTGCGTCCAGCTCCGCGGGCGATTCGCGCCCGGTGAGGCCGACCGACGAGGCCTCGACGAACACGACCGGGTTGGCCGCGTCGACCAGCGAGCAGGCCACCGGCCGCCCGTGCAGCGGTAGCGAGTCGGCCGGCGCTCCGGTGGGCAGCAGCCTGCCGGTGGCCGCGCCGCCGGGCTGGAGGAAGGACAGGCGGATCGGTGCCCCGGTGCCCGCCACGCCCTGCAGCCTGAAGTCGCCCGCCACCGCCGCCCTGCCGCCCTGCACGCGGAAGCGCGACACGATGACCTTGCCGGTGTTGGTGTTGAAGATGCGCACCGTGGCTTCGCTGCCCGTGGGCACCACCAGCCCTTCGTCCACCGCAAAGGGGCCGATGGACGAGGAGATGTTGCCGCAGTTGCCCCGGTACTGCACCGGCCCACCGTCGATGGGCACCTGGGCGAAGGTGTAGTCCACGTCCGCGTCGGGCCGGGCCGAGCGGCCCACCACCGCCACCTTGGACAGCGAGGAAATGCCACCACCCAGGCCGTCGAGCTGTCGGCGCCCGGGGTCGGGACTGCCCAGCGCGGCCAGGAAGATGGGATCCCAGCCGCTGCGCTCGGCCGGCAGGTCCTCCAGCCGGAAGACCAGGGCGCGGCTGGTGCCGCCACGCACGTACACCGCGGGAATCGCCCGCTGGGGCAGGTCCTCATCCATCACTGCAGCCATCACAGCGCCTCGCTTTCCTTGCGGGTCGTCGCTTCCGCCAGCATGCCGCGCATGACGAAGGGCATCATGCCGCCGCAGCGCCACACCTTGCGTTCGTTCGCCGTGTCCAGCCGCGGGCGCAGGCCCACGGCCTGCACGCTGCCATCGGCACGGTGGATGCGCAGCGTCACCACCGGGGCCGCCAGGTCCACCAGGTCCACCACCTCGGTGCCGTCCAGGCCCAGGGTGAGGCGGGTCGTGCCCTCCGGGAACTGCAGGGGCAGCACCCCCATGTTGATCAGGTTGGAGCGGTGGATGCGCTCGAAGCTCTCGGCGATGACGGCCTGCACCCCCAGCAGGCGTGTGCCCTTGGCCGCCCAGTCGCGCGAGGAACCCGCGCCGTAGTTCTGGCCGGCGATTACCACCAGCGGGGTGCCGGCGGCGCGGTAGCTCTCCGCCGCGTCGAAGATGGCCATGACCTCGCCCGTCTGCAGCTGGCGGGTCACGCCGCCTTCGGTGCCGGGGGCCACCTCGTTGCGCAGGCGGATGTTGGCGAAGGCACCGCGCACCATCACCTCATGGTTGGAGCGGCGCGAGCCATAGGCGTTGAAGTCGGCGCGGGTCACCCCGCGCTCCTGCAGGTAGCGGGCGGCGGGCGAGTCGGCGGCGATGGCGCCGGCCGGCGAGATGTGGTCGGTGGTGATGGCGTCACCCAGCATCACCAGCACACGCGCGCCCGCCACGTCGGGTGTCGCCAGTTCGGCCTGCGGGTCGAAACCATCGAGGTAGGGGGGGCGGCGGATGTAGGTGCTGTCGCCCTGGAAGGGGAACTGCACGCCCTGCGGTGCCTGCAGTTGCCGCCACCGGGCATCGCCCTCGAACAGGTGGCCATAGCCGCTGGCGAACAGCTGCGGCGTCAGCACGCGGTCGGCCACGGCGGCGATCTCCGCGGCCGATGGCCAGAGGTCGCGCAGGTACACCGGCATGCCCTGCGGGTCGTGGCCCAGCGGCTCGGTGCCCATGTCGATGCCGATGCGGCCCGCCAGCGCGAAGGCGACCACCAGCGGCGGCGACATCAGGTAGCTGGCCCGGGCCAGCGGGTGGATGCGCGCCTCGAAGTTGCGGTTGCCTGAAAGCACCGCGCACACGTCCATGTCCTGCGCCTGGATGGCCTCTTCCACCTGTGGGTCCAGGCCGCCGGAGTTGCCGCCACAGGTGGCGCAGCCGAAACCCGCCAGCTGGAAACCGAGCGTGTCCAGCGCCGGCTGCAGCCCGGCCTTGCGCAGGTAGTCGCCCACCACCCGCGAGCCCGGTGTGAGCGAGGTCTTCACCCAGGCCGGCACCCGCGGAAAGGATTCGGCGAAGTTGCTGCCGATGCGTCCCAGCGCCACCCGGTCGTGCGGACGGCGCGGGCCGGCCACGCTGGCCTCCACCTCGCCCAGGTCCACCACGAGTTCAGCGCTGTAGGCAGGCGACCGGGCATCGTCGCGCCACAGGCCCTGGGCCTTGCAGTACGCCTCCACCAGGGCCACGTCGGCTTCGTCGCGGCCGGTGAGCCGCAGGTAGCGCAGCGTCTGCGCGTCCACCGGGAAGAAGGCGCAGGTGGAGCCGTACTCCGGCCCCATGTTGGCGATGGTGGAACGGTCGGCCACGCCCAGGTCGTCCAGCGCCGGGCCGTGGAACTCCACCAGTGCATCCACCACGCCGAAGGCGCGCAGGCGCTGGGTCAGCGTCAGCACCAGGTCGGTGGGGGTGACACCTTCGCGCAGCCGGCCCTGCAGCCGCACGCCCACCACCCGCTGCACCGGCACCAGCATGGGCAGGCCGAGCAGCGCGGCCTCGGCCTCGATGCCGCCCACGCCCCAGCCCAGCACGCCCAGGCCGTTGATCATGGTGCTGTGGCTGTCGGTGCCCACCATGGTGTCGGGGAAGGCCAGGTCGGAACCATCGGCCTGCCGTTCGCGGCGCACCACCGGTGCGATGTGCTCCACGTTGATCTGGTGCAGGATGCCGTTGCCCGGTGGCACCACCCGCATGTTGCGGAAGCTGGCCTGCGCCCACTTGGCCAGGCGGAAACGCTCGGCATTGCGTTCGTACTCGCGGCCGAGGTTGAGTGCGATGGCATCCGGCCGGCCGGCATGGTCCACGATCAGCGAGTGGTCGATCACCAGGTCCAGCGGGATGTGCGGGTTGACCGCCAGCGGGTCCACGCCCAGGCGCACCGAGGCATCGCGCAGGGCGGCCAGGTCCACCAGGGAGGGAATGCCCGTGTAATCCTGCATCAGCACCCGGGCCGGGTGGAAGGGCACCTCCACCAGCGGGCCGTCGGGCCGCCAGGCCATGAGCCCGTCCAGGTCACCCTGGCCGACATCGTTGCGGCCGGTGTTGCGGAGGATGTTCTCGACCAGTACCCGCAGGCAGTAGGGCAGGCGCCGCAGGCGCGAACTGTCGACAGCGTCGGAAAGGCTGAAGTAACGCTCACCCGAGGCGAGGGTCTTCAGGACGGCAGGGGGTGGGGTATGGGCGCTCATTCTGTCGACAGTATAGGCAACCCGACGCCATTGGCTCTGCGGGTAAAGCCTTATCTGTCGACAGAATCAGGGCGCAGGCGCCTCCCGTGGGTCCAGCCAGAGCACCGACTTGCCGATCTGCTGGCGCCCTTCGATGCGGGCATGCGCCCGCTCCACGTCGTCCAGGCTGTAGCTGTCTGCCTGTTCGATCTGCAGCGAGCCATCGAGCAGCGCGCCAAACACCGCGTCGGCCCGGCGCTGCACGGTGGCGGCGTCGGCCATGTGGTCGGCCAGGCGCGGGCGGGTGAGGAACAGCGAGCCGCCCTCCCCCAGCTCCAGCGGGTCCAGGTCGGTCACCGAGCCGGACACGTTGCCGTAGTTCACCACCAGGCCACGGGTGCGGGTGGCACGGAAGCTCTCGCGCAGGGTGGTGCGGCCCAGGGAGTCGAACACCACGTCCACCCCACGGCCACCGGTGGCCTGCCGCACCGCGTGGGCGAACACCCCCTGGTCGTAGACGATGGTGGTGTGGGCGCCGCGCTTCGCCGCCACGGCGCACTTCTCGGCTGTGCTGGCCGCGGCGATGACGGTGGCGCCGGCGCGCCGCGCGAGCTGGATCAGCAACTGGCCGATGGCCCCCGAGGCCGCCAGCACCAGGCAGCTGCTGCCGGCACGCAGCTGCGCCACGTCGTCGGCCAGGTAGTGCGCGGTGCAGCCCTGGAACATGGCGGCCGCCGCCAGGTCATAGCCGATGCCCTCAGGCAGCCTGGCCGCCAGCCGTGCGGGTATGGCGGCGTAGTCCGCATAGCTGCCCCAGGCGATGCACCAGGCCACGCGGTCGCCCACGGCCAGGTGCTGCACGCCCTCGCCCAGTGCCAGTACCTCGCCCGCGCCCTCCATGCCCAGGGTGCAGGGCAGGCGCACCGGGTAGGTGGTGGAGTTGCGGTACTTGCCCTGGCGGGTGTGCACGTCCATGAAGTTGATGCCGGCGCACACCACGCGCACCAGCACCTCGCCCGGGCCGGCCGTCGGCACGGGCATGTCGTCGCGGCGGCGCAGGACTTCCGGGCCGCCGTAGCTCTCTATCGTGATGGCTCGCATGCCGCCCTTTCTACTACAGCAGCGCGGTGAGCGGGTCCACGGAAGGCAGGCCGTCGAACCGGCGCACCAGTTCCGCGATGCGGTGCGCCGTGGCCGTGTCGGTGCGCTGGGCCACGTTGCCGAAGAACTTGGCTTCCACCTCTTCGCGCGCCACCGGGTTCTCGGGGCTGCCGCGCCGGTTCCAGATGTCGTGCGCCAGCACCGCGCCGCCGGTGGTCGTGATGCGCATGGTGGCGGCATGGCGGTAGGCCGCGCCGCGGCTGTCGATGGCCGCGTCCTCGAACGGGTGGATGCGTGGGATGAAGGCCAGCACGGCCGGGTCGGCTATGCGCTCCTCGGTGTAGTCG
>FTCD01000020.1_pt1 | contig 14327 bp, 8 predicted proteins | sample 1639501 | NCBI WGS metagenome assembly FTCD01 (sample SAMEA3914864, study PRJEB12502) | metagenome | biome: forest; material: soil | place: USA | collected 2012-03-12 | depth 0.3 m
ACGCTGTTCTGGCTCACCCGCAAGGCCACGGAAATCTTGGGCCCGGATTTCGACCTGGAAGTGGTGGAGATGCATCACCGCCTGAAGGTGGATTCACCGAGCGGCACGGCGCGCCGCCTGGCGGAGATTCTCACCGAAGTCCGCGACCTGGAGTATAACAAGGACATGCGCCATGGCCGCTTCGGTGACGTGGGCGCCCGCACCAAGACGGAGATCGGCATGCATGCCATGCGCGGCGGTGATGTGGTGGGCGACCACACCGTCATTTACGCCAACGTGGGCGAGCGGGTGGAGCTGACACACAAGGCCAGCACCCGTGACACCTTCGCCATCGGTGCCGTGCGTGCGGCGGCCTGGCTGGCGGCGAAAAGTCCAGGCATCTATGACATGCAGGACGTGCTGGGGCTGAAGTAGGGTTTCGGCCAGGAAAGCTCGCACGCATGAAGCCTGGCTCCCCTGCCGCCGACTTCACCTACGGCATCGCCCTGGGCTCCAACCTGGGCGACCGCCTGGCAAACCTCCAGCGCGGGCTAGCGGAGGTGTTGGCGCGTGTGCCCGGGGCCGTGCTGCTGGTGGCCGCACCGGCCTATGAAACGATGCCCGTGGGCTGCCCGCCCGGTTCGCAGAGCTTTTACAACAGCGTGGTGGAACTCCGCTGCCCGCTGGCACCACATGCGCTGCATCGGGTGCTGCAGGCGGTGGAGAAGCTGATGGGCCGGCCTTCGGAGCGCGAACGCAATGCGCCGCGCCCGCTGGACCTGGACATCCTTTATGCCGGTGACGTGCGCCTGGATGACGAGGTGCTGACCATTCCGCATCCCCGGCTGCACGTGCGGCGCTTTGTGCTGCAGCCGCTGGCGGACATCCGGCCTGGCCTGGTGCTGCCGGGTTTCACTGTTGCGGCGGGTGAGCTGCTGGAGGCCTTGCCGGAGGAGCCTGGGATGATGACGCTGGCGATGCGGGAGTGGGCGTAGCGGTGCTGCCTGTCCTGCGTTTTTAGCCCGGGGTTCCTTGGAGACGGCGAGACGCCGTCACTCCTTGGATCGTGGGCTTTTCATTGTCCTTGGCGGTGCGGGATCCACGATCCAAGGAATGGCGCGTCCCGCAGCCGGAAGCGCGTTGGGGACACGGATGCGGCGTGGGTTTTGAAGGCCAACAGCGGCTTGTGAGCCGCCGCTACCGATGCCAAAGTCCGCCCCCCATGCTTACCCACCTTTCCCAGCTTCCTGACCGCAAGAAAAGCGGCCCGCCCCTGGCCGTGCTGACGTGCTACGATTATCCCACGGCGCGGCTCCTCGATGAGGCGGGGCTGGATCTGCTGCTGGTGGGGGATTCGCTGGGCATGGTGGTGCTGGGCCTGCCGGATACCACGGGCGTGACCATGGAAGACATGGAGCATCACCTCCGCGCTGTCGCCCGTGGTGCGGCACGGGTGCCGATCATTGGCGATCTGCCGTACCACAGCTACCTTTCACCCGACATGGCGGTGCGCAATGCGCGGCGTCTCATCAAGGCGGGCGCGCAGGCGGTGAAATTGGAAGGCGGCGTGGCCATGCTGCCGCAGGTGAAGGCGATCATTGCCGACGGCATTCCGCTGGTGGGCCACATCGGCATGCTGCCGCAAAGCGTGGTGGTGGAGGGCGGCTACAAGAAGAAGGGCCGCACGGCGGAAGACGCCGCGCGGCTGCTGGCCGATGCCATCGCTTTGGATGAGGCGGGAGCCTGTGCCTGCGTGCTGGAAAGCATGGTGCCGGAGGTGGCCAAAACGATTACCGAACGCGTGAAGATGAACACCATCGGCATCGGCGCCGGCACGGCCTGCGACGGCCAGGTGCTGGTGATTCACGATCTCGTGGGCAGCTTTCCCTGGTTCCGGCCGCCCTTTGCCAAGGTGCGTGCGGATGTGGCTGGTGAAACGTTGCGGGCGGCCCGCGAGTACGTGGCGGAGGTCACTTCACCGGCCACTGCGCAATGACTTGTGCGGATTTTTCCGCCCACAGCGCCCTGGCAGCTTCACTGCCGCTGAGCTTGGCCTGCACCTGGCAGGTGGCGGCTTCGCGTTCGAGCTGTTCGTTCATCGAATCGAGCTGGCGCTTCAACGTGTCGATCTCCGCCTTGAGGTGATCCAGGGCGGAGATGTGCTCGGCGAGCGCTTGATCGAGTTCTGGCCGCACTTCCGCGGGGAGCTGCAGGGCGTTTGACTCGACGGCGTAGTAGTCCTTCTCCTTGCGCAGGTTTTCAGCCGTGCCCGCAGCCTCGGTGGCAATGCGCTGCGCTTCGGAGAAGACACCGCTGCCGGGGGCGGTCAACTTTTTGAACAAGGCCAGCCCAGCCTCGCCAGACGCGGCTTGCGGCACTTTGTTAAAGGCGTCGGCCAGGCTTGTACGGGCCTGCTGCCATTGCTGCCGCAGGGTCTCCGTCTTGGAAGGTGGCAGCTTGCGTGCGGTGAACGATTTGAACCAGTCGCGCACGCGCTGCCCGGTGTCGGGGATGGCCTGCCACTTGGTCCAGCCAAAGCCCAGCAGTGACATGAGCACGACGACAACGATCATGGTGAGGCAGCCGGTGGAGCAGCAGGAAAGGCAGCCGCGCTTCTTGGCAGGGGTCGTGGCGGGCGGAGTCATGGCCGGTGTCGGAGATGGGGAGGTGGCTGTGGATGCTGGCTGTTGTACCGTGGCCGTCAGCACAAGGTGTCTTCTCTTGGCATGCGCGGGCTGGTCCATCCTTGGTCAGTTGCCGCCTGGGACTTCTATGGGGAAAGTGGCTGAGTCGAGTCCTTCGGCAGGCCGCCAGAGGGTGAGCCGGATCATCGTTCCCTTGCGTTGAAAGGCTTCAGCGAGCTGCTCAAACTTTTGGACGGGCCTGCCGGAAACGGCGGTGATGACATCATACGAACGCAGGCCTGCGGCGTAGGCGCGGGACCCTTGCGCGACGGAGGTGACGCGGATCCCTCGTTGTCCTTGCAGGGCATGTCGTGCGGTCATGGAAATGAGTTCCTCCACGCATTCGATGGAGCGTGTGAGGGCGCGGCGGGTGCCAAGCGTTGCGTAAACCTGAAAATACCCGCTGTGGGTTCGGATACCTTTGATGACGATCTGCTGGCCCGGCCGGGTTCCTGCAAGCGCTGGCGTCAGCGACTGAGGGTCCCGGATCGTGGTGCTGCCAATGCTGGTGATGATGTCGTGCGGGCTTAGGCCGGCGACATCCGCCGGCGAGCCGATCATGATCCTGCTCACCGGCGCACCGGGCATGCCAGCAAGAGGCTCGCCGAGTTCGATGCCCAGGTAGCTGTAGCTGCCCGCGGCCGGGTAAGGTGAAGGCGGTGTGTGGGAGTCCTCTGTCTTGGCGCGCACTGGCGGCCTGCCGCTGAGCTCCTTGGCATACAGGGTGGCAAGGGATGTCTCTTGCAGCTCCACCAGCCCCAGTGTGCCATGGTAGCGTGTGGAAACAGCGGGCTGGCTCCAGCGGTAGGCGTCCGCCGTGCTGATCAGCCCGAGGTCGGCGAGCTGACGCAGCCGCTTCTCCGCGCGAGGATCACCGGCATGAACCGCCAGCGCATACTGGGCACAGGCCTGGCCCAGGTCACGATTGGGAAGCCCTGTGAGGCTGCATTCGCCCAGCCAGAAGGGGATTGTGCCCACGTTGCGGAGGACGTCCGCCTCCGCTTCCTTGACAATGCCGGGGCCGAAGGGCATGCCCGGATGCTTGACCAGGACCAGCGATGCTTGCTTCAGAAAGGCGATGCCCTGCGGGGCATCAAGCGGGTGTCCGCGGCCGGTGAGTTCCATGAGCGCCAGGAGTTGCAAGGCGGCGGGTGCTTTGAACTTGGCGGCCGATTCGAGATTGGCCATTTCCTCGGGGCTGAACTTCGGCGCGGCGGAAAGCTGCACCACCTTGGCTCCTTTGGTGTTCAGCCATTCGAGGCAGGCTGCATTCAACCGGTTCAGAGCCTGCTCGCTTCCAGGCTGGTTCCAGGCATCCACGAGGGCTTTGCTTAGCGGATCAGGGGCGGTGGCGGGGGCGTTGGCCGGGTCCTGCCGTTGGCCGGCCTTTTCAGCGGCGAGGGCGGCGGCAGGCTTGTCGATGCCTTGAAACTCCAGCACGCGCTGGCCGACCAGACGGCGCGTGATTTCATCCTGGCGCCGGGGATCAAAGGCGAAGGCCTTGAACGTGGCCGCCCAGGGAGAAGCCAGGCTGAGCGACTGCTCCAGGGATTTGACGGCGGCGCTGATGCTGCCATCCAGCGCCTGGGCCCGGCGTTTGGCCTCCAGGGCTTCGAGGTCGATTTGTGCCGCGGTGCGGGGGTCCAGCTTGCCTCCGGGCACGGTCTTCATGAGGTCTTCGGTCACCGCCTGCGCTTCGGTCGCCAGGTCCTTGCCGCCGTGCGCATCCTTGAGGCTGGACTTCAATTTTTCGGCCTGCTGGCGGAAGGCTTCGATGCCTTTGGCGAGGTCGCCGGCATCAGCCAGCGATTGCAGGGCCTTGAGGTGGGCTTCGTTTGCCTCCGCCACCTGCTTTTCCACACCGGCGATGCGTTCCGTCACCGATGGGCCGGATGGGGCGCCGCAAACCTCGCCGGCGGCTGAGAAAATCAGCAAGGCCAGCGCTGCGAGGGCTTTGATGAAGGGCTTAGGACGGCTCATGAGATGGCCGGACACTCTAGACGGTGTTCTTCGCACGTCCATCGCTTGAGGTGAGGCCGCGGCTTCGCTGTTTTGTCTTGGCCCTGGCCGCTGTTCCCGTATGATCGCCGGCCATGAATGTCCTGATGCGCGGCTGGTTTCTCATGAGCGTGGTGGCGGGCCTGGCGCATGCCGCTTCGGTGCGCCAGGAGCGGGTGCCTGAGCAGGGGGTGCAGCCGCAGGTGACGGCAGGCAGGGATGGTGTGATACATCTGGTGTACCTGAAGGGACCGGCCGCGGCCTGTGATGTGAGGTACGCCACCCGTGCGCCTGGGAAGACGTCGTGGAGCCCGCCCGTGACGGTGAATGACCGCCGTGCCTCAGCGGTGGCCATGGGCACGATTCGCGGAGCGCAGGTGGCGGTGAGCGGCGATGGCACAGTGCATGTGGTGTGGAACGGCCCGGGCGGCGCGAAATCACCTTCCGCACTGTATTACACCCGCCTGGAGCCGGGGAAGCAGGCCTTTGAGCCGCAACGCGACTTGCGTGGCAGCAGCAGCGGGCTGGACGGCGGCGCATCTGTTGCCGCCGGGGCGGATGGCAAGGTGTTCATCCTCTGGCATGGCAGAGGGGAAAACGCGGAGCCCGGCGAGCTGGGCCGGGTGGTGTTTGTGCTCCAATCCACCGATAACGGCCGCACCTTTGCTCCGTTGAAGGCGGTGAATGCGGACTATGCCGGAGTGTGCGCCTGCTGTTCGCTGAAGGGGTTCGTGGCACCCGATGGCGGCTTGTTCCTGCTCTACCGCGCGGCGCGGAGCATGGGGCAGCGTGATGTGACGCTGCTGGCCTCCCGCGATGGAGGCCAGAATTTTGAACACCGCATCGTGGGTCCCTGGGCCATCTCAGCCTGCCCGATGAGCAGCATGACGCTGGCGGCCGCTGGCGGCGGGATGCGTGGAGCCTGGGAGGCGGAGGGGAAGATCCATACCGCCCCGCTGGATGGCAAAGCGCAGGCCATCGCCGTCTCTGGTGACAAGGCCCGGCACCCTGCCATGGCCGTGAACGGCAAGGGGGAGACCTTGATTTGCTGGAGCACTGGCACAGGCTGGCAGCGGGGCGGCGGCGTGGCCTGGCAGGTGCTGGATGCCAAAGGCAATCCCAGCGCCGACAAAGGCATGGCGGAAGGCGTGCCGGTCTGGGGCGCCACAGCGGCCTATGCGGACGGAGACGGGTTTGTGGTGATGTATTGATCCCGCCCCTTCAGATGCTTTCTGACCGCCGCTCATCATTGAGCCTTTGCCTTCATTGGGTCGGGATGGAGGAAATCTGAGAAAAGCGCGCACTTCGTGTAACATCGCCCGGCCAACGCATCAGGTAGCGGCATGACCTCATCTTCTGATTCCTCTTCGATGCCCGCCTGTCCCGTCTGCGGCTCGGCGCTGGCCGGCGGCTTGTGCCCGCGCTGCCTGATGGCGGATGCGGCACAGCCCACGCAGATGCCGGGCACGTCCCACGGTGGCAGCCTGCCCACGCTGGCCGAGGTGCAGGCGGCCTTCCCTCAGCTCGAAGTCATCGAGCTCATTGGCGCCGGCGGCATGGGCAACGTGTGGCGCGCCCGGCAGCCGACGCTGGACCGCTTCGTGGCGCTGAAGCTCCTGCCTGCCAGCCTCACGCAAAAGGACCCGGCCTTCGCCGAACGCTTCGCCCGCGAGGGCAAGCTGCTGGCCCGGCTGCACCATCCGAACATCGTCACCGTGCATGACTCCGGCCGCGCGGGCGAGTTCTTCTACCTCATCATGGAGTTTGTGGACGGCGTGAACCTGCGCCAGGCCATGCGCGCCAGCCGTTTCACCGCGCAGCAGGCGCTGGCCATCGTGCCGAAGATCTGCGACGCCCTGCAATACGCGCATGAAGAAGGCGTCCTGCACCGCGACATCAAGCCTGAGAATATCCTTCTGGATGCGCGCGGCAGGGTGAAGCTGGTGGACTTCGGCATCGCCAAGCTCATGGCTCACGCTGAGCCCGCGCCCGCCAGCGGTCGTGCCGTGCCACCTGCCCAGGGCGATGCGCTCACGCTTGGCGACACCACGCTGGGCACCCCGCACTACATGGCGCCCGAGCAGGTGGAACGCCCATCAGAGGTGGACAACCGCGCGGACATCTACTCCCTCGGCGTCGTGTTTTACGAGCTGCTCACCGGCGAACTGCCCAAGGGCCGCTTCACCTCGCCCTCCGAAAAATGCGGCGCTGATCCGCGCGTGGATGAGATCGTGCGCCAAGCTTTGGAACGCGAGCGCGAGCTGCGCCAGCGTGATGCCGGCGAGTTCCGCACCCAGGTGAACACGGTGATGCAAACCCTCCCCGGCCAGGCCGTGCCGGAGCCTGCATCCGCCTGGGAGTACAAGTCGAAGCGCACGCTCGTCGGCCTGCCGTTGGTGCATGTGGTGTACGGTATGCCGCCGCTCATGGGCCGGCCGCCGATGGCGCGCGGCATCCTTGCCTGCGGTCCCAGCTCACAGGGAATCTTTGCCTTTGGCGGCCAGGCATTCGGTGTGTTTGCCTTTGGCGGCATCGCCTCGGGAATCGTCGCCGTGGGCGGCCTCAGCCTCGGCGTCGTGTCCATGGGCGGGCTGGCCGCGGGCCTCTTGTTTGGCTATGGCGGCATCGCCGTGGCCCCGTTCGCCACGGGCGGCTGCGCCGTAGGCTGGCATGCGGCCGGCGGCAAGGCGGTGGGCGAGTACGCCTTTGGCCAGGACGTCACAGCCACGCATGCGTATCACGATCTGCGGGATGCTCCGCCGCCGATCCAGCACCTCGTGTCGATGACGGCCTGGCTGTCCCAGTGGTATCTGCCGTTCATCGCCTTTCTCGTCATCTTCATGCTCGGCCTGCAAAGGTGGGCCAGCCGCCGTGCCGCCGGGCGCAGCGGCGGAAGACCCTACCTGCGCACGGGCGCCGTCGTCCTCACCCTTGTCGCCGTGCTTGCCTTTGCCTTCGTTCCCGCTCTGCGCTGGAACCAGCAGCCCAGGACCGATGCCTTCAGTCCGATGATGGAGCGCCTGCTGCCGGAGCCCGCGCCGGGCGCGGCCTGCGTGCTGAGCTTCGACTCCGGCGAGCTCAAGGCCCCGCCCCCCGACCTGGCTCAAAAACTGGCCCTGGGTGTGCCTAACATCGGCGAGCAGGCAATGAAATGGCTGGAGCTCGCGGGCGGCGATGCGGTGGTGAACATGCCGGACCGCACGCAACTGCGTCTTTTTGAAGGTGTGGCCGTGACCCTCGCCAAAAACGACGGCCCGCCCCAGCGCTGGGAGGATTTTACCGCGCAGGATGTTGAGTCCGCCCTGAAGCAGGCGAGCTGGGAGCGCAGCCACCGCTTCAGCGGTCCCGGCCCGGCCTTCTATGTCACACCTTCCGCCGCCCCGGCGGCGCTGGCCTTCATCACCCGCGGCGGCAGACGCGGCCTGCTGGAGGTGAGCAAGCCTGCCGGCGACGGCTTCAGCATGCGCATCCGTTACAAGCTGCTGCCGGGCCGCGAGCCGGGGCCCGGGCCGGTGCATGTGGAGGCGGTCCGCGCCACACAAGGGGACATCCATGCGCGGGTGGAGGCCATCGGCAGCGCGGGGCGCACATCCGGCCCAAAGCCGGGCGAAACCACCCTCCAGGCATCGGTGGCCTTCGACATTCCCGAGAGCTATGTGCAGCAGGTGGTGCCCAGGCTGCGTGCCGGCGACAGGCTGCCGGTGGAAGTCTATGATCACATTAGCAATGACCGGCTTGGCGAGGGCTTCCTGGTCTCGGCTGCCGAAGAAATTAACGCCACCACCGGCACTCTCACCTGCCACGCCGAGGTGGCGGTGGCGGCGGACAAGGTGCTGCTGCCTAACACTTTTCTGCGTGTCAGCATGCTGCTTTCCACGAAGCGCAACGTCGTCCTGCTGCCAAACCGTGCGATGCGCTTCGATCCCCAGCGGGCCTACGTCTGCCTCATCGGTCCGGATGGCCGGGTGGCCCTGAAGACCGTTGTCCCAGGCGTGCTGGAGCGCAATACGCAGGAGATCGTCAGCGGTCTGGCCCCCGGCGACCTGGTGGTGGACCAGGGGCGCAACGACCTGGTGGACGGCTCCCTGGTGGGCTACGAGCCCATGGCCGAAATCCAACCCGCCCCGAAGACCGGCCAAGTCGAGGTTAAACCTAACACCAGCGAAGCGAAAGTCCCTGCGCCGGAACCCGCGTTCAGCCCGGTGAAGGAGGCCGTGGTGCCCAATGGCGTGCCTTGCTGCCAGCAGTACTTCCAGTTCCACAACGGCACCCTCTACACCGTCGGCAACGGCCCCGGCACCTCCGCCGCCGAGGCGGAGCACGATGAGCAGATGATCGAAAAAGGTGGCGGCGTGGACTTCTCCGCCGCCAGCACTGACAAGGAGGTGACCGTGATGGGCCGCGGCTGCCTCTTCACCCGCGACTTGAACGGGCTGAAGTGGGATGCCGTCACCGCCCGCGGGGTGGTGGATGCGGTGAACCGAGCCAGCTATGTGGAGGGCGTGCTGACGCTGAAGACCGGCCAGCTGCCTGCCACCTATTTGTTCAAGACGGCGCGCGGCGAAATGGGCGTGATGGAAGTGCTCGGCGCGGTGACCGACAACCGCGACGGCTGGAACGGCCATGGCCTGAAGCTGCGCTACAAGCTGGTGACCGGCACGCTGCCGGAAACGCCCGCCGCCGGCTCGGCGCTTGTTTACGGCCTCGTGTCCAACGGGCTGCAGGCGGCGGTGGAAGTGATGCCGGGCGAGCCGCTGAAGCTGCGCCTGCATGTGCGCAATGCCTCCGGCGACACCGTCCTGATCCAGGGCCTGGACCGGCGGCAGGTGGACGACTGCCTGCTGGAGGACATGCAAGGCCGCCCGGTGGACGTGCGGCGGCCGGCGCACGACCCCAAGATCCCCGTGCACAGCGGCGGCTTCCGTCCCGGCCAGATCGCGGTGTTTGAGACCGACGGGCTGGAGTTTGAATCCCCCGATCTTCCGAACGGGCCGCCGCGCGCCGCCTACGTGGCGCGCGCCGCGCCGGGCAAGTACAGCCTGCGCTTCCTCATGCACCTGCCGGGCTCAGACTATCCCTACACGCCGGAAAAGGGCACCTGGACGGGCGGCCTGGAAACCGCGCCGGTGCAGATTGAATGGAAGGGGCCGCCCGCGCCTGAGCCCGAGGCGTTGTCGCTGGACCAGGCGGTGAATGATTTTAACAAGCGCCATCAGTACGAAACCCAGGTCGCCAAGCAGCCGCCGCTGACGGTGGATGCAGTATTGAAGGCAGTGCGCGGGGCCATGAGCGACCGGGCGCAGCTGAGCGTGACCAACGACACCTTCGCCCGCCTGGAGCGGATGTTGGCCACCCGCACCGTGCCCAAGGACTTCGAGCTGGAGCTGCTCACCGGCTACGAGCCGGATGACAAGGCGTGGATGGATGTCTGGTCCGTGCGCCTGCGCATTCCCGGCACCGTCATTCCCGGCGGCACCACCTGCATCATGATCCACGACCAGGTGCTTGCCACCCATCCCATCGGTGATGAGGAGCGCAAGGTGATCCACGCCCAGCGTGCAAAAGAAGAAGCCCAGGGCGGCATCGCTCTCGGCGACTTCGAGAGCCGCCGGAAGTATCAGCACGACCGCGAGGCGGCAGCCGCGCTGGATGCGAAGAACAAAGCTCCCGCTCCTGCCACACCGCCTGCCGCTGCCCCGCTGGATGCGAAGAACAAAACGCCTGCCGCTGCCCCGCCACCCACCGTCACTCGGCCGCCCGTGCTGCAAATGCGCTGGGTGCTCGACACGCCCGCCGCTGGCGCGGAGGATCTGACGCTGCCCCCACGCCCCGGCCACCCCGGCGATACGCAGACGCTGCACGTGGACAAGAAGGTGCAGCTCGACCAGTCTGCCTTGCAGTCCGTCAGCGTGCTGCCTCCTGATGGCGCTGCGGAGTGGCGCTTGATGGTCACCTTCACCCCCGCTGGCACCACGCAGTTTGCCCGTCTCACTCGCGAGGGCGTTGGACGCCGGCTGGCCATCCTCATCGGCGGCCGCCTCTGCTCCGCCCCTGCGATCCTGGGTGAGATCCCCAGCGGCCACGCCGAGATCAACGGCATCCTTACCGAAGCGGAGGCGAAAGCCCTGGCCGCTGAGATTGAGAAGTCCTTGGCCCATTGATCGCGCCACGTCATGTCGCCCGATCACTTCCACACCACCCGCTGGACGCGCGTCCTTGCTGCCCGAGGTAATTCGCCCGAGGCCCGGCAGGCGCTGAGCGACCTGTGCGCGCTGAACTATGCCCCGGTGCTGCGCTTTCTCCGCGCCGCCGGTCATCCACCCGACGAGGCGCAGGACCTGGCCCACGGCTTCTTCGCCCAGGTGCTGGCGCATCACAGCCTGGACGGTGCGGACCGGGGACGCGGAAGATTTCGTTCGTACTTGTTAGGTGCCTTGAAGCATTTCGCCTCGGCTCAACGGCAGCGCGACGCACGTCTGAAGCGCGGTGCAGGCCTGGAGCGTGAAAGCCTGGACACGGATACTGCCGCCGGGGTTGCCACCGTGCCCGAGGCCCTGCGTACCGAGCCGCCTGATGCGGTCTTTGATAGAGAATGGGCGCTGGCCATCATCGACCGCGCCGTCACGGCCCTGGGCGTGGAAAGTGCCGCCAGCGGCTCATCGGCGGTGTTTGAGGCCCTGAAGCCCTGCCTTTCCACCAGCACCACGACACCCCTGCATGCGGAGACCGCCGAACAACTGGGCATGAGCGAAGGCGCCCTGCGCGTAGCCCTGCACCGCCTGCGCAAACGCTTTCGCGAACTGGTGCGCGGGGCGGTGCTGGAGACGGTGCAGGACGAGACGGAGCTGGAAGGCGAGATGCAGCACTTGATCAAGGCGCTGGCGGAGTGAGGGGGAGTAGTTGAGCAGCGCCTGACCACCTTCTGGCGAAGGCGGCTACTTTTCTGAGGGCTCCCAAAGTTGCTCACTGCTTTCAATCCACCGCCGCATTACCCTTGCCCTTCTTCTTCTTGGCGTTGGGGTCAGGTGGCGGAGCGTCTTTACGGGCGAGGTCGCCGAATTCCTGCCAGCGCTGGGTCCAGCGGGCTTCCAGCTCGTGGGCTTTCTCCGGCATCTTTTCCGCGAGATTGGTGGTTTCGCCGCGGTCCTTGCTCAGATCGTAGAGTTCCCAAGGCCCTTGGCCGGCGCCTTTTTCGCCGGCGGAAACCAGCTTCCAGTCGCCCATGCGGATGGCGCGGTTGCCTTCGTGCTGCCACCAGATTTCATCGTGGCTCACGGTTCCGTCTTTGGTGAAGACAGGCACCAGGCTCTTGCCGGGTGGCGGGGGCACGGGCTTGTTGTTCCATACGAGCGGGGCATGGCTGCCGGCCAGCTCCATGACGGTGGGCACGATGTCGATGAGGTGCCCGACATTGTGACGCAGCTCGCCTTTGGCTGCGATGCCCTGCGGCCAGTGAACTACCAAGGGCGTGGAGATGCCGCCTTCGTGCGTCCAGGTTTTGTGGCGGCGGAAGGGTGTGTTGGAGCTGCTGGACCAGCCGGGCCCAAGGCAGAGATGCGTGGCGGCGGAACCGGCCGGCGCGGCCTGGTCGTGGCCGTCGCCGCGCACCATGATCTCCGCACTCGCGCCGTTGTCGGAAGCGAAGAAGATCAGCGTGTTTTCAAACACGCCCATGGCCTTGAGCTGGGCGATCACGCGGCCAATCTCCTGATCCATGCGGTCGATGGCGGCGGCGTGGATGGACATCTTCGCGGCCTGGAAGTCGCGCTGCTGGCTGGTGAGTTCGTTCCAGGGCAGGGGACGGTTCACTTCGCCTGGGCCGAGCTTTTCCATGGATTCGGGGAAGTCGTAGGGCGGCCCCACATCGCGCTCCATCACTGGCAGTGGATTGTGAATCAGGCCCATGCCGAGCTGACGCTGATAGCGTGCCTGCTGGGTGACGTTCCAGCCCTCGTCGTAGCGGCCGTGATAACGCGCGATGTCCTCCGGCAGGGCTTGCAGGGGGAAGTGCGGGGCGTTGAAGGCGATGTACTCAAAGAAGGGCTCGCCCGCGTGTTTTTCCGCGTGCTCCTTCAGATATTTGACCGCGTGCTCGCCGATGGCGGTGGTGATGTAGTAGCCGCTGCCGGCCTCCACGGGCGGCAGCTTCTTGTCGTCCTCGTAGAGCGCCTTGGGATTGAAGTAGCGGTTCAGGTCCTCGATGTAATAGGAGTGATCGAAGCCGGAGGCCACGGGCATGCCGTCCACATGCCATTTGCCGGAATGATAGGAGCGGTAGCCCTGGGCTTTCAGCAGCTCTGGCAGCAGGCGCGCCCACTCGGGGCGGATGCCTTTGCCGCCGCTGGGCACGCCCTGCACGGTATCGCGCCGGATCTGCTGGGCGTAGTAGCCGGTGAGCAACGCGCCGCGTGAAGGCCAGCAGCGGGCGGTGTTGTAGAACTGGGTGAAGCGCAGGCCGTTTTTTGCCAGCGTGTCGAGGTTAGGCGTCTTGATCTCCGAGCCGTAGCAGCCGAGGTCCGAATAGCCCAGGTCATCAGCCAGGATGAAGATGACGTTGGGCTTCGAGGCGGGCGCGGCCATGCCGCAGGTGGCGATCAGGGTGGCAAGGGCGATGAAGCGGAAAGTGAGGTGCATGGCAGGCTTCGAATGCAGGTTCAAAATATGAGGCAAGGCAGGGCAGCCCTGGGAGCGCCGACGTCCTCGTCGGCATTCTTGGCGCTGCAAGAGGCCGACGAGGACGTCGGCGCTCCCAGGGGGGTATGACTGCTGGGTGACATATTCACTTCAGTGCTTGCACCGCCTTGTGCGCCACGCCGCGAAGATAAGCGGCATCGGCGGGATCGAGGCCGGGTGGAACGAAGGTGTTGTTCTCCACGCTCTTGTTAAACAAGCCCTCGTACCACACGCAGGCGCCGAGGTATTCGCCGGCGGTGCTGGCGTGATGGCCGTCCATCGACAGGGCGGGCTTGCCATCCTTGCCCGGCTTCCACTTCCAGCCGACGTTGAGCGAATGCGTCTGGTCCGGCAGTTCGCCTTCTTTGGCGGTTTTTGAATTGAAGGGGACGGGATGGTAGCCCCACTTCGGATCGTGGTTGGCAAGGTGAAAGGCGTCGCCCACGGGCAGGCGCGGCACGTTCAGTTCCTTGGCCACGGTGGCGTAGGCGCTGGAAAGACCCTGGTACATCTCGTCCTGCGTGCGCGGTTCGCCGGCCTTCGGCGATTTGGCGGAGAAGCGCGCATCATCCACCCGGTACTCCCAAGTTTCGTGCAGCACGAGCTTCGCATTCGGCGCGTTGTGACGGATGAAGTCGCTCAGCTCCTTGGCAAAGGGGTGGTAGGTGGCCAGGTCGTGGCTCTTGATGCTGGCCTGCTGAAAGGTGACCACATCCCAGTGGCCGCTGGTGAGGTCTTCCTTCAAGCTTTTGCCGCCGGAGTAACGGCCCAGCTTGTCGGCGGGATCTTTTTCAAAGGCCTGCACCTTTTGCCAGTGCACCTCCATGCTGGAGCCTCCCACGATGTCTTCCTTGAGCACCAGGGTGTCGCCGCCCGCCTTGGCCAGGTCGCCGAGATAATGGACGGCATTGTGCGAGAAGCTGTTGCCCACGGTCAGCAGGCGGACGGTCTTGCCTTCCTCGGCATGGAGCAGGCTGGTGAGAGCGACAAGGG
>FTCD01000385.1_pt1 | contig 14024 bp, 12 predicted proteins | sample 1639501 | NCBI WGS metagenome assembly FTCD01 (sample SAMEA3914864, study PRJEB12502) | metagenome | biome: forest; material: soil | place: USA | collected 2012-03-12 | depth 0.3 m
GCACCACGCCGGCCAGCGTGACCTCGGCCACCCGGCCACCGTCAATGCTGCCGGTCTCGCGCAGCGTCAGGCCGGGCGTGCCGGCCGGCACCAGGAACAGGGTGATGCCCGCGGCGTCCGTGGTGCCGCCTGCCGTACGCGCCGACACCAGCAACACGCTGGCGGCGCCAGCCTGGCGCACCACGGCCTTGGCGCCGTCGAGCCGCCAGCCTTCGCCCTGCGGCACCGCACGGGTGGCCACATGGGACAGCTGGTAGCGGCTGTCGGCCTCCTCCAGCGCGAAGGCGCCGATGGCACTGCCGGCGGCCAGTTCGGCCAGCAGTTCGCGCTGCGGCGCGGTGGCGCCCTCGCCCGCCGCCGCAATGGCCTGGCCGGCCACCAGGCTGCCGAGGAAGGGCTCGACCACCAGGCCGCGGCCCAGGGCCTCGAACACCACGGTGATGTCGAAGCCGCTGCCGCCGAAACCGCCGTCGTCTTCGCGGAACAGGGCCCCCACGGCGCCCAGTTCGGCGAAGCCGTTCCAGAGTTCGGCGCTGTAGCCCGGCGCGCTGTGCGCGACATGGTTGCGCTGCTCGGTGCCGCAGTGGTCGGCGATGAAGCGGCCCAGCGTGTCCGCCAGCATGCGGCGGTCTTCGGTGTGGATGAAGTCCATGCTTGTCTCCCTACAGGCCCAGGATCATCTTGGAGATGATGTTGCGCTGCACCTCGTTGGAGCCGCCGTAGATCGACAGCTTGCGGTTGTTGAAATACTGCGCGGCGGCCACCATGGCGTCTTCCGGGCCGAAGCCCTCGCCGGCCGAGGCGTCATGCAGCGCCTGCTCGTCGAAGGGCTGGGCATACGGTCCCATGGCGCGGCGGATCAGCGAATAGATTTCCTGCCGGATCTCGGTGCCGCGGATCTTGAGCATGGAACTCTCCGCCCCCGGCACGCCGCCGCCGGCCACCGCGGCGATGACCCGCAGGTTGGTGGTCTTCATGTTCTCGAAGTCGATCTCGGCCCTGGCCATGCGGGCGGCGAAGGCCGGGTCCTGGTCCAGCGGCCTGCCGTTCTTGGTCACCGTGGCCGCCGTGTGCTTGAGGCGCTCCAGCGCCGCTGCCGTCAGGCCCACCCCGGCGATGTTGGTGCGCTCGTAGGTCAGCAGGTACTTGGCGCAGGTCCAGCCCCGGTTTTCCTCGCCCACCAGGTTCTCGACCGGCACCCGCACGTCGGTGAAGAACACCTCGTTGACCTCGTGCTCACCTTCCAGCGTGATGATGGGCCGCACCTCCACGCCGGGCTGCTCCATGTCCACCAGCAGGAAGCTGATGCCCTCCTGCTTCTTGGCCTCCTTGTTGGTGCGCACCAGGCAGAAGATCATGTTGGCATGGTGGCCCAGCGTGGTCCAGGTCTTCTGGCCGTTGACGATGTAGTGCTCGCCCTGCGCGTCGGTGCGGCGCTCGGCCGTGGTCTTGACGGACGCCAGGTCGGAGCCGGCACCCGGCTCCGAGTAGCCCTGGCACCACCAATCGCTGCCATCGAGGATGCGCGGCAGCCAGTGGCGCTTCTGCGCCTCGTCGCCGTACTTGATGATCACCGGGCCCAGCATGTTGATGCCGAAGGGCACCAGCCGCGGCGCATGGGCCTGGGCGCATTCGGTCTCGAAGATGAATTTCTGCACCGCCGTCCAGCCCGGGCCGCCGTACTCCTTCGGCCAGTGGTTGGCCAGCCAGCCGCGCGACTGGAGGATGGCGTGCCAGCCCTCCATCTCGGCCTTGGTGAGCTGCTGGCCATGGCGCACCTTGGCGGCGGTGGCGGCGGGGAGGTGGTCGGCCAGGAAGCCCCGCACCTCGGCGCGGAAGGTTTCCTCTTCGGGGGTGAAACGCAGGTCCATGGTCAGAAGATCTCAAACAGGCCGGCCGCGCCCATGCCGCCGGCAATGCACATGGTGACCACCGCGTACTTCACGCCGCGGCGCTTGCCTTCGATGAGCACGTGGCCGGCCAGGCGCGCACCGGTCATGCCGAAGGGGTGGCCGATGGAGATGGAGCCACCGTCCACGTTGAGGATGTCGTCGGGGATGCCCAGGCGGTCGCGGCAGTAGAGGGCCTGCGAGGCAAAGGCCTCGTTCAGCTCCCAGAGGCCGATGTCCTGCACTTTCAGGCCATGGCGCGCCAGCAGCTTGGGCACGGCGAAGACCGGTCCGATACCCATCTCGTCGGGCTCGCAGCCGGCGGTGGCGAAACCGCGGAAGGCGCCCAGCGGGGTGAGGCCGGCGCGGGCGGCCTCGCCCGCCTCCATCATCACGCAGGCCGAAGCGCCGTCGGACAGCTGCGAGGAATTGCCGGCGGTGATGAACTCGTTCTCGCCGCGCACCGGCTTGAGCTTGGCCAGGCCTTCGTAGCTGGTGGTCGGGCGGTTGCAGTTGTCCATGGACACGGTGGCCTGCCTGTGCGTCACCACACCCGTCTCCTTGTCGGTGACGGCCATGGTGGTGGTGCAGGGCACGATCTCGGCGGCATAGCGGCCTTCGGCCTGGGCCGCGGCGGTGCGCTGCTGGCTCTGCAGCGAATAGCGGTCCTGCGCTTCCCGGCTGATGTTGTAGCGGCGCGCAACGATGTCGGCCGTCTCGATCATGGGCATGTAGAGGGCCGGCTTGTGCTCGTGGATCCAGGCGTCCACGCCGCTTTCGCCGTCTTCCCGGGTGCGGATGCGCGAGATGCTTTCCACCCCGCCCGCGATCATGGCCGGTACGCCCTCGGCCACGATACGGCCGGCGGCGATGGCGATGGCGTTCAGGCCCGAGGCGCAGAAACGGCTGATGGTGGAGCCGGTCACGCCGATGGGCAGCCCGGCACGGATCACCGTCTGCCGGCCGATGTTGCGGCCGGTGGTGCCTTCAGGGTAGCCGCAGCCCAGCACCAGGTCCTCGATGAGGCCGGGGTCGATGCCGGCGCGGTCCACCGCGGCGCGCACCGCGAAGGCCGCCAGCTCGGGGCCGCTGGTGATGTTGAACTCGCCGCGGTGCGACTTGGCGAGCGGCGTGCGGGCGGTGGAAACGATGACGGCTTCGCGGGTCATGGGTTTGTCTCGGTTGTGGGAAGGATGGGGCTCAGGCCGCTTCGGCGGCGCGGTTCAGGCGGTCGAAGCCGCTGGTCTCCACCAGCTGCACCAGCAGGGATGCGGGCTGCCAGAAGAAGTCGTCCTCGCGGGCGAACTCGCGGATGTCGGCCAGCACGCGGCCCAGGCCCACCGTCTCGGCGTACTTCATGGGGCCGCCGCGGTGGCGCGGGAAACCGTAGCCGTAGAGGAACACCACGTCGATGTCCAGCGGGCGCAGGGCGATCTTCTCCTCCAGGATGCGGCAGCCCTCGTTGACCATGGCGGCGATGACACGGCGCACGATCTCCTCGTCGGTGAAGGAACGCGGCGTGATGCCGGCCTTGGCCCGCTCCTGGTCGATGATGGCCTCGACCTCCGGGTCCGGCGCGCCGGTGCGGCTGCCCTGCGGGTACAGGTACCAGCCGCGGCCGGTCTTCTGGCCGAACCAGCCGTTCTCGCAGATGCGGTCGGCGATGTGCACGTAGCGCTGGCGCGGGTCGCGTGTGGCGGCCTTGCGCTTGCGGGTGGCCCAGCCGATGTCGCCGCCGGCCAGGTCGGACACCTGCAGCGGGCCCATGGCGTAGCCGAAGTCGCGCAGCGCCTTGTCCACCTGGTAGGGGGAGGCGCCGTCCTCGATCATGTAGTCCACCGCCAGGCGGTAGCTCGCCAGGATGCGGTTGCCGATGAAGCCGTCGCACACGCCGGCGCGCACCGGCACCTTCTTGAGCTTCCTGGCCAGCTCGAAGCCGGTGGCGACCACGTCGGCGCTGACCTTGGCGGGCACCACGATCTCCAGCAGCTTCATGATGTTGGCTGGCGAGAAGAAGTGCAGGCCCAGCACGTCCTGCGGGCGGCTGGTGCTGGCGGCGATCTCGTCGATGTCGAGGTAGGAGGTGTTGGTGGCCAGCACGCAGCCGGGCTTGCACACGCGGTCGAGCTCGGCGAAGACCTGCTTCTTCACGCCCATGTCCTCGAACACCGCCTCGATGACCAGGTCCACGGAAGCGAAGGCGTCGTAGGAGGTGGCGCCACTGAAGCGGGCCATGACCTTGTCCTTGCCCGCGGCGTCCAAACGGCCCTTGGCGATCAGGCCGTCGTAGACCTTTTCCACAAAACCACGGCCGCGCGCCAGCGAGGCTTCGTCGCGCTCGACCATGGTGACCGGCAGGCCGGCGTCAAGCACCGCCACCGCGATGCCGGCACCCATGGTGCCGCCGCCGACGATGCCGACCGAGGCGATGGGCCGCGGCTGGGCGCTGCGGGCTTCCGGCACCTTGGCGACCTCGCGCTCGGCGAAGAAGGCATGGACCAGGCCGGCGCGCTGTGGGCTGTCCAGCGCGGCCAGGAAGGCGGTGCGCTCGAAGGCCATGCCTTCGTCGAAGGGTTTGTCGAGCGCGGCCTCGACCGCGTCGATGATCTTGAAGGGCGAGAACAGGCCACGCGATTTCTTCTGCGCATCGGCCCGTGCGGCAGTGATGGCGGCGCGGTTGGCGGCATCGTCGGCCAGGCCGGTGGTGGCCTCGCGGGTGCGGCGCACCGGGGCGCGGGCGGCGACCAGCTCCTGGGCATAGGCCAGGCCGGCGGCGGCGATGTCGCCGGCCGGCACCACGCGGTCCACCAGGCCCATGGCCAGGGCTTCCTTCGCGCTGGCATGGCGGCCGGAGAGCGCCAGGTCCAGCGTGGCCTTGGCGCCGACGAGGCGCGGCGTGCGCTGGGTGCCGCCGGAGCCGGGCAGCAGGCCCAGGGCCACTTCCGGCAGGCCGAGCTTGGCGCCCTCGGCGGCGATGCGGTAGTGCGCCGACAGCGCCACCTCCAGCCCGCCGCCCAGGGCCGCGCCGTGGATGGCGGCGACCACCGGCTTGGACGACGATTCGATGGTGTCGCACACGGCGGGCAGCATGGGCGGTACCGGCGGCTTGCCGAACTCACGGATGTCGGCCCCGGCGATGAAGTTGTTGCCCTCGCCCACGATCAACACGGCGGCGCATTCGTCGTCAGCCTGGGCCGCGGCGATGGCATCGGCCAGGCCACGGCGCACCGCGGCCGAGAGGGCGTTGACCGGGGGATTGGCGATGGTGACGACGGTGACGGCGCCGTGCGGGCGCGCGGTGACGACGGGAGCGGTTTCGGATGCTGCGGCAGCGGACATGGCAGGCCCTGTTATGGTGCAAAGACGGGAAGCGAGAGTGGCGCCATTGTTCCCACCGCCCCGGTTCTTGACAATGACAATGGGGGTAGACAGACTGTCAAGCCGAACTTGACAAAATGCACCATCCATGGAGATTGACCCCGAAGCCCTGGCCCTGCTGGTCGAGATCGTCGACGCCGGCAACCTCAGCCAGGCCGCGCGCAAGCTGCGCATGACCCGCGCCAATGTCAGCTACCGCCTGGCCCAGATGGAAAAGGCCGTGGGCGTGCAACTGCTGCGGCGTACCACCCGCCGGGTGGAGCCCACCGAGGTGGGCCTGCGCCTGTGCGAGCACGGCCGGGCCATCCAGAACGAACTGCGGGCGGCGCGCGAATCCGTGGCCACGCTGGCGGGCTCGCTGCATGGCCGGCTGCGCATCTCCGTGCCCAGCGGCTATGGGCAGATCGTGATGTCGGAGTGGCTGATCGCCTTCAAGCGGCTCTATCCCGGCGTGGTGCTGGAGGTGCTGTTCGAGAACCGGGTGGACGACCTGCTGCGCGACGAGGTGGACATCGTCATCAAGGTGGTGAGCGAGCCGCCGCCGGCCCTGGTGGCGCGCCACCTGGGGCCGGTGCGCTACCTGGCCTGCGCCTCGCTCGACTTCGCGGCCGGGCACGGCATGCCGCTGACGCTGGAGGACCTGGCCGCCGCCCCGGTGATCACCGCCGGCGTGGTCGGCCGCCACCTGCGCCTGTCGGCCTACAAAGGCGAGGAACGGCAGGAGGTGCTGCTGCAGCCCACGCTGGTGTCGGCCAACTTCATCTTCCTGCGCGAAGCCATCGACGCCGGCCTGGGCATCGGCCTGGTGCCCGACTACATGGCCGGACGCGACGTTGCCGCGGGCCAGCTGGCGGGCTGCCTGGACGAATGGCGGCTGAGCATCTTCGGCACGCAGATGTACCTGCTGTACATGCCCGACCGCCACCACACGCTGGCGGCCTCGACCTTCATCGATTTCATCGTGGGCAAGGCCTGGAGCACGGGGCGCATTCCCGGGCCGCGGCCTGCGCCGGTGGCGGTGGGCGGGGTGGCGGCCTGAGCCTGCGCGCGGGCCCCCCGCGGATGCAGGCCGACCTTTCCCTCCAGGGAACGGTGCTTTGCCCGCGGGCACCTTGGTTCCGGCCGGGGTCGTTCCTAGAATTTCCGCACCTTGCACCTGACCCGAGCGGAAGGCTTCCCGTGATCTTTGTTTTCCATCTCCTCGACGCGCCCGGCGCCATGGACACCCGCCTGCGCATCCGGCCCGCGCACAAGGCCTACCTCGCTGCGGTGGCCGACCGCATCGCCTTTGCCGGCCCGCTGATGGCCGACGACGGCACCACGGCGGTGGGCAGCCTGCTGGCCATCGACTTCCCCGACCGGCAGGCCGCGGAACGGTGGCAGGCGGACGAGCCCTTCACCCAGGCCGGCGTGTACGCCCAGGTCTCGGTGCTGCCGTTCACCAACCTGTGGCCGCAGAAAGCGGGCTTTCCCGAGCCGGCCTGAAAAGGCACGGCAGACAGTCGCCCGACCCACCACAGCGGGGGCAAGGGGCATGGAATTTGCATGACCCGGATAACGCTGTCCTCGCCTGGAGGTCCCGCGTTTCCAACATGCACGCCGCCCCACCTGCCTCCGCCCCCTCCGCGCCCCTGAACCTGCGCCAGATCGAGGTCTTCCACGCCATCATGGTGACCGGCTCGCTCAGCGAGGCCGGCCGCATGCTCTGCGTGTCGCAGCCTTCGGTGAGCCGGGTGCTGGCCACGGCCGAGTGTCGGCTGCGTTTTCCGCTGTTCGACCGGGTGCGGGGCCGCCTGCAGCCCACGCCCGAGGCCCGCCGGCTGTTCGCCGAGGTGGAGGGCATCGTGGCCGGCGTGAACCAGTTCAACCACCTGGCGCGCTCGCTGGCCCAGGGCTCGGAAGGCCGGCTCAGCCTGGTGTCCAGCCCCAGCTATGCCGAGTGGCTGATGCCGCGCGCCATCAGCCGCTTCCGCGACCGCCATCCGGACGTGATGGTGAGCTACCGGCCCCTGCCCTTCGACGCGCTGATTCCCCATGTGCTGCTGGGCCGGGCCGACCTGTGCGTGTCGTCCATGGCGCCGCCGGCCAGCTCCAACCTGGTGGCCAAGGAGATCGCCGAGGGCCACATCATGTGCGCCATCCCCACCGGCCATGCACTGGCGCGGCTCAACGTGGTCACCGCCGCCGACCTGCGGGCCCATACCCTGATCGGCTACGGCGCGGACTCGCCCTTCGGCCAGCTCACCGCGCCCTTCCTGGCCGCGGCCGAGGTGCGGGCCGGCATCGAGATCCGCTCCACGCCCGAGGCACTCTCGCTCGTGCGCCAGGGCGTGGGCGTGGCGCTGGTGGAGTCCTTCGGTTTCACCTCCAGCCTGTCGGACGCGGTGCAGCTGCGGCCCATCGCGCCCGCGCTCACCCACAAGATCTACCTCATCCACGCCCGCAACAGCCCGCTCTCGCAACTGTCGCGCGGTTTCGCGGCCACGCTGCGCCACCTGCTGGAACAGGAAGCGCCGGTGGAAACCGCACTCGACCTGCTGGCCGCCTGAGCGGCCCTCGGCGACCTTTCCCTCCCCCCTTTTTTCGAGTCCCGGACGGCCCCAACGGCCGCCCGGGACTCGCGCGCGTGCGTTTGCCACGCGCTACGCCACCGCCCCGTGACGGGCCCCGACAAAAGTGCCTTCGGGCCCATCGCAATATGGGCTGCATCCATAGCCGCCGGCTATACCCTGCGGCCTTGCCGCAGGCCCCGTGGATGGACAAAATTCCAATCCGCTCAAGGACTTGCAGCGGATCGGCGGGGGGTCGGAGCAGGCCGTGGGGGCAGGTGTTGCGCGTTTGTCCGCAGGGGCGCGGCCCGGGATGATGAAGCCATCGACACACCGCACACGAAAGCGTTCTTTCCCATGTCCTCCAACACCATCACCGTGGCCGCAGCCCAGATGGGCCCCTTGCAGAAATCCGAAGGCCGCGACGTCGCGGTCGCCCGCATGGTGCGCCTGCTGGAGCAGGCCCACCACCGCGGCGCCCAGGTCGTGGTGTTTCCCGAGCTCGCGCTGACCACCTTCTTCCCGCGCTGGTACCACGAGGACCTGGACGAGGCCGACGGCTGGTACGAGCACGAACTGCCCTCGCCCGCCACCCAGCCCCTGTTCGACGCCATCCGCCGCCTGGGCCTGACGGTCTACCTGGGGTATGCCGAGATCGCCCACGAGGCCGACGAGACCGGCGTGGTGCGCAAGCGCCGCTTCAACACCTCCGTGGTGATCGCGCCCAACGGCCAGATCGTGCTCAAGTACCGCAAGGTGCACCTGCCCGGCCACAAGGAATACGCCCCCAACCGCACGGTGCAGCACCTGGAGAAGCGCTACTTCGAGGTCGGCAACCTGGGCTTCCCGGTGACCCGCGCGCCGGTGGGCGACGTGGCCGGCGTCAACCTGGGCATGCTGATCTGCAACGACCGCCGCTGGCCCGAGGCTTGGCGCGTGCTGGGCCTGCAGCAGGTCGAGCTGGTCATGCTGGGCTACAACACGCCCAGCTTGAACATGGAGAACCGCGGCTTCGAGGCGCACCACCTGCGCGTGTTCCATTCCGAGCTGTCCATCCAGGCCGGCTGCTACCAGAACGCCACCTTTGCCGTGGCGGTCGCCAAGGCCGGCAGCGAAGACGGCCACGAGCTGCAGGGCCATTCCATCATCGTCAACCCGCAGGGCGAGGTGATGGCCCGCACCACCCGCTGGGTGGACGAGCTGGCCGTGGCCGACTGCAACCTGGACATGTGCGCCCTGGGCCGCAACACGGTCTTCAACTTCGCGGCGCACCGCCGCGTGGAAGCCTATGGCCGCCTGACCGCGCAGACCGGCAGCGTGGCGCCTTCCGTGTGGACCCCGGCATGACGGACCGCTACATCCAGCACGAGATGCTGGGCCGCCTGCGGGTGCCCGGTTTTGCCGACGTGGAGCGCGCGGCGCAGGCCATCGCCTCCCATGTGGTGCGCACGCCCCTGCTGCGTTCGCCCCGGCTCGACGCCCTGGCCGGTGCGCCGGTGTGGCTCAAGGCCGAGTGCCTGCAGGTCACCGGCAGCTTCAAGGCGCGCGGCGCCTTCAACGCCATGCTGGCACTGGCGCCGGAACAGCGCGCCCGCGGCGTGGTGGCCTATTCCACCGGCAACCATGGCCAGGCCATTGCCTGGGCCGCCCGGCAGCTGGGCATGCCCGCCACCGTGGTGATGCCGGTCGACGCCCCGCGCAACAAGGTGGAGCGCGCCCTGGCGCAGGGCGCCCGGGTGGTGCACTACGACCGCCGCCACGAGAGCCGCGAAACCATCGGCATGCGCCTGCTGGCCGAGACCGGCGGCACGCTGGTGCCGCCCGGCGACCACCCCGACGTGCTGGCTGCCCAGGGCACGGTGGCGCTGGAAGCGCTGCAGGACCTGCCCGTGGACGCCCGCGCCAACCTCGGCGTGTTCGCTGCGCCCTGCGGCGGCGGCGGGCTCATGGCCGGCTGCAGCCTGGTGGTGCAGGCCCTGGCCGCCCCCGCCCGCCTGGTGGCGGCGGAACCGGCCGGCTTCGACGACACCGTGCGCTCGCTGGCCAGCGGCCGGCGCGAGACCAATGCCCCCGGCGCGACCACGCTGTGCGACGCGCTCATGGCGGCCACGCCGGCGGAACTGCCCTTTGCCATCAACCAGCACAGCCTGGCCAGCGCGGTGGCCGCTAGCGACGAGGAAGTGGCCACGGCCATGCGCTTCGCGCTGGAAGAACTGCACCTGCTGGTCGAGCCCGGCGGCGCCGTGGCCCTGGCCGCCCTGCTGGCTGGCCGCATCGACCTGCAGGGCCGCGATGCGGTGCTGGTGCTGTCGGGCGGCAATGTCGACATGCCCCTGCTGGCGCGCCTGCTGCCGCAGACCACCTGATACCTCCAAGAACCTCCGTCCATCCAGGACTCTCCGACCATCCACCTCCTGTCCAGGACCGTTCCATGACCTCCCTCACCCACACCCTGCTGCGCGCCGCCCGGCGCCTGGTGGCTCCGGCCGCCGCCCTGCTGTTTGCATCCCATGCCTTCGCCGCCTACCCGGACCGGCCGATCACGCTGATCGTGCCCTTCAATGCCGGCACCACCCCCGACATCGTGTCGCGCCTGCTGGCCGATGCGGTGAGCCGCGACATCGGCCAGTCCGTGGTGGTGATGAACCGCGTGGGCGCCTCCGGCATCATCGGCACGCAGGCCATGATCAATTCGCCGGCCGACGGCTACACCATCGCCTACGCCAATGTGGCGACGCTGGCCATCAACCAGTCGCTGTACAAGAAGCTGCCCTACGACGCCGACAGGCAGCTGGCCCCCGTGGCGCTGACCGGCTTCGTGCAGAACGTGCTGGCGGTGCGCAAGGACCTGGGCGTGAAGAACGTCGCCGAGCTGGTGGCCCTGGCCAAGAAGGAACCCGGCAAGCTGACCGTGGGCTCCGGCGGCAACGGCACCACCGGCCACCTGAGCGCGGAGATGTTCAAGTCCATGGCCGGCGTGTTCATCACCCACGTGCCCTACAAGGGCGGGCTGGAGGCCGACCTGGCCCTGATGCGCGGCGAAGTGGACCTGGTGTTCGAGAACATCACCTCCATCGCCCCCTACCTGCAGAGCGGCAAGCTGACCGCCCTGGCCGTGACCGGCGCCCAGCGCGACAGCCGCCTGCCCAACCTGCCGACCATGGCCGAGACCGGCCTGCCCAAGTACGCCGCCGTGGCCTGGACCGGCTACGTGGCCCCCGCCGCCACCGACCCGGCGATCCTGGACTTCCTGAACCGGGCCTTCAACAAGGCGCTGAACTCGCCCGAGGTGAAGAGCAAGCTGGCCGGCCAGGCCTACGAGATCCACACCGGCCCGCGCCAGGACCTGTTCGACCTGGCGCACAAGGAACGCCCGGTGTGGGCCGCGGTGATCAAGAGCTCCGGCGCGGCGATCGACTGAGCAGCACCGCCATGGCCCGCTACGACCTGTTGATCCGCCACGGCACCGTCATCGACGGCACCGGCGCCGCCCGGCAGCGGGCCGACGTGGGCATCCGCGGCCGGCAGATCGCGGCCCTGGGCAACCTGGCCCGCGACAGCGGCCGCGAGGAGATCGACGCCACCGGCCTGGTGGTGGCGCCCGGCTTCATCGACTCGCATACCCACGACGACCGCTACCTGCGGCTGGACCCGCAGATGCCGGCCAAGCTGAGCCAGGGCGTGACCACGGTGGTCACCGGCAACTGCGGCATCAGCCTGGCACCCTGGCGCCCGGCGCCCGGCCAGGTGGTGCCGCCGCCGCTGGACCTGCTGGGCAATGCGCCCGAGGCCTTCGCCTTCACCCGCTTCGCCGACTACCTGGCGGAGCTGGACCGGCACCCGGCCGCCGTCAATGCCGCCTGCCTGGTGGGACACACCACGCTGCGCGCGGCCACCATGCCCACGCTGGACCGCGCGGCCGACGAGGGCGAGATCGCCGCCATGCGCGGCCTGCTGCGCGAGGCGCTGGAGGCCGGTGCCATCGGCCTGTCCACCGGCGCGGCCTACCCGGCGGCCATGCCGGCCACCACCCACGAGATGAGCAGCCTGGCCGAGGAACTGCAGGCCACCGGCGGCGTCTACGCCAGCCATATCCGCGACGAGGGCGACCGCATCTTCGCCGCGCTGGACGAGGCCGTCGCCATCGGCGCGGCGGGCCGGGCGCCCACCATCCTGTCGCACCACAAGCTCATCGGCCCGAAGAACCACGGCAGGTCGCGCGAGACGCTGCGCCACATCGGCCAGTGCATGCAGCAGTACCCGGTGGCGCTGGACTGCTACCCCTACACCGCGGGCTCCACCGTGCTGCGCAAGGACCGGTTGCCGGTGGCCAGCCGCGTCATCGTCACCCGCTCGGTGCCGCACCCGGAGTTCGCCGGACAGGACCTGGCCGACATCGCCCGGCAGATGGGCCTGTCGCAGGAAGACGCGGTGGACCGCCTGCAGCCGGCCGGCGCCATCTACTTCCTGATGGACGAGGAGGACGTGCGGCGCATCCTGGCCTTTCCCGCCACCATGGTGGGCTCGGATGGCCTGCCGCACGACAGCGCGCCGCACCCCCGGCTGTGGGGCACCTTCCCGCGTGTGCTGGGCCACTACAGCCGCGACGTGGGCCTGTTCAGCCTGGAAGAGGCGGTGCACCGCATGACCGGGCTGACGGCCCGCCATTTCCGCCTGCCCGGCCGCGGTGTGCTGGCCACCGGCCACGGGGCCGACGTGACCCTGTTCGACGCCCGGGAGGTGGCCGACGCCGCCACCTGGGAACAGCCCACGCTGCCGGCCCGTGGCATCCACACCGTCATCGTCAACGGCACCGTGGCCTGGCGCGGTGGACAGGCCACCGGTTCGCGCAGCGGCCAGGTGCTGCGCCACGCCCGCACGGCGCCTTCCGCCTGATATCCCTCTTACCTACGACCCCATGCCATCCGTCTTCCATCTCGCCTTCAACGTCACCGACCTCGACCGGGCCCGCGCCTTCTATGGCACGGTGCTGGGTTGCCGCGAGGGCCGCAGCACCGCCACCTGGGTCGACTTCGATTTCTTCGGCCACCAGATCTCGCTGCACCTGGGCGAACCCTTCGCCACGGCCCGCACCGGCCATGTGGGCGACAAGCTGGTGCCCATGCCGCATTTCGGCATCATCCTGGCGCAGCCGGACTGGCTGGTGCTGGCCGGCCGGCTGGAGGAGGCGGGCACGGACTTCGTGCTGCCGCCGCAGGTGCGCTTCCGCGGGGAGCCGGGCGAACAGTGCACCATGTTCTTCCTCGACCCCTTCGGCAACCCGATCGAGGTCAAGGGCTTCGCGGACCTGGAGCAGGTCTACGCGGCCTGAACGACCGGGCGCATACGCCCCGGCTGCCTAGGCCGGGGCATGCGCCTCGTCCGCCGACCACTCGGGGCTGTAGCCGCCCAGGGTGGGGTGGTACATCTCGTCGCCCGAATGCTGGGTGAACTCGACGTTCAGGCGGTCTTCGCGCAGGCCGAGTATGTCGATGCAGAGCTTGCACAGTTCCCGGGCGACCTCCATGCGCAGTTCGGGTGTGCGGCCCCGGCGGATGTCGCACATCAGCACCGACACGGGCACCGGTTCGCCGTCCACCACACGCCAGACGCCGCCCTCGCCCACCTCCCGGATGCAGACGCTGATGCGGCGGATGTCCACCGACATCATCTCGGCATAGCGGTTGGACATCTGGTAGGCCAGGCGCTTCTTGTGGTCGACGGGAAAGGTGCCGTTGACGTCGAGTTGCAGGTAGGGCATGGGGGTCTCCGATGTCGATATGTGCACATGCACGCTTTTAATTTACGTGCATATGCCACGTATGTCAACCGGGCGAAAATTCAGGCGCCCTGTTCGGCGTTCGCCGAGATGCGCTGTATGGCCTGCGGGGGCTGCCCGAAGGCGCGGAGAAAGGCCTGGCGCATCCGCTCCCGGTCGCCAAAACCGGTTTCGCGGGCGATGACCTCGATGGGATGGCGGCTGGTCTCCATCATGAGGCGGGCGGCCTCCACCCGCAGCCGTTCGATGGCCTTGGCGGGGGACTGGCCGGTCTCCTCGCGGAATACCCGGCTGAACTGCCGCGGGCTCAGGCGGGCAGCATCGGCGAGGACTTCCACGGACAGGTCGGCCGCGATGTTTTCTTTGGCGTACGCCAGGGCCTGCTGTACCCGGTCGGACTTCGCGTCGAGCTCCAGGAGCGTCGAGAAC
>FTCD01000459.1_pt1 | contig 13821 bp, 14 predicted proteins | sample 1639501 | NCBI WGS metagenome assembly FTCD01 (sample SAMEA3914864, study PRJEB12502) | metagenome | biome: forest; material: soil | place: USA | collected 2012-03-12 | depth 0.3 m
AACCTGAACAGCTTCCGGCACATGCAGCAGGCGATCGACTACGAGATCCGCTGGCAGATCGAGCAGATCGAGGACGGCGGCACGATCCAGCAGGCCACCGTGCTGTTCAACGAGAACACCGGCGAGACCCGCGCCATGCGCACCAAGGAAGACGCGGCCGACTACCGCTACTTCCCCGACCCCGACCTGCCGCCGCTGGTGATCGCACCCGAGTGGGTGGAGCGCGTGCGCGCCGGCATGGCCGAGCTGCCGCGCACCATGGCCGCGCGTTTCGTGGCCGACCACGGCCTGCCGGAATACGACGCCACCCAGCTGACCCAGAGCAAGGCCACGGCCGCCTACTTCGAGGCCTCGGTGGCCGCGGGCGCGGCACCCAAGCTGGCCAGCAACTGGATCATGGGCGAAATCTCGCGCCGGCTGAATGCCGACGGCACCGACATCGGCGCGGCACCGGTCACGGCCGCCCAACTGGGCGCGCTCATCGGCCGCATCAGCGACGGCACCATCTCCAACGCCGCGGCGCGCCAGGTGTTCGACGCGCTGTGGAACGGCGAAGGCAGCGAGGTCGATGCGCTGATCGAGGCCAAGGGCCTCAAGCAGATGAACGACACCGGCGAGCTCGACGCCATCCTCGACGCGGTGATCGCCGCCAACGAGAAGAACGTCGCCGAGTTCCGCGCCGGCAAGGACAAGGCCTTCAACGCCCTGGTCGGCCAGGCCATGAAGGCCAGCAAGGGCAAGGCCAACCCGACGCAGGTCAACGACCTGCTGCGCAAGAAACTGGCGGGCTGACGCCCCCGCTCAGCGCGGCGCCCATAGCCCGCGCAGGTGCGCCAGCTGGGCGTCGAAGCGGGCGTCCACGCGCTGCTGCTCTTCCAGTTGCGCGCCCAGCTTGCGCTGCTCCACGGCCTGGGCCGCCAGGTTGTCATCCATGTCCTGGCGCAGCCCGGCCGGCGCACGCGCCGGGTCGCCGCCCGCCGCGGCCAGCGCCGCATCAAGCTCCCGGCGCTCATCCTGCAGCTTCGCCAGGCGCTGCCGGGTATAGGCCTGGTCGTCCAGCGACTGGCGCAGGGCGGCCTGCCGCGCCGCCTCCAGCGCCGCCGGGTTGGGGTAGCGCTGGACCAGCGCCCGGTCGTACTGCAGGGCTTCGCGGGCCTGGTCGCGCGCGCGGGCCTCGGCGGCGCGGCGCTGCTGCTCGGCATCCCGCTCGGCGGCCGTGGGTTCGGGCGGCACGACACGCCGCAGCACGCCGCTGGGGCCGAGTTCGCGCTGCTCCCGGTCCAGGCAGGCCGGGATCGGCCGGTCCGAGGTCAGGTGCCGGCCCTGCGCGTCGGTGCAGGTGAAGATGCCTTGCGACGAGGCCGTGCCGCTGACGGTGGCCACCCACAGGCCGGCCAGTGCCGCCCGCCTGTTGCCTGCCCGCGTCGCGCCGGCCATCGTGTGCTAGCGCATGGACTCAGGCATCCACGCCATAGCGGTCGCGGTAGGCCTGCACACGGGCATGGTGGACCGCCACTTCGGCGGCGCCGCTGTCGGCCAGGTAGGCCAGCAGGTCCTCCAGGCGGGCGATGGCGCAGACCTGCAGGCCCAGGCGGTCGCGCACGTACTGCACGGCGCTGTAGGCCACGTCCTGGCCGTTCTCCGTGGCCTTTTCCTGGCGGTCCAGCGCGATGGCCATGGCATGGGGCACGGCGCCCGCGGCCTCGATGATGGCGATGGACTCACGCGCGGCCGTGCCGGCGGACATGACGTCGTCCACGATGAGCACCCGGCCGGCCAGCGGCGCGCCGACCAGCGTGCCGCCCTCGCCGTGGTCCTTGGCTTCCTTGCGGTTGTAGGCGAAGGACACGTTGTGGCCACGCCGCGCCAGCTCGATGGCCACTGCCGCCGCCAGCGGGATGCCCTTGTAGGCCGGGCCGAACAGCATGTCGAACTCGATGCCGCTGGCGATCAGCGCCTCTGCATAGAATCCGGCCAGGCGGCCGAGCTTGGCGCCATCGTCGAACAGGCCGGCATTGAAGAAGTAGGGCGACAGCCGCCCCGCCTTGGTCTTGAACTCGCCGAAACGGAGCGCGCCTGCATCGACGCAGAACTGCACGAATTCCTGGGCCAGGTGCGCCTGGGTGCCAACAACCACCATGGGAAGATCCTTGTTCAAACTGACCAGCCTCAACCTCAACGGCATCCGCTCCGCCGCCACCAAGGGCGTCGAAGCCTGGATAGCGGGCACTGCGCCGGATTGTATTTGCGTGCAGGAAATCAAGGCCCAGGCGGCCGACATCGCCGGCCGCTTCGAGCACCTGGCGGGCCTCAAGGGCCACTTCCACTTCGCCGAGAAGAAGGGTTACTCGGGCGTGGGCGTCTACAGCCGGCACGAGCCCAGCGAGGTAGTCATCGGCTACGGCTCGCCGGAGTTCGACGCCGAAGGCCGCTTCCTGGAGCTGCGCTTCGACACGCCGCAGCGCAAGCTCTCCATCATCAGCTGCTACTTTCCCAGCGGCTCCTCGGGCGAGGAGCGGCAACTGGCCAAGTACCGCTTCCTGGCCGAGTTCCACCCCATCCTGATGAAGCTCAAGGCCGAGCGCCAGTTCATCCTGTGCGGCGACATCAACATCGCCCACCAGGAAGCCGACCTGAAGAACTTCAAGGGCAACCGGAAGAACAGCGGTTTCCTGCCCGACGAACGCGCCTGGATGACGAAGATCTTCCACCTGACCGAGGAGAGCGGCGGCCTGGTGGACGTCTACCGCAAGCTCCAGCCCGACACCACCGAGGAGTGCTACACGTGGTGGAGCAACCGCGGCCAGGCCTATGCCAAGAACGTGGGCTGGCGGCTGGACTACCACCTGGCCACCCCGGCGCTGGCGGCGCTGGCGCGCAGCGAGCACATCTACAAGGGCGAGAAGTTCTCGGACCACGCGCCGATCACGGTCGACTACGACTTCAGCATTTAACGCGGGGCCGCGGCATGCCGCGCCAGGTGCACCTGGTGCAGCGTGATCTTGCGTACCTCGGCCTGGCTGGTCTCGATGTGGGCGCGCAGCAGCATGGCGGCCTGGTCGCCGCGCTTGGCGAGGATGGCATTGAGGATCTTGCCGTGCTCCTCGTAGGTCGCCGTGATGCGCGCCTGCTGGGTGAAGTCGAGCCGGCGGATGATGCGGATGCGGTCGGTCAGGTCGCGGTGCACCCGGGCCATCTCGGCATTGCCGGCGGCGGCGACCAGGTCGCAGTGGAAGTCCTCGTCGTGCCGGGCCAGCTCCACCGTATCGGTGTTGCGCTGGGGCGGCGGCACCAGCCAGAAGGCGGCCAGCGCCTCCACCTTGGCCCGGTCCACGCCCCGGCCGTCCTCGCACAGGCGGCGCGCGGCGGTGGTCTCCAGCACCATGCGCAGGTCGTAGAGCTGCTCGAACTGCTCGAAGTCGAAGGGCAGCACCCGCCAGCCGCTGCGGAACATGACTTCGACGAACCCTTCCTGCTGCAGGCGGAACAGGGCCTGCCGCACCGGCGTGCGCGACACGCCCAGCCGTTCGCTGATCTCGCCTTCGGTGAACCGGTCGCCCGGCACCAGCCGGAAGTCGGCAATGTCACGCTTGAGCAGTTCGTACGCGTCTTCCGCACGCGAGCGGAAGACCGCGGGCTCGGCCTTGGCGGGAGGGGGAGGAACAAGGAGTGCCACGGGGGAATGGTAGCGGTTCACCGCGCCGCCAGGGCGGCCAGCAGGTCGGGCCCGGCGCCCGTCCATCCCACGATGCCGCCCTGCGCCCGCACCATGTCCAGGGTGGCGGCCTTGTACTGCGGGAAATAGCTCTCGGTGCAGTCCTCCAGCAGCAGGCAGTCGTAACCCCGGTCGTTGGCCTCGCGCATGCTGGTCTGCACGCACACCTCGGTGGTGACACCGGCGAACAGCAGGTGGGTGATGCCGCGCGCCTGCAGCTTCTCGTGCAGGCCGGTGGCGTAGAAGGCGCCCTTGCCGGGCTTGTCGATCACCAGCTCGCCGGCCACGGGCGCCAGCGCGTCGATGATCTGGTTGCCCGGCTCGCCGGCCACCAGAATGCGGCCCATGCCCCCCATGTCGCCGATACGCAGCTGGGGATTGCCGCGGTTCAGCTTGGCGGGCGGGCAATCCGACAGGTCGGCCTTGTGCGCCTCGCGGGTGTGGACCACCAGCCCGCCCGCCGCGCGCCAGCCGGCCAGCATGGCCTGGCAGGCCGGCACGATGGCTTCGAGCAGGGACACGTCATTGCCCAGCGTCGCGCCGAAGCCGCCGGGCTCGATGAAGTCGCGCTGCATGTCGATGATGACCAGCGCGGTGTGCGCCACGTCGAAGGAATAGGCGAAGGGCAGGGCCTGCGCTACGGTGGTCGTCATGCGTGTTGTCTCCAGGTCGGCTAGTGCCCGCCGCCCATGTGGGCACCCAGCTCGTGGCGCTGGGCCGTGGCGGCCGGGGTCTCGAAGACGATGCGGCCCTCGCTCATCACCACGATGCGGTCGGACAGCTCCAGCAGTTCGTCCAGGTCCTCGCTGATGAGCAGCACCGCGCCGCCCTTGTTGCGCACCTGCACGATGCGGCCGTGGATCTCGGCCACGGCGGCGAAGTCCAGCCCGAACACCGGGTTGGCGGCGATGAGCACGTTGATGTCGCCGGCCAGCTCGCGCGCCAGCACGGCGCGCTGCACGTTGCCGCCCGACAGGCTGGCGATGGGGGCGTCCTCGCCGCGGGTCTTCACGCCGTACTCGGCGATCCATTCCCGCGCGCGGCGTTTCCAGGCCTTGGCATCCAGCCAGCCGGCACGCGACAGCGGAGCCTCGTCGAAGTCGCGCAGCGCCATGTTCTCGGCCACGCTCAGGTCGCCCACGCAGGCATTGCGCAGGGGCTCCTCCGGCAGGCTGCGCACCTGCAGGCTGCGGTTCTCGGCGCGGCGCGCCTGGTAGGGCTGGCCCATCACCAGCACCTGGCCCGACTGGCGTGCCCGCTGGCCGACCAGGGACTCGACCAGCTCACGCTGGCCGTTGCCCGACACCCCGGCCACGCCCAGGATCTCGCCCGGCCGCACGGCCAGGGACAGGTCGTGGACCGCCAGCGTGCCGCGGTCGCCCAGCGCATGCAGGCCTTCCACCCGCAGGGCCGGCGGTGCATCCACCACCGGGGGCCGGCCGGCATGCGGCTCGGCCGGCCCGGCCGATACCAGTTCGGAGGCCGTTTCGCCCTCTTCCGGCGGCGGCGTGCCGCCAGTGCCCATCATGGCCGCGGCCAGCCGCTGGGGGTCGGTATCGGCCACGGCGCAGTGGTGCACCGCCTTGCCGCGCCGCAGCACGGTGACGCTGTCGGCAAAGGCCGTCACCTCGCGGAACTTGTGGGTGATGATGAGCACCGTGCACTGGCCACTCTGCGCGAAGGCGCGCACATGGCCCAGCACCTCGTCGGCCTCCTGCGGCGTGAGCACCGAGGTCGGCTCGTCCAGGATCAGCAGGCGCGGCTTCAGGTAGAGCTGCTTCAGCAGCTCCAGCTTCTGCTTCTCGCCCGCGGCCAGCTCGGAGGGCTTCTTGTCCAGGTCGAGCTGGAAGGGCGTGGTCGCCAGGAATTCGCGCAGCGCCGCGCGCTGGGCCTTCCAGTCGATCAGCGCCGGTGTCTTGCCGCCGGCCAGCAGCAGGTTCTCGGCCACCGTCATGCCGGGCGCCAGGGTGAAGTGCTGGTACACCATGCCGATGCCCAGCGTGCGTGCCACCACCGGGTTGGCGATGTCCTGCTCGCGGCCGTCGATGAGGATGCTGCCCTCCTCGGCCCGCTGGAAGCCGGCGACGCATTTCACCAGCGTGCTCTTGCCCGCGCCGTTCTCGCCCAGCAGGGCACGCACGGTGCCGGGCGCCACGTGCATGGTCACGCGGTCCATGGCGGTGAAGCTGCCGAAGCGCTTGGTCAGCTCGTAGGTGTCCAGCGCCAGGGCACCGGTGGCGGGGGGTACGGGGTCGAGCGGAGCGATCATGGGCCTACCCCTGCAACGCCGCGGTGAGTGCGGCCGAAGGCGCATGTGCGCCGAACACCCCGCCCTGCATGGTGACCATGTTCAGCGCCGCCTGGTGGTTCGCGGGGTCGGTGGCGGCGGTGCAGTCCGACAGCAGCAGGCATTCGTAGCCGCGGTCGTTGGCATCGCGCATGGTGGTGTGCACGCACACGTCGGTGGTAATGCCGGCGAGGATGAGGTTGGCGATGCCGCGGCCGCGCAGCACCATGTCCAGGTCGGTCGCGTAGAAGGAGCCCTTGCCCGGCTTGTCGATGACCGGCTCACCCGGCAGCGGCGCCAGTTCGGGAATGATCTCCCAGCCCGGTTCGCCGCGCACCAGGATGCGGCCGCAGGGGCCGACGTCGCCGATGCCGGTGCCGTTGGCGCCGATCTGGCGCGAGCGCCAGCGCTTGTTGGCCGGCAGATCGGCCAGGTCGGGCCGGTGGCCCTCGCGGGTGTGGATGATGGTGTAGCCCAGCGGCCGCATCACCGCCAGCAGGGCCTTGATGGGCGCTATGGGCGCCTGGGTGAGCGACAGGTCGTAGCCCATTACGTCCACGTAGCCGCCCTTGCCGCAGAAGTCGGTCTGCATGTCGATGACGATGAGCGCGGTGTTGTCCGGCCGCAGGTCACCGTTGTAGGGCCAGGCATAGGGGTTGCCGTCCACGTAGCGCCCGGGGGAAGGCAGGGTCATGATCCGGAGTCCTTTCGCGGGGTGAAGGCGGGCAGGGGCGGTGGTGTACCGGCTCCGCCGTAGGCGCGCGTGGGCGGTGCGATGCCGCAGCCGCTGCCGTCGGTGACCCGCACCTGGTCCTCCCAGGGCAGGCGGTAGCGGCCGGCGGCCATGTCCTGCATGTAGGTGTAGGGGCAGTCCTGGGCACCGCCCTGCACCGCCGCGTAGCCACGGTGGTAGAGCTGGTAGATGTTGTTCTCCACGCCCCAGCCGGTGCGTGCCTCGCGCACCAGGTCGGGCCGCAGCTCGCAGGTGATGATCTCGTCCGGCCGGCCGCCGCCGGCCACCATCACCGTGCCGTCGAAGCTGCAGAACATGCCCTCGCCCATGGAGTCGAAGTCGCCGTCGCTGCCGCACATGCAGACGCTGGCGGTATAGGCCAGGTTGCAGAAGGCGTTGGCCTGGTTGGTGACCTTCCAGGCATGGCGGATGGGTGCGGTGTAGCCGGCGGTGCGCAGGATGATGTCGGCGCCCTTGTAGGCCGCCTCGCGTGCCATCTCGGGCAGCATGCCGTCGTGGCAGATGATGAGGGCCAGTTTGCTGCCGTTAGGGCCGTCGCACACCGGTATGCCCAGGTTGCCGGGCTCCCAGGGCTCCACCGGCACCCAGGGGTGCATCTTGCGGTAGTACAGGCGGATGGCGCCCGTGTCGTCGATGATGATGCCGCTGTTGTAGGGGTAGCCGCCGGGGTTGGCCTCCATGATCGAGAAGCAGCCCCAGATGGCGTTGTCCACGCAGGCCTGGCGGAAGGCCGCGACCTCGGGGCCGTCGAGCGAGCACATGATGGCGGGCGAGGTGTCCATGGACAGCCCGTGCAGCGAATACTCCGGGAACACCACCAGGTCCATGGTGGCCATGTTGCGCCGCGCCTTGCCGACCAGTTCCACGATGCGCCGCGTCTGCGCCGCCAGGTCGGCCGGGGTGCGCACCACCGGCAGCTGCAGTTGCACCAGGCCGACCACCACACCACTCGCCGACTTGTTCAGGCCGCCAAGACCACTCATGGATGTCCTTACCGGGTGGAAGACAGCTCGCCGGGTGTGCCGGGCGTCACGCTGCCGGGGCGGCAGGTGAAGAACAGGATCACCAGGGTGAGCACATAGGGCACGGTGCCGAACAGCTGGTAGCCCCAGCCGATGCCGATGGACTGCAGCGCCGGCCCGACCGCGCCAGCACCGCCGAACAGGAAGGCCGCGCCCACGCAGCGCAGCGGGCTCCAGCGCGCGAAGATCACCAGCGCCACGGCGATCAGGCCCTGGCCGCTGGAGATGCCCTCGTTCCAGCTGCCCGGGTAGAACAGCGTGAGGCAGGCGCCGCCCAGCCCGGCGATGCAGCCGCCCACCGCCGTGGCCGCGATGCGGATGCCCGACACCGAATAGCCCAGCGCGCGGGTGGCATTGGCCGAGTCGCCCGCCATGCGCACCAGCAGGCCGACGCGGGTGTGGGAGAAGGCCCAGTGCATGACACCCGCCAGCACCAGGCCCAGCGGCAGCAGCACGTTGACCTGCAGGGCCGCGCGCACCACCGCGTTGCCGCTCCAGTCGCCCAGCGGCAGCGCCGGCAGCTGCGGCGCCTGCGGCTGGATCAGCGGCTTGCCCAGGTAGAAGGCCAGCCCGGTACCGAACAGCATCAGCGCGATGCCGGTGGCCACGTCGTTCACGCCCTTGAGCGAGCACAGCACGCCGTGCAGCAGCGCCAGCGCACCGCCGGCCGCCGCGCCGATGAGCACCCCCAGCCACACCGAGTTGGTGAGGTAGGCACCACCGAAGGAGGCCATGGCCGACAGCACCAGCACCCCCTCCAGGCCCAGGTTGATGCGGCCCGACTTCTCGGTGAGGCATTCCCCCAGGCTGACGAACAGGAAGGGCGCGCCGACGCGCAGCGCCCCGCCGACGATGGCCGCGAAAAGCGCAACCCACTGGTCCGACGTCATGCGGCCTTCTCCTCTCCGGGGCGGGGGGCCGGGCGGCGCAGCCGGTTCCAGAACGTGGGCCAGTCCACGAAGCGCAGGGCCTCGCTGGCCAGGATGAGCACGAAGGCGATGCCCTGCAGCACCTGCACCGAGGCGTCGGGCAGGCCCAGGCGCCGCTGCAGCAGGCTGCCGGCGGCGCCGAAGCCGCCGAACAGGATGGCCACCGGCACGATGGCGACCGGGTTCTGCCGCGCGATGAAGGCCACCAGGATGCCGGCATAGCCGTAGCCCGCGATCAGCGAGGCATTGGCGCTGGTCTGCACCGCCGCCACCTCGACCGCGCCGGCCAGGCCGGCGCAGGCCCCGCCCAGGGCGCAGGCCAGCAGCACCAGCCGCGTGGCCGGCAGGCCGACCAGCTGCGCGGTGCGCGGGTTGCCGCCCACCACCCGCACCGAGAAGCCCGAGGCGGTGAAGCGCAGCCACACGCCCAGCGCCAGGCAGCACACCACGCCCAGCACCAGGCCCCAGTGCACGTCGGAGCCGCCGATGCCGCCGATCTGCAGGCCCTCGGCCAGCGTGGGAGTGGAGGGCTTGTTGAGGCTGGCCGGGTCGCGCAGCGGCCCCTCGACCAGGTGCTTGAAGACGCCGATGGCCACGTAGGCCAGCAGCAGGCTGCTGATGGTTTCGTTGATGCCGCGGTACTGCCGCAGCCAGCCGGCCAGCATGATCCACAGCGCGCCGGCCGCGGCGCCGGCCACGCAGAGCATGGCCGTACCCACCACGTTGGCCGGCAGCGGCAGGGCCATGGGCAGGGCCGCGCAGGCCAGGCCGCCCAGCACCAGCGCGCCTTCGCCGCCGATGATGACCAGGCCGGCCCGCGCCGGGATGGCCACGCACAGGGCGGTGAGCATGAGCGGCGCTGCGCGCTGCAGCGTGTTCTGCCACGAGAACCAGTCGCCGAAGGCGCCGTCGAACAGGATGACCCAGACGTCCACCGGGTTGACCCCGGCGAACCAGACGAAGACACCGAACAGCAGCAGCGCCGCCGCGATGGCGAACACCGGCAGGGCAGTGGCGTGCAGCAGCTTGCGCATGGCGGCGGGCGCTACGGGAGGATCAGAACGAGCCCTGCACGCCCTCGACCAGGTAGTTCATCTTTTCCAGTTCCAGGTCGGCCTGCTTCTGGACCTTGCCGGCGGCAATGACTTCCTTGCCCTTGTTGTCCTTGATCGGGCCCTTGAAGATGTCGAAGGTGCCGGCGATCATCTGGGCCTTGATGCTGTCGGCCTGCTTCTTGGCGGCATCGGTCACCATGGGGCCGTAGGCGGACATCTTCACGTAGCCGTCCTTCAGGCCGCCACGCAGGAAGTTGGGGTGCGGCTTGCCCGCCTTGGCAGCTTCCACGATGGTCTTGTACGGCGTGATCCAGTTCCACTCGGCACCGGTCAGGTAGGCGTTGGGCGCCAGCTTGGCCTGGCTGGCGTGGTAGCCGCAGACCATCTTGCCGCGCTTGGCCGCCGTTTCCACCACCACCTTGGGGCCGTCCACGTGCATGGTGAACACGTCGCAGCCCTGGTCGGCCAGGCTGTTGGTGGCCTCGGCCTCCTTGACGGCCATGGACCAGTCGCCGGTGAAGATCACGCTGCAGGTGATGCCGGGCTTGACCGAACGCGCACCCATGGTGAAGGCGTTGATGTTGCGCAGCACCTGGGGAATCGGCTTGGCAGCGACGAAGGCGATCTTGTTGCTCTTCGTCATGTGGCCGGCGATCACGCCATTGAGGAACTGCGCCTCGTCGATGTAGCCGAAGAAGCTGCCCACGTTCTTGGGGTTGGCTTCCGTCCACAGGCCGCCGCAGTGCGAGAAGCGCACGTCGGGGTTCTTGGGCGCCAGGGCCAGGATGTGGGGGTCGAAGTAGCCGAAGGAGGTGGGGAACAGCAGGGTGGCGCCGTCCTGCTTGATCATGCCGGTCATGGTCTTCTGGACCGCGGCGGTCTCGGGCACGTTCTCTTCTTCCACCACCTTGATGCCGGGCATCTTCTTGATTTCGGCGGCGGCCATGGCGTGTGACTGGTTGTAGCCGTAGTCGTCGCGCGCACCGACATAGATCACGCCGATGGTCAGCGGCTTCTGCGCCCGCGCCAGCGGGCTCAGCCCGCCCAGGGTGCCGGCGGCGCCCAGGGCGGCAAGGGTTTTGAGGGAGGCACGGCGATCGACGACTTGGGACATGGGGATTCTCCAGAGGTGGAACGAAAAAGGTGCGAAAAGGCGGCGTTGCAAACTTGGATACATGACGGTACGCAAAAACCGTACCGTTGAGAAAGCTGCAGGACGGTGCGTGGTGTCAGCCCAGCGGGCTGACGTGCGCCGCCACCACCCGCCAGCCATCGGGCGTGCGCATCCAGGTCTGGCTCTGCCGCCCCGTGGTGGTGCTGCCGGTGCGGCGGAACTCGCAGTTGGCGGTGGCGAAGTCCAGCCCGTAGGTGGTGATGACCACCCGCAGGAGCTCGCGCTCCAGGCCCTGCGGCGAGCGCCCGGCCCGGTAGGCCTGGATCTCGTCGAAACCGTAGAGGTTCTCGGTGGCGCCGTAGCGCAGCGTGTGGGGGCTGCGCCAGAACAGTTCGTCCAGCACGTCCACCTTGTTGTGCACCAGGGCGTCTTCGTAGCGGTTGAAGACGTCGGCGACCTCGGCCACGACTTCGGGCAGGTTGATCAGGGCTTGCATGGCAATGGGGCTCCTTCAGTCCAGTGCCGCCACCGGTGCGCGCACCACGCCGGCGCGCTCCAGGAAGGCGGCGGTGCGCAACGCGAGGTCTTCCCGCCACGGCGCGGCGATGACCTGCACGCCGATGGGCAGGGCCACGCCGTCGCTCCACACCGGCACGGCCGCCACGGGCAGGCCGATGCACGAGATCGGCTGTGTCAGCACCCCCATGTTGGGGCGCAACGGCAGGCGCTGGCCGTTGATCTCGAACCATTCGGTGCCGATGGGCGTGGCCGCACAGGGGGTGGAGGGCGCGAGCAGGATGTCGAACTCCCCGAACAGCCGGGCGGCCGCGCGTGCATAGGCCAGCCGCACGCGCTGGGCCCGCGCCACCCAGGCGGCGGGCAGCAGCGCACCGGCCAGGAAGCGGTCCCGCGACAACGGCTCGAAGTCGTTCGGCCGGGTGCGCAGGTCGGGCAGGTGCAGGGAGGCACCTTCGGTATTGGTGATGAGGAAGGCGGCCGCGCGGCCGGCCTCCACCAGCGGCAGTTCCACCGTGGTGCGGGCGCCCAGCGCCGCGGCCACGGCATCGACCGCGGCACGTGCCTGCTCGTCGGCGCGCTCACGGAACCAGCCGCCCAGCACACCGATGCGCAGGCCAGCGATGCCCTGGTCCAGCAGGCCGGCCACAGGTGCGGCGGCGCGCTGGGCGCAGCCGGGGTCGCGCTCCTCGCCCTTTTCGGGGCCCTGCATGGCGTCGTAGGAAAGCGCCAGGTCGCGCACCGAACGGGCGAACGGCCCGAGGTGGTCCAGGCTGGAGACGAAGGGGTAGCTGCCGCTGCGCGGCAGCCGGCCGAAGGTGGGCTTCAGGCCGAAGATGCCGCAGAGCGAAGACGGCACGCGGATCGAGCCATTGGTGTCGGAGCCCAGCGCCAGCGGCACCTGGCCGGCCGCCACCGCGGCGCCCGAGCCGCCGGAGGAGCCGCCGGCGATGCGGGTGAGGTCATGTGGGTTGCGCGTCGGGCCCTCGTGGCTGTTCTCGGTGGTGAAGCCGTAGGCGTACTCGTCCATGTTGAGCGCGCCTACCAGCACCGCGCCGGCCGCCTCCATGCGGCGCACCAGCAGGCCGTCGGCACGGGCGGGTGCGCTCTCGCGCTCGATCCTGGAGCCGGCCAGCGTGGGGATGCCGGCCACGTCGAACAGGTTCTTCACCGCGAAGGGCACGCCGGCCAGCGGCAGGGCCCGCACCGCGGGGTCGGCGTCGATGGCGGCGGCACGCCGCAGGGCGCGCGCCTGCAGCAGCGCAGTGAAGGCATTCACCCGGCTGTCGGTCGCCACCACCCGGTCCACGCTGGCCTGCACCAGCGCGCTGGCGCTGCAGGCTCCGGCCCGCACCGCGGCCGCCATGGCCGCGCCATCCCCCTGCAGCAGCAGTTCTGCGGCTCCGCTCATGCGCCGCCTTCCGCCGGCGGCACCGGCTCGAAGCGCACGGCCAGCTCGTCATGCGGCGTGAGCGGGACGGCTTCGACGATGGCCGCCATGGAGGCGGCCAGGCGGTAGAAAGTGGCTACGCCGGGGCGGTGCTCCTCGGCCAGCGGCAGGCGCAGCTGCACCGCCATGGCGGAGAGAAAGCTTTCCAGTTCGGCCGCGCCCTCCGCGTTCGCGGCCGGGTTCATCGCCGCACCTCGCGCTGGAAGATCTCCAGACTCAGCTTCTTCATGGCGACGAAGCTGGGCTGGCTCAGCGTTTCCACCGTGCGCGGGCGCGGGTCGCCATAGCGCAGGATTTCGGCCACCCGGGTCGGCCTCTTGGTGAGCAGCAGCACCTCGTCGGCCAGGTAGACCGCCTCCTCCAGGTCGTGCGACACCAGCAGCATGGTGGTGCCGGTCTGGATGAACACCTCCTGCAGCTTCTCGCGGATGAAGAGGGTCATCTCGAAGTCCAGTGCCGAGAAGGGCTCGTCGAGGAACAGCACCTCCGGGTTGGGCGCCAGGGCGCGCATGATGGAAGCCGTCTGCTGCTGGCCGCCCGACAGCTCGTACGGGAAGCGCCGCAGGTCGAACTTCACGTCGAAGGAGGCCACCAGTTCCTCCATGCGCCGGTCTACCTCGGCCTTGCTGCGGCCCTCCAGCTTGAGCGGGTAGGCGATGTTGTCGATGGTGCGCATCCACGGGAACATCGCCTCGCGGTAGTTCTGGAACACGTAGCCGATCTTGGTGTCCTTGCGCTGCTTGCCGTCGAACAGGATCTCGCCGCTGTCGATCGGGATCAGCCCGGCGATCATGTTGATCAGCGTGGACTTGCCGCAGCCGTTGGGACCGAACACGGAGACGATCTTGTGCTTCGGGATGTCGAGGTCGAAGTTCTCGTACAGCGGCCAGCCGGCGAAGTATTTCGTGAGGCCGCGGATCGTGATGTGGGTGCCGGTCGGGCCGGGTTCGAAGGGGCGTACCGGCACGTCGGGCACCAC